>Ga0209045_1001290_pt1 | contig 23510 bp, 21 predicted proteins | sample SaaInlLV_10m_DNA_4_FD_184664 | JGI IMG/M metagenome (GOLD analysis project Ga0209045, IMG submission 184664) | Marine microbial communities from expanding oxygen minimum zones in the Saanich Inlet - Saanich Inlet SI072_LV_200m_DNA (SPAdes) (version 2) | ecosystem: Environmental > Aquatic >...
GAAAAGGATGCTAGCGCCATAAGTCCAACAGGACGAATTTTTGATAATAATAATATAGGTATTGCAAAATCAATGCGTGATTTACGGACTCATTTACGTGAAACAGGAGTCGCTTCAAGTTACAACGCTACTTATTCAAAACAAGATCGCTCTCGTTTTTTACAGACATTGGAAGAGACGATTCAGCTAATAAAAAGGCAGTAAACATCCATAATATTATCTGTAATTTAATAATTAATTAAGTAGAAATTTCTATTACCAGTTTATACCAAAAAATCCAACATCTATTGAATTTTCCCGTTCAAAATTAATTGTACTCTTTGGGTTATACGCTTTCTGTGACAAAAAAAATGAACGCCAATTAGCCTGAGTATCAAAGGTGCTGTACACCTGTTTCCAACTTATAATTCCCATATCAAAACCACGCACAATAGAAAATTGTAAAAAATCGACATTATTTATTTTCGGGTAATTAAGTAAAATAAACTTACCGGTTTGAATTGTATCGTTTTTAGCGTCGAGTTCTTTTTTATGTGTAAGTGCAGTTATCGACAAAAGAATTTTATCACCTTCTTGTGTATCGATTTCTTTAAAAGAAAACTCCTGAATTCGCATGTTATTCCATTTTTCTAATGACTTCATCTTATGTGCAATAACTTGCGATTGTTCTACCAAGCTTTTCAATTCAGATAATGTTTTCGTTTTTATCAAAAAAGTACCCATAATATTTGGATTCAAAGTTGCAATTACTATGATGATCCCTACCATCAAATAGTGAATTTTCGCCGTAAAAGGAACTGTTGCAACTGTGGTTGTATCTTGCTTAACAACAAGAGTCTTTGCAACTAAATCATGCAGAGATTGTCTTGTTCTTCCATTAAAAACATACAGATAAATGATTCCTATTCCTAAGCCGAAAACAGCAAATGCAAAAAGAGTTCCTAAAAGCTTATCGAATGTGCCTGAAATAATATGAATCCGATTAATTATACATGGGGTAATAAGGATAGTTGCTCTTGCGAATGATCGAATAAAAGATATCGTTTTCCCTCTACGATCAACAACGCGAATTTTCATTATCTTTTTGCCGATTGTTTGCCCGTTGCCAAGCGAACTATTTAATATGCCGAAATAAGAACTTGCGATTGCAAATCCAATAAATCGTGCCCACATGTCTATGCGAACAAATGTGTTCAAAAAAACAAAAGCCAATAACGAAGAAAACAACCCTAAAACAATAAAGTCTATTAACAAAGCAAAAAAACGAGTCCAAAATCCACAAATTGGAGTTGCTTTTATTGCTTTTTCTTTAACCGGATTTTCCATATATTATCCTTCTGGTAAATATAACGATTTTACAAAAATGAAACGTAACACATTTTAAGAATAACGGTGGTGAAATGGCACACGACTTAGTCTAGTTTAGCGTTATTACAAAATTTATTAAGTAGTTTTTTGAACATTTAAGTAGGCTTGCGCATATTAAAAAAACTCCGATGAGACATGAAAAAACAAAGGCTATTTTATTGTTAAAGTTGCACTATCGACTAAAGTACATTGTTTTTTAGTTCAGTCGTACCCATTTTACTTTTTAAATAAATAATATATCATCCGTTAGTAGTCTATTACGTAATACAAAAGCTCTTAAAAAAGAATAATAATGAATAATCAAGAGACCGAAAAAACTGTTTTCGATGAAAACCCAAATACGCAGGAAACAAAAGTTCGTAAGTGGAAAAAACCTTGGATTAAAAGGTTTATCTTTGTGCTTATTGCCAATTCTATATACTATATTGCTGTTCCATATTTTAATCCTACATTGCATAGAGCTGTGCAAAAAAATAATCTTGAAAAAATAAAAGAGCTTCATAAGAAGGGACGAGATTTAAATGCCCTTGATAGTGACGGTTGGGCACCCATCCACTGCGCGATAATGAACACTTCTACTGACGCGATTGAACTTCTTTTAAAACTTGGAGCAACAATTGATGTTAAAACGAAGAAAAAAAAACTAAATCCTCTCATGTTAGCGGTGCTTAATCAAAAAAAATCTCATGTTAAGCTTTTGCTTAAACATGATGCACAAGTTAATTTTGAAGCTATGCAAGGGGCCTCCGCACTGCGACTTGCTGTAGAAAAAAACGACTTAGAGATAGCGGAACTACTTCTACAAAATAATGCAAAAATCGAAATATATGCACCTGATGGACTCAACATCTTACACTACGCAATACAAGCGAATCGTCCTACGATGGTGGAGCTTTTACTCAAATACAGTTCAAATATAGAGGCCCCAGCAAAGCTAGAAGTTGATACTCCGCCTCTTCATCTCGCAGCCTTTTATGGGCATGAAAAAATAGCTGCTCTTTTCATAAAATATGGTTCAAATGTTAATCAAATGGTTTGCAACGATAAGAATGAAATTTCTCCCCTTCATATTGCAGCAGAAAAAGGAAATGCCGTAGTTGGAGTTCTTCTTGAAAAAAGTGCTAAAACAGAAAGCGTTACAAAAGAAGGGTTTACTCCGCTTCATCTCGCCGTAATAAACAACAATTTCGAATCAGTGAAATTGCTCATTAAGCATAAGGCTGATATTAATGCTATTGCGAAAGAAAAATTTGTACATACTCCTCTTTCTATAGCTATAGAAAAAGGTAATGCACAAATGGTTTCTCTTCTCATTTCTCTTGGGGCAGATACTACTATCCCATTGGTAAAGAATATTTCCAATCTTGCATATGCGGCACTCAAAGGCAATTTGGAAATCTGTGAAATTCTTATTAAACATGGGTCAGATGTTAATAAACCAGCAAGTCACAATATTATTCCTTTACATCATGCAATCTTTGGAGAAAATCAAAACATAGTTGCATTATTTCTTAAAAATAATGCAAGCATAGAAGCCTATAATGATACTGATGGAATGAACGCGCTTCACATAGCAGTTGCTCATAATGAAATAGAAATGGCAAAACTTATCTTGGATAAAGGGGCAGATGTTAATGTATTATCGAAAGGTCACAAAAAAGCGACTCCTCTTCACTACGCTGTTGTTTGTGGAAACATAGAAATGGCATCGTTGCTCATTGCTCATGGCGCCCAAGTAAGCAAACCTGGCTACAAAGAAGTTCCGCTCCTAACTGCTTCTGCAGCTACAGGTAACATTGAAATGGCGAATTTACTGCTCAAACATGGTGCCAGTATTAACAAAGCCGCAACTTCTGATTGTATTACTGCACTACATATTGCAGTATCTTATAAGAAAAAGGGCATGATTACCTTTTTAATAGAGAATGGAGCAAAAATTGATGTGGAAGCACCGAGCGGCAAAAGTGTACTAGATATTGCCAAAGAAACAAAAAACGAAGATATTATTAATCTGGTGAAAAACAACATAGCACTACAATACAGTTCGCATGATGAAAAATGTTAGCAAATTCTACTTTTATAATTGTCAGCTTTATCTGTATCATGCTATTAGTAGCATGGATCATTCCCCGTCGACACAATCTTCCTTGCCCATCGTGGCTAGGCTGGATGGTAGAACAAGACAACCCTTTATCTAAAATTAACAAGGCCAAAAACATTATCAAATTCTTAGATATTAAACGAGGAATGATCGTCTTAGATTTTGGCTGCGGACCAGGTCGACTAAGTATTCCTCTCGCCCATGAAGTTGGCGAAACGGGAAAAGTTATTGCCTTAGACATACAAACAAAAATGCTCGATAAAGTTAAAATAAAAGCCCAAAAAGAAAATCTTAAAAATATAACATTTCTTCATGCGGCTGCAGGAGAAGGCGCGCTAGAGAAAAATAATTTTGATCGCGCAGTATTAATTACAGTGATAGGGGAGATCCCTAATCAAAAGAAGGCTCTTGAGGAAATTTATGCATCTCTTAAACCAGGTGGAATTCTCTCTATAGCTGAAATAATTTTCGATCCGCACTATCAACGATATGATAAAATCTTTCAACTTACTAAAGATGTAGGATTCAAAAAAGTTAATTTATTTTCAGACTGGTTCGCATACAATTTAATTTTAAAAAAGTAATTTTCAATTAATTCTTAAAGAAAAACTCATAGCTCCACTTTCAACCAAAAAAGTTCCCAGCCGTCGCTAAAGATATGGCGGGCAGGCTAAAATAATCTACTAGAGCACCCCGCAACCCAGTAAAGCCTAGGTTCTAGGCCCTAATTTGCCGGTAAGATATTAATAGAATATACTGCTTATGTGGAGTTTTATTGGGGGCGGTTGGGAAAGCGTTTGAAGAACTTTCTAAAATAAATAGAGGTTACTTTTATGCCAGACAAACTTTCAGTCAGTGTGAAAAATTTAATAAAACGTTACAAAAAAGAGACCATCAACGCAGTTGATGATATTAGCTTTGACGTTAAAGAGGGTGAGTTCTTCGCTCTTCTAGGACCAAATGGTGCTGGCAAAACGACAACTATTTCTATTCTTACCACGACACTGTCAAAAACCAGTGGGCAAGTTATTGTTGCTGGCCATGATTTGGATACGCAAATTAAAGAAGTACGTAAAAATATTGGTATTATCTTCCAAAATCCGAGCCTTGATCTTCATCTAACTGCTGAGCAAAATATTCGGTTTCATGTTAGTTTATACGGGTTATATCCTTATAATTTTTTTTACAAGTTCATGCCGCTTGATTATCGCAAAAAGATTGAAGAACTAGCCGCAATTTTTGGTTTGCAAGGTAGCATGTTCAAAAAGCTAGCTACGTTTTCTGGCGGAATGAAACGCAAGCTCGAGATTATGAGAAGTCTTATGCATCAACCCAAAATTATGTTTTTGGACGAACCAACGGCGGGACTTGATCCGGTTAGCCGCAGAGATCTTTGGCGCTATCTTCAAACGATGCGCAAAGAGACGAACATGACAATTTTTTTAACCACCCATTATCTGGATGAGGCCGAAGGTGCTGATCGAGTTTGTATTATAACAAAGGGTAAAATTAAAATGATCGACACCCCTTTTAATATAAAACAAGGCTTGACGGGGCTGACTCTTGTGCTTGATGCAACCGATCGTGAGGCCCTGCGAACCGAGCTGAACTTACTAAAAATTGGCTTTATTGAGCAGGGTGACTTCGTTATTAAGCTGAATGATACGAAGGATGTACAAAAAATAATTTCTGGCATTAAAACTCCGTTGTCAGCAGTACATATTAATGAATTGTCACTTGAGAAAGCTTATATTGATTTAATCGGTAAAGATTTAGAAAAAGAGGTGCAACTATGAAAAACATTATAGTAAAAGAAATTAATGCAGCAGCTGCTATCGCTGGGCGTGAATTGCTTAGATTTATAAAAAATCCACTTTTTCTTATTCTCAATCTAACTTTCCCGGTTGTTTTTATTGGTTTATTTGGAGGTGGTATTAGCCAAAACCTGAGCGCTGGGCTACCGTATGACGTTATGCAATTTGTTTTGCTCGGTATGGCAGCAGCTTTACTTTATCAAAGTGCTATGAGTGGGGTGATCTCATTAATGGAAGATCGTGAAACTGATTTTACACAAGAGATATTTGTTGCGCCGATTTCACGCTATACCATAATTATCGGTAAAGTTTTTGGTGCCATGTTAATTAGTCTTGTATCGTTAGTATCAATATTTCTTGTGGCAATAGTGATGCGTATTTCTTTGACGTGGGCGGATGTTGGACACATTCTCGTAGTTGCGCCGTTAATTGCTTTATCCGGAGCTGCGCTTGGCGTTTTCTTTATTGGTTTGGTTAATGATCCTAAAACCGTCGGTATGAGCTCGTTTCTGCTCATCTTTCCGCAATTTTTTATATGTGGTGCGATAATTCCTGTCATCCACTCCAGCGGTATCTTGAAATTTTTAGCCAGTATTTTTCCAATGACCTACGTAATTGATCTTATGCGTGGTGTATTCTATCATGGCAAACCGGTTTATAATGCCATTGTGGTACACTCCCCGTGGTTTAACTTGGTGGTTACTTTAACATTTGGTTTATTTTTTGTGGTGGTTGGTACTCTTCTGTTTGCCCGTAGTGAACGTAATAAATAATCGAAGGAGGTTTTTCAATGTTCAAGAATGCAATTAAAACAACTTTATTAGTAAGTGTCGTTTGTCTTTTAGCCAGCTGTGACTTTAAATCAAGCGTTAAAGAAATTTATACGTTTAAAGAAGCACAGGTTGAATTTCAAAAAGCAGACGAACAAACAGTTGTGGTTTTTGATGTTGATGGAGTATTGGCTTATGATCCTTCAGCAGTACAATTCTTTTTCTATGATCCAGCTAAATTGACAGGGGATGATGCGGTATTTGTAAAAGAGGCCAGACCAATATTAGAAAAATATATAGAAAATAAAGAAATAGAAAAAGGACATTTCTTTTTTACAGATTTATTAAATTCGACATTGTCGAAAACTAAAGACATAGCTACCGAATCTTCAATAGTTGCGATTATTCGTCAGTTGCAATCTCGAGGAATAAAAGTGATTGCGCTTACATCTTTGCCGGCTGGTGCTTTTGGGACAGTTGCCTCCGGTCGTAAGTTGAGAATTGAAAAGTTGCAGAATTTAGGAATCGATTTTAGTTCTTCACTTAACCAAGATGAGATTGTTTTTGATAATTTGAAGAAATATAATGGCGACTATCCTATGTTTTACAAGGGGGTTTTGTTCGCCAATTGGAACAATGATAAGGGAAGTGTTTTGGGTGATTTTTTTAGTCGAGTTAAGTGGAATCCCACAAAGGTGTTATTTTTTGATGACCATAAGAAGCATGTTAAAGAAGTTGAAAAAACAATGCACGAACTTGGAATTTCTTATCGTGGTTATTGGTACCGTGCGTGTAAAAAAATACCAACGCCTCCGTTTAATCTCGAAATAGCGAAATTGCAATTGAAGTATTTACTTGAACATGATGAGTTTTTAGCTTCGGATGAAGCAGCAGCAATGTTGAAACAAGCAACTAACGAAAAAAAATGAGCCACGCTCAAAGTTTTGATTTCAAACGCCGCTCCACATTCAAATAAAAAAGTTCTAATCTTCTTATATCTTAAATAAAACTTTTGAGGTAATTATGAGTCTTGTTTACACTTCTCCTCCAGAATTTTTTTGTCCTACTGTTCAAGTATCTGCTTGTTTTTGTTTTGCGCAGGATAAGTTACTGTTGTTGCAGATGAATTCTCAAAAAAAAGATCTTGCGAATTTGTGGGGTGCCCCGGCGGGGAAAATATTATCAGGCGAATCTGCAAAAGATGCAGTGTTTAGAGAAATGTTCGAAGAGACGGGGATAAGACTTTTGGACAATGACGTTATTTTTATAAAAACTGTTTATGTTAAATATCCGAAATTTGATTTTGTGTTTCACATTTTTAAAAATATATTTGTGGATCGACCTAAAATTCTTGTTCTCAGTTCTGAGCATCAGGCTTTTAAGTGGGTATCTACTTTTGATGCTATAAACATGAACCTTATTCCAGGTGAAAAAGAGTGTATACAAATTTGTTGCGAAAAAAACAAAACAAATAAAAACATCGAAGCGGGAAAGCAGTTGAATAAAAGCGTGAGGCGTTAGGTTTTTACTAAAGAACAAAAAACTTCTAAGTTGTGTTAACGAAGTTGAACATTTACTTTTAAAAAGGAATATTATGAAAAAACGATTATCTTTTCTTTTTGTTTTAGCATTAACTTTTATTTTTAATGTTGCGGGCATTGAGTCTGGTTCAAGGATTATTAAAGACTATGGATCGGGCGGGCGATTTATTATAAGCGTAAGCGAAGATGGTACTACAATCACGGGAACGTATATAAAGTGTACAGGAACAGGATCTGTATCAACGCATGTACAAAAACAGACAGGAGAAGATTTTAAAATAGGAGACGTCTCTTGTTCTTCACAGGAGAATCGTGGATATTATTTTACCCTTACTCTGCCTATGACTCCTGATCGCGCGATTGTAGTCGAATTAAAACGACTTATTTTGGAAATGGAAATGAAAGTAGAAGAAGAATTACAGCGAGAGAATGTATTGAGGGCGCGGTAATATGATTAATTTGTTTAGCAGATAATATCTAAACAAGCAGAATTTGTTTAATCTCAAACATTGAAATATTTTTTTATAAAAAGAGGTATCAAATTATGTCTACTCTACAGAGGTATCAAAAGTTTTTTCTTTTTTTCTTATTTTTAATCTTAAGTAACTGTATACGGGCACAAGAAGTTGCTTTTGAAAGAGTCGTTTCTGGCGATTTATCTGAAGGGAAAAGAGTTTTTGTAGAAGCTTTTTGGAAAACAACTGAGGGGTATTCGGAAGGCGCGTCTCTTGATGAATTTATTACTGATGTTGTCGACAAAACATGGGAAGATTGGAAATCCTTAGAGCAATTATTTCAAAAAAAAGATCCCAATGCATTTTTTATATACGCGAAGCAAAATGGGAAAGTTGTTGGTTTTGCATTGTTTACAAAAACTGATAATAAAGATTTAAAAGAAGTATACATTGATCAAATGGCTATTAATTCAAGTGAACAAAGAAGCGGAATCGGAAGTGCTCTGATTGATTATTTTATAAAAACGTTAATGCCGGAAGTTGAAAGAATCGTTTTGATAACGAGAAGAACTAACGTGAATGCGTTAGCATTCTATGTGAAAAATAATTTCAGAGAATGTGGATATATGCACGAAGGATACGATTCAACTGTTTATGTAGGATATGAGCGTGTGATTGTAAAAATTGGAGTTGCGTAAATTATTACATTTTCCTGTATAAAAAAGCTTTCTTGGACATTCCATCGCTAATTTAAATTTTGATTTTGTTAAATACCTATTTTTAGTCATGGTAACCCCGCATCATAGATTTAATAAATACGATATTCGTATTGTTCATAGAAAAGGTTTTTTAAGTAAAGAATTAGTCTGAAAATGTTGCTAATTTAAACGGGGTTGATACAGAAGTTAGGAAATCAAAAAAGTTTTTTCTCAAAGGGCGTTTGTGATAATTCCCAAAGTAGCATATACTCAGTTCAAGAATAGGGGGGGACGAAGAACTTGCGGCAAAATATTTTATTTAACCTGATTTTTACAACGGAAACCTATAATGACAAAAAAAATATTCAAAATATTATTAGTCGTCTTGTTAGCATTTACCACATCTTTTAAATTATCCGCGTTATATGATTTAAATCTTGGTGTACGAGTTGCACCTATACAAGAATTTAATACTAGGCGGTTTAATAATTCTGGAATTATGGCAGCTGGGAAAATTCTTGTAGATTCTAAAACAATTAAAAATTCAGGAGCTATGAAGGGTTCGACAATTGATCTTATTGCAACTAAGAAGATTACCAATTCAGGTTCTATTTCTGGTTCAAGTGTTTTATTTAACACAAAGGGGCAAATTTTTGTAAAAAAAGGATCTGTTATTGAAGGAGAAAACGTTTCTTTTGTTGCAGAAGATATGTCTATAGAAGATGGTGCAGATTTTTCAATTGAATATCTTGATATCTCATTACGTAATGCATCAGAAATTCCTGCAGGACTTATTGAAAATAAAAGCCTAAGAGGTCTAGTAATTCATGACTGCAACGAACTTGAGTCATTTTCAATAACAACGCCGAATGAAAATCTCGAATCCTTAAAAATTGATAACTGTCCCAAAATTACCATTGATGTGCTAAAGCAAATTATTCTTTTTTCCCCAAATATATCTTCTCTAAAAATCGCAAACAATTCAGAATTAACATCGGATGTTTTAGAAGATATTCTTGCTCAATTTAAAAGCCTTAAACATCTTTACCTTAATGGTAACGAAAATCTAACAACCATTCCTGAAAATTTCCAATCGAAAGCATTAAAAACCTTGCATCTTAATTATTGTGAAAATCTTACTGCGATTCCTGATTCGATGTACTTAATAGAAAATCTAGAAATTCCTGAGCATCTTCTTCCTGATTACAGTGAACTTACTGAAGAAATTGATAGTAAGATAATTGAATCACTATCTGCTTTTTCAAAAATAAAACAAGATAATAATAATTCGAGTAAAATTGGAGCTGCCGCGGGAGGAATTGGTTTGGTTTCTTCAGCAGTCGCTGGAGTTATAGCAAAAGATGCTATGCGAACTATTATTGTTCGCAAAGAAGAGCCGAACGTAAAAGCATGGTTCATCTTTTTTGCGGGTTGTGTTTCACTGGGGTTTTTAGTGGAAGGAATAACCCAATTAAGGACTGCTTATTTGGGGAACTTTAAATATCTTATACAACAATTAGAGTCTGAATTAAATAGTCAAAAGGATAGTCTTTCCGTTGAGCAAGTCAAAAAATACAAAGAAGTAATTTTGTATGCAAAAAGTATGCTTAACAAAACAACTTCCAAGTCAGAGTTGAAAAACTTATCATTGCATCTTATTAAAGAATTTAATCCTTTGTTCGCATAATAAAAAAAGGAATATTATGAAAAAAAGATTGTCATACTTTTTTGTTTTAGCATTAACTTTTATTTTTAATGTTGCGGGCATGGAGTCTGGTTCAAGGATTATTAAAGACTATGGATCGGGCGGGCGATTTATTATAAGCGTAAGCGAAGATCGTACTACAATTACTGGAACGTATATAAAGTGTACAGGAACAGGATCTTTATCAACGCATGTAGAAAAACAGACAGGAGAAGATTTTAAAGAAGAAGATGTCAGTGGTTATTCACGGGAGAATTATGGATATTGTTCTACCCTTACTAAGCCTATGACTCCTGAACTAGCGATTGTAGTCGAACTAAAACGACTTATTTTGGAAATGGAAATGAAACTTGATTAAGAAAGTTCCCCTTCCACCGCCGGTAAAATTTCTTGCGCATCTCCTTGCAAGAAATAGTCTTCATCGCCCAGATACGGAACCATGTCTCGATTAATGGCGATAATTTTTCCTTGAGGATTGTGTTTTTTGTACCACGCTAAAAATCCTTCGACGTCGGTGGACATGCCAATGCAAATAACAAAATCAATATTTTTGAGCCATTGAGGGTTGGCTTCTAGGTATGTAAAATTTCCACTTTCAGGAATTGGTTGTTCCCAAAGTAAAAAGTTGCATGTGTGTTTAGACATTATATTCCACGCTTTAACGCCTGTTTGTTCGTGGAGTTTGTCAATATTTGATGTCACAACATGCGCGTTATGTTTCATTGCAAGGTTGGCGATTGAAATATGGGCGGGAGTTGGTTCAATGTGTTTGAAGCTTTCTTCAAATTTTTCATGTACATCGATGATCGCTTGTGGGTTAGTTAAAATATTCATGGTAAATTGGTCGATTTTTTTTGTTTCATCTAATCCTATTTCTTTGCGCAGTTGTACTCCTGTTTTAATACCTGCTGCGGCAGACAAACCTGCACCGGTGTAAAAAAGAAATCTTTTATTTTTCAAAAGAGTTGCGCATTCTTGCTCTGAAATTTTTTGCGGATTAGTTTTTTCCCCTTTCTTTAAAAAGTTTAGCGGGAGCGCTAATTGATTTGTGAGATTTTCAGGGCTTTTAGAAAGAGTCGTTTCCAATGTTTCGTCATAAATAGGTAACCAGCGATCGGGGTCTTTTAGTGTGCCGGTAGCGTACGAATAAAGGTCTATGGCTTTTCCCCCAATAATTCTTGATTCATGTTGGAATAATTTTTTGTGATTTTCAGAAAGTTCTTTGGGGAGACTTCCAAAGTAGGTGGCGATAAAGTAATAATTTTTATGGTCATCGAATTTTTCTTGAAAATAAATACACATTTTGTGTTCGTTGTCACTTGAATGAAAATCACCTCTGCGCCAGTCTCGTTGAAGACGATCTTCTTTGGTGAAAATTGCGTGTTCTGGTTTTTCTAAAAGCATATTTGGTGGGTACAAGTAACTGAGTACAAGATATGCGCAGACAAAAACAACTGGAATTGCGAGGAGTAATAAAACTTTATTTTTTTTGGTCATATGAATCTCCAATATAAAAAATATCTTACTAAGTTTTCCCAAATAATAACTATACCAAAATATTTATAACAAATTATTACTTAACGATATCGATAGTTTTACGAAACGCATGAAGCATGATTCTGGATAATATAAATTCGTTTGCAGTAAGATGAAAAAAATAAGAATAAGTTTTTTTAAACAAAAGGGGTTTTTATGAATAAGAAATATTTGGTTAGCTTTTTCAAAACAAGAGCAAATTTGGCTCTGATAGGGATTATTCTTTTTGCATTTCTTTTTACACTTTTTTCTAAATTAGATATGGACTATAAATTTTATTTAGAGATGATTGCGATTATGGCACTTCTCTTTTTAGTTGGTTTTGTGAAATTTAAAAAAGTTGAGCGCAAAGTTGAAAAGTATGATACTTCCTTGGAAATATCGGTTGGTTATTCAAAAATACTTTTGTGGCGTGCAATAATTTTGAGTCCGTTAGTTTTTTTTACCGTTCCATTTATGCTTTGGATGTATAATCAATTTTCTTTTGAGCCAATGAGTGTTAGGATTGCAGGATTTGTTGCGGCAATTTTAAATATTTTGTTTATTATTCCAGTAATAAAAAAAATAAAACATAAAGATTCTATTATTATTATTTCTCCAACCGGAATTGTCTGTGAAAAAGGATCTTATTTGCCAAGAAAGCTAAGAACATTAGATTCTATTTATGTTATTGAATGGAAAGAGATCAAGTCAGTGCGAGAAATCAAAAGGGAACAGCATTCACACTCTGTGGAAGTTATGTTTACCGCTAGTGGTGACTTGGTGAAATGGAATATTCCAAAATCGATATTTGATAAATCAATTCCAGTTCTTTTTGGGATTATCCATAAATATTGGAAGAGATATGGAAAAGCACCGGCCAAAGAAGTTAAAAACCAACAGGTCTAAAAAATTCTTGTCTTAACTTTTCAACTTCAGCGTCGTTATCTTCCATTTTTGATTTAATATATTTTTGCGTATTTTGACCAAAGTGTTTAAACACGGTTATCAACAAGTAATCGATTGCGTCTCGCAAGTCGCTATCTTCTTCATAACTTTGTGTTGTTCCTTGCCAGATAGGTTTTTTTGCATCACCTTTTTTATAGACTTCGATGAGTAAAATTTTATTAAAGAGGGTGTATTCTTCTGGAACATATGCAATTTGGTATCCGTATCCATGGCCATAGCCGTGTCCATATCCATGATGATAACTGTTATAATACCAATGTCCGTAATCAGGAATATAAACTGGGACGTCGCGGGTGTGTGTTGATTTTTGCATACCGAAAGAAAAGTTCAAGTTATAGTCGATGTTCCATCCGGATTTTACGTTAAATCCTTTGTCTTTAAGAATGGTCGAAATCTTTTGAGAAACTTCTTTAGTGAATAACTCATTACCTTTTTGTTTTGTTGAGACAGAGAAAGAAGAACCAAGTTCAAAGCCCTGAGGAATGTCTTCTTTGTTCGCAAATGTGTTTGTTGTTATGCGCATGCCGCTTTCTTTTCCGCATGAGCCAAGAAGAAGGATGGATAAGTTTAATAAAACGAGTTTGAAGATTTTCATGAAAGATCCTAAAGTTTTTTAATAGCATCCGCAAAAATAGAAGTTACATCAATTCCGTTTGTTTCGTGCGAAATAGTATTAGTCGTAACAATTTTTTCTACACCCGCATTTTTTAGCGATGCATATGCATTGTCAGCAAATATCGCATGAATTCCCAAACACACGGCGGGCTTTAGTCCTGCATTGTTTAAATGATTCACCGTTTCTATCATCGTTCGAGCGGTGGAAATAATATCATCAACTAGTACAGGAGTGTGAGATTTATATTGTTCAACTTCGGGAACAGAAACTTCTACGTCTTTATCGCCGTGACGTACTTTTTTTAATACCATAAACGGCGCGCCAGCTTTTACCGCAACGTCCTGAACCCATTGTCTGCTTTCTTTGTCTGGTCCAACTAAAACAGGATTTTTTACATTCTCTTTTATCCATGTACTCAGAATTGTTGTTGCATGCAAAACGGTTGAAGGAATTGTATAAATTTCATCAAGAGATTTGCGTCGGTGTAAATGCGGGTCCATTGTTACAAGTGAATCTACAAACGACGATATGAATTTTGCAAAAATATCTGATGTGATAGCTTCTCCAGGATTAAACCTTTGGTCTTGCCGCATGTAACCAAGATAGGGCGTTACTAAACCAACACTTTTTGCGCCTAATTCTTTTGCGGTGTGAGCGAAAAACATTAAAGGCATAATTTTACTGTCCGCGTCATCAAGGCCACAGACAACAACAACATCTTTTTCTTTTACATCTGTTTCCAAAGTTACTAAAGAATCACCATCGGGAAACTTACGAATAGATAGTTCTCCCAACTCGAAATTAGTTTGATTTTGATCAGTTTGATCTTGATCAGCTTGATCTTGAATTTGTTTTACAAACTTTTCGTATTCCGGAAAAGCAAAAATAATAGGCATTAAATTATTCCTCAATTTCTATAACGTGATTTCCTTCTTCCAGATAATCAAGGGCATATTGTAACTCTCCGGATGATTGAGTGTGGATAGTAAAAAGTTCGTCGTTCTCATTAACTTGACTACCTATCGCAACATGCAAATCAACACCGGCAGCTTTATCGTGTGGGGCTCCTGCAAGTTTAGCGATAAGAGAAATTCGTCGGTTGTCGATAGAAGTAACGCGTCCTTTTTTTGTTGAAAGGTATGGATGAGTATAGGCCGCTGTAGGAATCTCGCGCATTCCGCCCTGAGCCTCACAAATAGCCTTGAACTTTTCCCAAGCTTTCCCGCTGTCGAGTATTTCTGTTGCTATTTTTATACCGTCTCCGGTTTTAACATCCGGTGAAAATTCCAAAATACCACCCGCGAGAATAAGTGATCTTTCTCTTAAATCTTTTGGCGATTGCGGGTCTCCCTTTAACACAGAAATAACATCCCTTGCCTCAAGCGCAGGACCAATTCCTCGCCCGATAGGTTGAGTTCCATCACCAATAATAACTTTGATTGTTAGACCTAAACTTTTACCGATCGTTTCTAACGAAAATTGTATTTTGTTAGCCATTTCTTCTGTGCGAACTTTTGCGGTTGGACCAACAGGAATGTCTATAACAACATGAGTGGATCCGGCGGCAATTTTTTTGGAAAGAATAGATGCAACTAATTGTGCTTCGCTATCCAAACTCAAAGCTCGCTCAACCCCGATCATAATATCGTCTGCAGGGCTCAAAAATACGGAGCCACCCCAAACAATACAGCCTCCCTCTTTTTCTACTACATTTTTTATAGTAGGGATATCTAATTTCACAGGAGCCAAGACTTGCATCGTGTCTGCCGTTCCTGCAGGAGAAGTAATTGCGCGGGATGAGGTTTTTGGAATGGTAAGACCATATTCGGCAACAATCGGTACAATTATTGGTGTTGTTCTGTTGCCGGGAAGTCCACCAACACAGTGTTTGTCTACAATAATTTCTGAATTCCAAGATAGAGTTTCACCGGCTTCTACCATCGCTTTTGTCATATATATTAATTCCTCATTACTCATAAGATTTCCGGAACAAGCGGTCAGAAATGAGGATAAATGAATGTCTGAATATCTTCCTGCAGCAATATCTTTTATAATTTCTTTAATCTGAGTTTCGGTAAAAGCGTGACCATAAATTTTTGAACGAACGTAACTTAATGACTTTACTGGTTTTGCATGACTTACTGTTATTGTGTCACCTTCGTTTGCACCAAGCGAACGCCATGCATATTCAGAGAGACCCGCTTGTTCTTTTTCAATTAAATCTGTTGTAATTATGTTGAGCGTAGCAATAATAGATTTTTCACCACTTCTAATTCTAACTCGAGAATGGGCGTCAAAGCCTTCCGACAAACAAACGTGACAATCTTTTCTCATGTAAATGACGGATTCTTTGTAGGTATCGATGCCAAGTTTTTTTAGAGTTAGAGAACTTTGCGTTTTTTTTATCATATTTTTCCTAAATTTTATATTAAACTATGTTTCGGAAAAGTAACAAATATGTATAATCCTTTTCTACTATTTCACAGAAAAAGAATATAAGTAGTTGTGTTATTACAAAATGGAGTGTTTATGAGCAAAAAGAAACCAAATACATTTTTTATATGTTGTAGCGACAATAGAATTGTATCCCATTGTTTTACATCAAAAAAACAGGATGACTTATTTGTTTTACGAAACATTGGTAACCTAATCCCGCCGCACAAAGACTCGGACATGGCTGTTTCTTCGGCAATAGAATATGCGGTAGATTTTTTTAAGATTCCGCACATTATTATTTGTGGCCATTCAGATTGCGGTGGAATGAAAGCAGCTTTAGAGAGTCTTGAAAATAATTCTAGTTTGAGTAACTGGATTAAGTACGTTGTTCCGACAAATAATATTACTTCGCCCGACGAACTTTCTAAGGAAAATGTTCTTCATCAAATAAAAAATCTTATGACATATCCCGTTGTTACAAAAGGAATTAGTGATGGGACACTAACAATTGACGGATGGTGGTTAGACATCGAGACGGATGTTGTTTATTGCCATGATGAAAAGACGGGTGATTGGAATAAGATTTAATTTTTCTTTAAAAATCTATAAATAAATCTAATATATCCCGTTCGCCCTGAGCCTGTCGAAGGGTTTCTTCGAACGGACCATTGAAAATTACATAAAAAAAACATAATTATTTGAATATTAATAAAAAAATATTTTGAAGTGTTCGAAGAAACCCTTCGACAGGCTCAGGGCGAACGGGGTTTATTTAGTTTACGGGAAAAAGAACATTGTTTAATTATCGAACTTGCGTTTCTACAAACAAATCGCGAAATTCTATATCCAATAATTTAAATAATTTTTCTTTGTTTTCTTCTTTTATGTACGCAATTGCAAACGCAGGATTTTCTTGGTACGCCAGTTTATTGTAGTACAAAAGATTACTAAAAAGTTTTTTAAATGCTTCGTGATCTGGTTGCCATTTTTGTAGATCAAGATTAACACCATTGTTTCCTAGTACCCATGCGTAACATGCGTCGCCTTTTTCTTCCCAAACTTTTTTCCAATCAATTGTTTTATCGTTAAAAAATATTTCGAACGGATTTATGCCATACGCATGATACGTTAAATCGGCTAATCCAAAACCGCCAAAGCGTAACGGATTAAATTCTATTGGTGTGAGTTTGTTGTTGTGGTATCTAAATTCCGCATGTATTGCAAATGATCGGATATCAATTTTTTTTCCAAGCTTTGTGAAAAAATCTATCATCGGCTGATACAGTTCTTCAAAAATCTCTTTGCTAGAATAATATAGCATTTGTAGATAAGGAGAATTTGGATTTATTGGATGATGAGTAATATTTGTTATAACTGGCGTGCCATTGCTTGAATAAAACACATCAACAGCATATTCTTCACCTTCTATAAATTCTTCTATAAGTACATCTTCTGCAAAAAGAATATCTTTAGAGAAGTATGTTCCAAATTTTTGTAATTCGTTTAACATCTCTTGTGTTATTTCAGCAAGATTTGCTTTGTCATCAATCACTTTTACTGCTGTTGCAAAAAAACCTTTAACAGGTTTGACTACGTATTTTTTACCTGGCTCAATATGAAACTTGGGAAGATCAGCAAGTTTGCATGTTTTAAAATAAAAATTGGGGAATAAAGAAGAAATAAGCTGTCGGCATTTTGCTTTATCTTTAAATGCTTCTACTGTGGTTCTAAGATTTTTATCTTTTGTGTTCTCTAAAACATCGGGAAGAGCGGTTTCTGATGGGACATACAATTTATCTTTACTAGAAAATGATACATTGCTGTTTTCAAGTTCTTTAACAGTCATAATGTGTACATCTGATGATTTAATATGTTTTAACAAATCTGAGGTGAATCCTTGACCAGCAACAATAAATGAGTTGGGTTTTGTTTGATCCACTAAGTTTTCGTTTTTCTTCACAGTTTACTCTTTCTAATTTATATAGTTTTTGATTTTTTTTCGTTACGCAGGTAGGAGTATTGCTTAAAAAAAACAAAAAATTATTCAATACTAATAAGTCCTAATTCCAGCAATAATTTTAAAGCCTGAAATTCTTTTGAGCCTTCAATTGAATAAGAACCAATGTTGCGCATGGTTGCATCTTCTGATTTTCTTAAAAGATATGGAGCTGATTGTTTAAGATATGATTCTAAAATGTCCTGATCTTTAAATAAAATTACACTAATTCCATGTGGCATGTTAAAACATTTAGGGAGATTCAATACTATGGAATCCGCAACATCAGAAAACGTTTCAATTAAATTTTCAGATACCGTTACATTTGTAAAAATCTTTTCTTGTCTGCAGAGTTCTTTTAATTTTTTTGTATCAAATTCTTTTTCATTAGACACAAAAACATCTAAAGCAATAATTGTTTTATTTTGTTTTTTTGATTTAAGTATTTTTTCTTGTAGCAAATTTATATTTGTGTTTCCGTTAATTTCATCAATTGCTATTACTCTTTGTGGTCCAAATCCTAAAACATTTGCTAAGTCTTTCATTATTAATTCTTGAGATTTAGAAGTAATAAAAACTAAATCATCATCATGTGCTGCAATTTGTAACCCTATTTCTGTAACGTCTTTTGTATCTTTTTGTTTCTGTTGTAGTAATTTATTTCTTGCAACAAGAAGCATTGTTAACAAAGAAAAAGATAAGCAGTTTGTTACTATTCCGCCGGGTTCAACCAAAACTTCAGAATTATTTTCTTTTAATAAAAAAGATTTATAGCCAAAACGTTTTGCCAACTCTTTTACTAAGTTGTTTTCAATTACTGTTGTTCCAGGGGATAACTCAAATGCTAACTGATTCTGATTAAACGCAGCCGAAAGAGGCGCGCCAAGAATTGCAGTAAACGAGACTTCTTCTTTTTTATATTTGCATGCTTTTTCATAAATTGTCTGCAAGGTCGATAACACGTGTTCTAACGATGAAGATTCCTTGGGCGCAGATTTTTGCAAATCTAGATCAATTTTTCTTACATCAAGTTTTCTGAGGATAATATTGATTATGGTTTTTCCTGCTTGGCGAACTTCTTCTCTGTTTTCTGGAGATGCAAAATACTTTAGAAAAGAATTATCGCTTGCAATAACATCGTCAGGAAAACTTAGTCTTTGAGGAAATTCAGATATATGTTCTTTTACACCAGCAATTTTTTCTGCTGTTTTTCTGATTGCTAAGAAAAACTCATCTAATTTTTGCGGTGTTATAAATACATTAAGCACAACAACTCGTAGTACGCTCAAATTTCTATCTGATTTTTTAACTTTTGTGTATGACAAACGAAAGTTTCCATCTTTGTGCAAAGCATCCTGAATTTTTACGGTGAATTCATTTAATTGTGTATTGATAACATTTATTTTTTCGTTATCATTTGTAGCAATTGCTTTGTCTAATTTTTCTTTTAAATGTTTTGGAATGTATCTAAAAACAAAAATATTCATGTCTGGAACATTTATATTTTCAAAGTCTTTAGCATTTTCGAATAACTCATAAAGATAAGAGGTCATATCTATTGAATAGTCAACCATCTTGGATAGATTTTTTGTTCCCATAAACTGCAATGATGTCCAAAGCTTTAAAGCATCAAACCTTTTTGCTTTCTGAACAGTTTTGCCAGCCAGCTTTATGTTTTCTATCCCTTTTATGAAACGTAAATTGTCTCGATTTTTAACTAAAAAACTTCCTTCAGTGCACGGAGTATATAAAAATTTATATGGATCAATTGTTATTGAATCAGCGAGTCTCATTTCGCCTATAGATTTTTTTAATTTTTCATGTCGTTGAGTTAGCGCGCAACCTCCGCCGTGAGCAGCGTCAGCATGAAGCCAGAGATTGTGTTTTTTTGCTATCGTAGATATTTCTTTTATTGGATCAATTGCACCAGTTGACGTTGATCCTGCATTTGCAATAATTCCCAAAAGAACTTTTTCATCTTTTTTGGCCTGGTTTATTTTAGATTGAAGATCATGAACATCCATCTTAAAATTTTCATCGACTTCAACCTCAACAATATTATCTGTTCCAAGACCAATATATCCGCCAATTTTTTTGAGTGAGTAATGAGCTTCTTTTGAAATAAAAATAGTTAATTTTTCATTTTCAGGCAAATCGAGCAACCCATCTCGTGTTAAATCTATTCCTCTTGAAGATAAATATTTGTTTCTTATAACAAGAAATGCCATTAAGTTTGCGGTGGTTCCACCATTAGTTATAATTCCTCCAGGAATGGAATCAGAACCGAACTCGCGCTTGTATCCCATCATTTCTGTTAACCAATTAACAGTTTGGTCTTCAATTGCTCTAATAAAATCGGGAATATTGTCATCAGATAAATCAAAGTTCATAGCATCTATAACCGAATTAACCAAAATTGGCATAAATGGAGGAAGTGTTGTCATGTGCGACAAGCACTTACTATTAAAACAAAGGAGATCCCCTATAATATCCTTAATGTTTTTAAAAGATGTTTTTTTTAATTCTTTATACGTTTTTCCTGAATAAGTCTTTCTGCTGTGTATATCACTTAGGTAATCAGTTATTGTATCAACAACTTTGTAACCTAATTTTTGCTTTTCATCAAGATTAATATTTTTAGAGAAGTGCTCTTTTTTCGCCATAAGGATCTTTTAATTTTTTTATCTTGAATTAATTCGTTAAAAACTGATTATCCGCCCCAAATATACTTAAATTCTATATTAATTTTCGTATTAAGCAATTATCTGTTACGATAAACTATCCATAAGTGGGATTTATTGGGGAGTATCGTATCTCAAAGAACAATTTAATAACGTTGATTGAAAATTATGAATAAAAATACACGGTCTGATTTAAGAAATATTGCCATTATTGCTCACGTTGACCACGGGAAAACAACATTGGTCGATGAAATGTTAAAACAATCGGGAACAATTGCTTCTGGTTCAGGGGATGTTGACCGAATTATGGATTCTGGCGACATAGAAAAAGAACGTGGAATTACAATTCTTGCAAAAAATACATCTATAAATTTACCTGGAACAAAAATAAATATCGTCGACACACCAGGCCATATGGACTTTGGTGGAGAAGTAGAAAGAACACTTCAAATGGTTGAAGGCTTTCTTCTTTTAGTTGATGCTGCAGAGGGACCACTTCCTGGAACTCGTTTTGTTCTTCAAAAGGCATTATTATTAGATTTAAAACCAATTGTTCTTATAAACAAAATTGATAGAAAAGACGCCGACATCGACAGAGTAGAAAACGAAATTCACGATCTTTTCTTAGATCTTGCTCATCATGAAGATCATTTAGAATTTCCAGTTTTATATGGATCATCAAAACTTGGATTTGTATCAACAGATAAAAATGCAACTTCAGGAAATATGACTCCTTTGTTTGACGCAATTTTACAACACGTACCGCATCCTTCTCAGGAAGATGATAACTTACGTTTATTAATTACCAATCTTGATTACAGTGATTATTTAGGGGTGATTGGTATTGGAAAAGTTGTAAGTGGAACAGTTAAAATTGGAACAGAAATTATTTGCTGTAAAAATGATTATATAAGTAAGCCAACCAAAATCACTCGTTTATATGAATTTGAAGGCGTCAGTAAAAAAGATGTCGATAGTGCGGATTTTGGTGAAATCGTTGCTGTTTCTGGTGTCGATGAAAAATTATCTATTGGAACAACAATTTGCGATGTTGAACATCCATTACCTGTTCCATATGTAGAAATTGATGAACCAACACTTTCTGTTAACATATCAGTAAACAGTTCACCGTTTTGTGGAACAGAAGGAAAACTTTTAACTTCCCGACAAATTAGAGCGCGATTAGAAAAAGAATTAAAAACAAATGTTGCGCTAAAAGTAGAAGAGACTTCTTCTGCCGAAAAATTTAAAGTTTCCGGTCGTGGACAACTTCATCTTGGTATTTTGATAGAAACCATGCGCCGAGAAGGTTTTGAATTAGAAGTTTCTGCACCAGAAGTTATCTACAAAGATATCGATGGTAAGAAACACGAACCTGTTGAACTTCTTACTGTTAACATAGAAAAAGAACATCAAGGTGAAGTAATCAGAGTATTGGGTGAACGAAAAGGTTTAATGCAAAATATCGAAACCATAGAAAATGGACGAATTTGCATAGAATTTAAAATCCCAGCCCGCGGTCTTATTGGTTTTAGAAGTTTATTTGTTGTTATGACTAAAGGAACTGGATTAATAGGAAGTCGTTTTGCTGGATACGAACCATATTTTGGACATATGGAGGGAAGACTAAAAGGTTCTCTAAATTCTATGGAGAGCGGTAGCGCAACAGCTTTTGCTTTAGATTTACTTCAAGCACGCGGAACGTTGTTTGTTGGTCCAACAACAAAGATCTACGAAGGCATGATTGTCGGAGAACATACTAGAGATAATGATCTTGATGTGAATCCAACTAAAAAGAAAAAGCTATCAAACATGAGATCTTCAGGAACTGACGATACTGCAATGCTTGCACCTCCTCGTATAATTGAACTTGAATCAGCTTTGGATTGGATTAATTCAGATGAACTTATAGAAGTTACTCCAAAATCAATTCGCCTCAGAAAAAAGTTTTTAAAAGCTGTTGAAAGAAAACGTAGTAAGTAAGCGAAAATTATATAGGCGTTATTTTGTTGCGTATATCTTTACAAATACAAACCAATTATTTGTGAGAGAGCTTTTTATGTTTCCGTTCGCCTTGAGCTTGTCGAAGGGTTTCTTCGAACGGCTAAATAAAACTTTTCATTGATCTTTAAAAAATTGTTATTTTTTTTATATAATTTTGTCGGTTCGTTCGTTGAAACCCTTCGACAGGCTCAGGGCGAACGGGATATATTACTGATAAACATTATTGAAGTAGCTATTTTATGAAGAAAAACATTAAATCATATAAAAAGAATATTGCGGATAAAGAACTTATTACTCGAATAAAGCTTGAAAATCCTGACTTGCCTGTAAAATTTATAAAAAAAATTTTAATAGGCCTTCAAGAAGCAAGATCAGGAAAATTTGAATCTTATAGTTTTCAAAACGATAATTTATAGAGAGTTTTATGAAGAACGATTTATTTATTAAAAATGGAATTGAAATTCCGTATCACGAATTAGAAATCACAGCAAGTCGGTCGGGCGGGCCAGGCGGGCAGCATGTTAATAAATCAGATACAAAGATAACCGTTCGTTGGAATATAAAAGAAACAACATCATTAACTGAAAAACAAAAAGAACTTGTGCTGCAAAATCTACAATCGCGAGTGACGAGCGATGGTGATTTTATTATTCACTGCAGCGAATCTCGCAGTCAGCAACAAAATAAAGAAAGCGCGCTCGCGCGATTAGCCAAAGAAATTTGTAAAGCTCTTTATGTTCCCAAAAAACGAATGAAAACGCGTGTGCCAAAAAGAGCGAAAGAATCTCGGTTAAGAGAAAAAACGCAACGGAGTAAAATTAAAAAATTGCGCGGGAAGAAT
>Ga0209045_1001291_pt1 | contig 23493 bp, 18 predicted proteins | sample SaaInlLV_10m_DNA_4_FD_184664 | JGI IMG/M metagenome (GOLD analysis project Ga0209045, IMG submission 184664) | Marine microbial communities from expanding oxygen minimum zones in the Saanich Inlet - Saanich Inlet SI072_LV_200m_DNA (SPAdes) (version 2) | ecosystem: Environmental > Aquatic >...
CGAGAACACTGAGATTGCAAACAGTATAAGGAAAATGCTGAAGACCAAGAAAAAATATGATTCTACTCTCGCTTCATCCTTATCCAAAAAACATAGGGAAGAATATTATGCTATACAAAGAGCAGCTATGAATGATCCACAAAAAAGGTTTCTCTTTGGAACGATTTGGAAGAGATATAAGGATTTGTTTATCCACAATATTAATCATAACGTCATTCCAAAACTTAATTTTCTCTTAGAAAATGAAGGTAAAATTATAGGCCATCGAATAAAACTTTCCAGGCTCTATAAAAAGTTGCTTAATAATTGCTCAAAGGTCGCCTTTGTAGAATCTGATTATAGAACTATTCCTTGGCGGTTTAACTGTTTAATATATGATATAAATGTTGAAGCCCTGTGTGATAGTATAAGAAAAAATGGGTTTGATATTAGCACTTGGTATCCTAATTTAGCAAATATTTATATTCAGGATAATGACCGAAAATTAAAGAATGCTGATATCTTTGAAAAGTTAATAGTAAATATGTGGGTTGACGAAACAAAAGACGAATCATATGTTGAACAATTGTGTGCTATAGTGAAAAAGAATTTGTCAGATCAAAAAGTTAGTTGATAAAGAAAGATATGAGAATAGCTATCATGCAGCCAACATATTTGCCTTGGCTTGGATATTTCGAGTTGATGCATAACTGCGATCTTTTTGTGTTTTTGGATGATGTTCAGTTTGTGAAAAAGAGCTGGCACCACAGAAATAGGGTAAAAACGTCAACAGGTGAAACAATGCTAACCGTACCTGTATTTTCTAAAGGCAAGCGTAGACAACAGATAAGAGAAACTTTAATAAACAATGAGTTGCCATGGGAAAGAAAGCATTTTATCACAATTAAAAATAACTATAAAAAAGCTTGTTTTTTTGATAATTATATTGATGAATTACAGAAAATTTATTCACGGGATTATAATAAACTATTAGATATTAGTATTGCGTTAATAGAATTGATTAGAAGAGAGATCGGGATATCAACAGACACGATAATGTCTTCTGCGCTCAATACCGAAGGAGTAAAAAGTCAAAAGATTATAAATATTTGTAAAAAGTTAAAATCGGATGTTCTTTACGATACTCAAGGAGCTGAAGCAATCCTTGATTTAGATCTTTTTGAGAAAAATAATATTAAAGTGATTTACCAGAGATTTAAACATCCGATATACAGGCAACTACATGAGGATTTTATTTCTCATCTATCTGCGTTAGATTTGCTTTTCAATGAAGGCGAAAAGGCCTTAGAGATTATATGTTCTGGATATTCTAGTTAATAATATGAGTTGCCTCATTATCTTCTTCTGGTTCAGAACATATAATCTGGTTATCCAATTGAACGACTGTGACCGAATGAACTCTTTAAAGGGTATAATACATGCTGCCAGCTGCTAATTGTTCCGTCTGTGGCTACCCCCTGGATCAAGTTCTACGTGCTGAAAGTTATCCATTAATCACGAGTGCTTGCTGTTCCAAAACGGATGTACCGTTGCTGCCTCTGGTTGTAGGACTTTGTCGGATGTGTTCTCATATCCAACTCATGGAACGGCCCACCCCAGAGCAGTTGAATCTTATCTACCTGGGAGACTACACCAGTGTACTTGAGAAGGGTACTTTTGAGAAGGACGACAATATGGCTGTGGAGTGCAAGACTTTCCTGGATTTTGCAATGGATGGCTCATTCAACAAGGGGGCACGGATTTTGGAAATCGGCTGCTTCGACGGAGCATTCCTTAGTTTATTTGGTGAAGAATATATTCTTTTAGGGGCGGAGCCAAATCCTATGGGCAAGGTTGCTGCTGAACACCACAGGGTCCAAGTCGTACCAAAATACTTCAGTCCCAACGATTTTACAGCGTCCAGCATTGATTTGGTGATCATGCGACACCTCATTGAACATATTCCGGAACCTCTGAAGATTCTTGAAGACTGCAGAAAAGTTTTGAAATCTGGAGGACGACTGCTTATTGAAACGCCGTGGATAGAGCATACGCTTACGAACAATGTGATAGGCAATTTCTACCACCAGCACCTGCATTACTTTTCTCGGGACAGCCTGACCGTTCTCTTGGAACGTGCAGGATTTGCGGTGGTAGCGAGAGGTTATAAGGATTTCAGACAGTTTGTTTTGGCTGCACCGAGTGGAACGCAACATGAGCGTACTAGGCCTTTACCCTACGCTGAGACAATTCGTTGCCAGATGGATTCATACAACTCTTATCTGGAGGATTTGCGCTCTGGGATTCAGTCTTGGCTGGAATCCATGGAGGAACCCTTGGCTATTTACGGCGCCAGTTCTATCGCCACGGGGATAGTTCACTTGGGTGGGGTGCCGAAGGAGCGGCTAGCCTATCTCGTGGACGGAGACTTGCGAAAGCAGAACATGATATTACCAGCAACAGAGGCATTTGTTCGCTCTCCTAATCACTTGCTAGAAGAGCCTGTCGGTGCCGTGTTTGTCGCTTCAGATTTCTTTAAGGATGAAATCATAGGCCTGCTTCGGGGAAATTATTCTGATACAGTGCATTGCTGTATAGTTGTTCATCCGAAGTTCAAAGTTTTAAATATAAGAGAACCGGTGTCAAATACAGATGGATGATTTTGCCACTGCTGGGATAGTTGTGATATGAGTATACGGTGGATTAAACTGTGCACTTGATAATTCTTTTGTTTTCGTGTGGTCATACTGCCGAGACTATCTACTATAGATACTATTGGTTCAGCAGTACGGAGAATGAGGGACGTTTATAATGGTAGAGAGTTGCAAGAAGCGGATTCTTGTTCGCCTTGATGCGGACAATCGGATTGGCATGGGACATGCAATCCGCGTCGCCGGATTGTTGGAATTGCTTCAGACACCTTATGAATTGACGGTGATAGGACATGGTGAGCCGCTGGAAACAATGTTTCCCTCTGCGAATTTGATCTCGACTGGGCAAGAGAGTCTGAAACGTTTCTGTTATGCCATTCACGAAGTCAATCCTGATCTTGTACTTGTAGATTATCCATGGTCGGACTCAATATTGTGGGAAACAGCGCGGGTGAGTCCGGAGTTACCAATAGTGGCAATTGACGATGAAGGAGGCGAAATCGCTGCTGACTTGATTGTCAACGGCACCGTTCTCGATGAATATCACCAATATTCCGGGCAGTTTGAAGGCACGAAGGTAATGGCTGGCGGCGAGTATGCTTTGATCCGTCCGATTTTCGGGCAAACACCCTGGACCCATTCGTCTCTCAGTTCTGTAGCCATTGTTATAGGCAGTGGCAAACGTGCTCATGAATGGGCGTTCTATTTGTCATCAGGAGCTGTCAACATGACGGATTGGGGGGTTGTTCATATGATTGTCGGCAACACCTTTTCGGAGATCGAGAAGTTGAGCAACAAGTGTTCCGAAGTTGGTATCCGATTGTGCCGGGGATATTCGGGTCAAGAGATGGCAAAGGTGTTGTCCCGGGTATCAACCGCCTTGATCACAGGTGGTATGGTGGTTTACGAAGCGATTGCGGTTGGGGTTCCTGCCGTGGTTTATCCACAGATTCGGAATCTGATACCCGAGACACAGTGGTTTGCTGCTCGGAACTGCGTAATCGACCTTGGTTATGATAATGGCATGGATACTGCCAAGGTGGAATCTGCAGTTCGGGATTTGCTATATGATAGAGGGCGTGCAAAAGCCATGTCGTTGGTACAACGGTCAACTATCGATGGCCTTGGTATGATTCGTGTGGCTCAGGCCATTGACGACTTGTTCTGAACTCCAGGCGTAGCAATACAACATTGGGGGTGAAGAAGATAGGGGTCATTCCATCAATTGGGTAATCAACCGGTTAACGTTTAATGGAGTAATTCTATTTCAAGATAATTCCTGCCGACATTGCTGTAGGGTAAAAGCGGATTCATTAGTAAACCATAAAAATTATGGAGGGAGAATATGGAATTGAATGATGATGTTATATCCGAGAAATGGGAAGCTCTGCATTCACAGTCGCAATTCCGTCCACGTTATCCGAATGAACACGTGGTTCGATGGGCCTTTAGCCGCTTTCCTGATATTGCCCGGAATCGTTATCGAGTGTTGGATCTGGGTAGTGGTGCGGGACGGCATACCGTATTCATGTCTCGGGAAGGATTTGAGGTGACTGCCTGTGATTTTTCTCATGCAGGACTGAAGGAAACTCAAGCGCGATGCCGGGCAGAGAATCTATCCGTCCACGTGGAGCAGTGTAGGGCCGATGCTTTACCATTCTCAGACAGGGCTTTTGACGGTGTTCTCTCTTTTGGTGTTCTCTACTATTTGCCTCCAAAGCAATTCCGAAAAGCAGTTTCAGAGATTTTTCGTGTTCTACGGCTCGGCGGATTGGCCTTCATTGTTACTCGTACGGATGCCGATTCACGCTCCGTTTTTTCGACTGTTGATAGCGATGGCATTTCCTGCGTGACTGAACTTCCAAATACTGCTCCCTCTAGCGTTGAGGAGGGGATGGTGATGACTTTTATTAATAGGCTTCAGGTGGATGAACTCTTTTCGGTTTTTTCTAAAAAAGTGGTTGAACGCTTAACTTACAGATACAAGGATGGAGAGTTCAGAGACGATGATTGGATGATTCACGCCATTCGCTAGGAACCGTAAACAAATAATGGCCAAGGTAAAAAAGAGTGCTGTAGTAGGTTTTTTTGAGGGATTTGGCACTATTTGATTCGAACAGTTTTGTGGGTAAAGCACACGCTGTTTGAGTGTACTTTCAGTTTCTGAAATTTACTGGAGACGTTAAAAAGATCATTTTGGATTAGCAAATAATCGTATGCCAGACTCAGTATTCGAGAGTTGCATAAGAATTGATAAACAGTTGATGCATTGTCGGTTGTAATTGTCTGGAACATGTGATGCTAATTATGGGAAATTGCTTTTAGCCAGGTTCTGTGCTGGCAGGTACAGTGGTCGAAGCCCATCATGACTTAATGGGATGAATGCATGTTTAAGTCTCTAGTAGCACCTTTCCCTGACGTGTTGGATGAAGTAGTTTTCCGAGAAGTGCGGAAGAAGTCACTTAAGGACAATGTACGTTTCTTGAAAGTAGGAGGTAACACTAAGTCATGTCAGAACGATATCGGAAATCAGAACAATTCCTAAGCCGGGCATTAAAGACTATTCCGCTCGGTTCGCAGACATTCAGTAAGAGTAAGACACAGTTTCCATACGGAGTCTCACCCTACTTTATTGAAAGGGGGGAAGGCAGTCATGTGTGGGATATGGATGACAACGAATACATTGATTTTATCAATGGATTGGCATCTGTCACGCTTGGCTATAATGATCCCGATGTCAATCATGCTGTAAAAAAGCAGCTCGAAAATGGTGTAACTTTCTCTCTTCCTCATGCTTTAGAAACGGAAGTAGCAGAGAAAATCGTTGAAATGGTACCTTGCGCAGAAATGGTGCGTTTCGGCAAGAATGGATCTGATGCAACAACGGGTGCCATCAGGCTTGCTCGCGCCTTCACAGGGCGAAACCATATTGCGGCTTGTGGTTACCATGGTTGGCAAGACTGGTATATCGGCTCTACATCGAGGAATATGGGTGTTCCTAAAGCCACAATAGAGCTGACACATACGTTTGCCTATAATGATTTGGCATCTCTTGAAACTCTTTTTGACCAATACCCAGACCAGATCGCTGCTGTCATTATGGAGCCGATGAATACAACGTTCCCGGAAACAGGATTCCTTGAAGCAGTCAAGGATACTGCCCATAACAATGGCACTCTCCTTGTGTTCGACGAGATGTTAACCGGCTTTCGATATGCAAAGGGAGGGGCACAGGAATATTTTGGGGTTGTTCCTGACCTGGCTACTTTTGGGAAAGGGATGGCAAACGGTTATCCGCTATCGGCTATTGTGGGGAGAAAGGAGATTATGCAGCTGATGGAAGAGGTCTTTTTTTCCTTCACTTTTGGTGGAGAGACTCTATCTCTTGCCGCTGCCAAGGCAGTACTTGAGAAGATTCAGCAAAAGCCGGTTCTCGAAACTATAAGAAGACAAGGCGAAAAGGTGATGGAAGGTGTCGGTCAGCTTATTACACGCCACGGTGTCGGTCACATTTTTGGATTGGTTGGTCAGGCACCTTTGTCATACTTAGTAATAAAGGATACAATCCACTGCACCCAGTGGGAGATAAAAACACTCTTCTTCCAGGAAATGTTTGAGCGTGGGATTTTGACGTTCGGGAGTCATAATATGAGCTATGCACACACTGCTAAGGATATTGAGCAATTATTGCTGGTCTACGACGAAGTGTTCAAACTCATCCGGCATGCAGTAGATGACGGTGTGCTTTATGAAATGTTGCGCGCTGAACCGCTCGTGCCATTGTTCAAGGTGCGGTGATTATTACTTCAGCGGACTCAATATCATGAAGATATCGGGCTATACACAAATCATACTTCGACGGAATAAAGAAAACCAGGTATGTAGTTCCTGAGAGTATAAACAGAGAATAATTAATGAGAGAGAGAACCATAACTATAGATGGCCGTAGGATTGGCTCCGATTATCCACCTTACATAATAGCTGAACTGTCAGGCAATCACAACGGTGATATAGAACGCGCTTTCCGGATCATGGAGATGGCAAAAGCAGCTGGCGCAGATGCCGTAAAGCTTCAAACCTACACCGCAGACACCATGACTATTAATATTCCACGGGATGAATTTCGTGTAAAGGGTGGGCTTTGGGACGGATATTCCCTGTATGATCTCTACCAGTGGGCACACACTCCCTGGGAGTGGCACGAGGCTCTATTTGAAAAGGGTAGAGAGTTGGGGATTACTGTTTTTAGTACACCCTTTGAAGAAACAGCAGTGGATTTCCTCGATGAACTTGGCGTACCGGCATACAAGATTGCGTCCTTTGAAGCAGTTGACCTGCCTCTAATCGAGAAGGTCGCAGCTACTGGTAAGCCGTTAATTATCTCTACGGGACTGGTTAGCCTTGAGGAAATTCACGAAGTGGTTGAAGTCGCACGCAATGTGGGCTGTAAAGAACTTGTGCTACTGCATTGTGTGAGCGCTTATCCTGCGTTGCCAGAGGAATCCAATCTTAGCACAATTCCTGATATTGCGGAGCGCTTAAACGTGATAGTGGGGCTTTCTGACCACACTCTCGGGGTGACAACGGCGATTGCCGGTGTGGCTCTGGGTGCGGCGATCATAGAGAAACATGTTACGCTGTGCCGGGCAGACGGCGGGCCTGACTCTGCTTTCTCGTTGGAACCTGAGGAACTGAAAACATTGGTCTCAGAATGTATTGTTGCGTGGTCAGCTATTGGTCAAGTTAATTATTACTGCAAGTCGAGTGAAGGTGGGGGGCCGAAGTACCACCGTTCGCTTTACGTAGTTCAGGATGTGGAAGCAGGCGAGTTTTTCACTAGTGAGAATGTGCGTAGCATCCGGCCTGGCTACGGCCTGCCACCTAAGTATCTGAAATATACTCTGGGTAAGAGGGCTACTCGGTATATTAAGCGTGGCGAGCCGTTGTCCATTAATATGGTAGATGATTAGTGGTGATGTTACGATGCTTTATCGAGACGATATAGGATAATTGAAGCCATTTGCGGGCAATTTAAGGCCAATACCCTTAGCTCTAAATTGACATACTGGATTATTATTTTTGTCTCTTCTTTTCTGTAGGCACCAAACATATCATGGATTAGACAATCAGGTTTAACGCGTAAGGTTCCGGTTATACAAATGGCCGGTAAGATAGTATGCTATGGAAGACAAGTTTTTCTGAAAGGGAAATTATGAAAATTTATTTTGCAGATCTCAACTACATGAGCACTACTCATTTCTCGCACCCATTACCTCTTAACGCTGGGTTAATAGTAGGTTATACGCTCAAGCACATACCAGATCTGGATTGCAGGATCTTCAAGCATCCAGGGGAATTATTAGATGCCGTCTCGGAAAGTCCCCCCGATGTTCTGGCATTGACGAATTACTCATGGAATGCGAATTTGAACCGTGCCGTAACCAAGCGATGCAAACAGTATCATCCAGATCTATTGGTTGTTATGGGTGGCCCCAACTTCCCTGTTGGTGACCGTGAGTGGATGGAAATGTTCTTTCGTAATAATCCTTTATTGAATCTCTATATTACAGGCGAAGGAGAAACAAATTTTTTGAGTTTTATCCAATTGCTCTTGAAAAGCGATGCAGATCTGAGACGAACAGAAGTGGCTGATTGGCCGTCTACTTTCTATGGGTTCGATCATGACGCAAACCAATTATTGCACAACTCGGGTAATCCCGTCGAACGTATTGATGTGACTGAGTTACCCTCACCATATCTTTCAGGCCTTCTGGATCCATTTCTCGACAACGAACACCTTTTACCAATTATTGAAACTAACAGGGGTTGCCCGTACACTTGTGCCTACTGTGTCTGGGGGCAGGCCACTAATTCTAAGGTGCGCCAATTTGATCTCCAGACTGTTATCGATGAAATTTTCTACATCGGAGAGCGCAGTGCCAACCGTACGAAGGTTCTTATGATGACCGACGCTAATTTTGGTATCTTGAGACGTGACAAAGCTATCGCCGAAGCGATGATGGAATGTAGAGACAAGTATGGGTTTCCTGAACGACTATATGTTTTTACCCATAAACAGCCTAAGTTGCATACTATTGAAACTTTTGAGATCCTTAGCCCTATCGCAGATATGAGTATGTCCCTACAGAGCACAAATGAGAACGTGCTGAAAAACATCGGCCGTGAGAACCTCAATATCGAAAATTATGAAAAAGTTCGTGCAGAATGTAACCGTCGAGGGATGCGGACAACCTGTGATATGATCTATGGATTGCCTGGTGAAAGTTACGAGAGCTTTGTTAATGGCATGAGCTGGGTGTTACGTACTGGTCAGCGCATCGAGTTGTATGCACACCTAATCATTTGGGGCGCAGAAACTGCAACTCGCAAGTTCATCCAAAAACACGGGTTTAAGACAGCGTTCAGGGTACAGACGGATACAGGGAGAAGTTACAGGGATATCCACGCGCTTGAGTACGAGGAGATAGTCGTCGCTTCAAACGATATGACGCGGGAGGACTTCTTGCGACTCCGTGAGTTTCATTTTTTTGTTTCGCTCTTTGGCTCCCACGTGTTCACTGAGTTCCAGTGCGCGCTAAAGGTCATCGATAAGGATATAGCTATGTTCTCGAACCTTATCCTTAAGGATGAGTTAAAATGGCCAAGGAAGTGGGTAGCGCTCATGGCTTGTTTCCGGCAGGCATGTCGAGACGAACTTCTAAATGCCGATGACCTTAAAACGGAATTCACGGATAAGGACATCCAGGAAATTCAAGAACGCGAGGTTAACTTGTGTCCTTCATTTATGTGCAAACTATTTGCGCATCGTGCTAATGTTCAAGAATTACGAGACTACCTTGTTGGGGCTTTCTTCCGTTTCTTCAAGGAAGAACTATCGGATGAAGAGATAGAGGATATTTGCCAGGCCCTCGATGTGTCAATTGACAGGGCGGTCTGCTACGATGATCTGCAACCCGGTCGGACTATTGAGTATTGCTATGATCTTGACTCCTGGTTGTCCACCGAGCCTCTGCTGCCACTACGTGAGTTTAAAACGAAGTCGCAGATTACATATCGCTTGGACCTTTACGATGGTTTAATAGAGGCTTTTGAGAGGGCAAAGAGTGTTGGCTCTTCGCTTGAGAACTCGGTTTACCTCCTGAAGTATAGGTTTTTCCCATTGTCGTCTGACCGGATTTTCTTTTACAAGCGTCAACGTTTAAATAATAGATAGACAGAAAGATTGGAAAAAGGTATTTGTGTTGGGATTTCGTTCCTGAATAGATTGCCAACCTGGAATATTTTATTTGCTTAAATAGAAAGAATGTAGTATGGGAAGAAAGACTTACAAACATCCTCGTCGCATTGCTATTGTTCCTGCGCGGGGTGGGTCCAAACGCTTGCCAGGCAAGAATATCCGTAGCTTCTATGACAAGCCGATAATTGCCTATATTCTTGATACTGCGCGAAGATCTGAGTTGTTCGATGTTATACATGTCTCTACCGAAAGTCCTCGCATCATCGAGACAGTGGAACGCTTGGGATTTCCTGTGGACTTTCCACGGCCTAAAGAGCTGGCAGATGATCACACGCCAGTTATGCCAGTGCTTAAATACGTGGTGGAAACATACAAAGCGCGTGGGGAGAAATTCGATCAGGTTGCCCTGTTAGATGCAACTGCGGCATTGATTGATCCTATAGATCTTAAGGGCGCAGCTGCGTTATACGATAAAATGCGTGGCGAGAGGCCGGTTTTAAGCGTTACTTCTTATCCTGTGCCGGTGGAGTGGGCTTATGCGCGACAGGAAGATGGAGGCCTTGTTCCTGTCCAGCCGGGAATGTTTGCCGTAAGATCTCAGGATTTAGAAATGAAGTACTACGATTCAGGATGTTTCGCCTTGTTTCCGACATCATGGGTATTGAATGCCGAGGCGGCAGGTGATGAAACTAACTACATAGGTTATGTTCTGCAGAAACACAAGGTAGTCGATATTGATGATGCTGAGGATTGGGTGCTTGCCGAGGCCCTCTATAAGGGACTGCAAGTGAAGGATGATGGATGATGTTTCATGGACGATTTCAGACCTTGACGTCTATTTGTTGGGTACAGAGTGCTTTTGTTTCGATCTCTGTACCAGACAGTTAGAGCCAGGGCTGATTTCTCCAATTCTAGCATCATAGAAAAATTGACTGACAATTTGCAGATATTGGAAAAAAATGAGATATAATACAGGGGTAATATATGCCAGGTATTAACATAGTCTTTGAATCACCCAGGAAGTGGCATCGATGGCTTATTAAGAGCTATCTAAAACGTGGTTTCCATGTCTGGGTGATTGAACCTTTTTATGCATATCAACATAAAAAAGCAATACGTTTTTATCCATCTCCGCTACCGGACTTTATAGATAATCTTGTTAAAAAAGGGAAAATTAATTTATTAACAGTTGATCAGCTGAACGCAAGAGAAATTTATCATCTTGCCGCTGACAACGCCGTTAAAACTATTGAATCAGTTTACCCTGAACATAAAAAAGGTAATAAGGACCTTTTTGAGAATATTTGTAAAGTATTGAAATCGGCTAAGGCCGAAGATATTTTTAAAAAAAATTTATGCGATAGATTGGGGGAGTTCTATTCAGTTAATATTCTTTTGCATCGGATAGAAAAGCTGTTTGGTCATGGCAGGATCTTGGTTTATCCTGATTCGAATGTTCGTGATTATCGTTATTTAGAAACATTACTTTCCAGAAGTAAGCAGGACTATTTTAAATATCCTAATACACGATTTCCACTCCTAATGTACGTTATTGCATTTATTGAGAACTTAAAAGAGGGCGTTGTTGTTTTATCAAAACTGTTTGCTCAAACTTTAGCCTCAGGACTTTTAAGCGGTTTCTGGAAGAACAACCAAAAAGATAAGAAGAGCTACCTCTACGGCATAACTGTTGCCTCTCCTTCGCGTCAGCTGGCAGACAACCAGAGGGGCCCTGATCTTATAATAGATGGCAACAAAATTAAAGCTGAAGATGTTGTTGCTTTTCCTCTTGTTGATTTAACCGGTGACCAGAAAAAGCGGCTAACCAATTTGCCATGTGCAGTGCATTATCCTCCGAAAGCTGGGCAGTGTTTTTCACATTTTACTAAGTGGGCTAAACTGCTTTGGCTTGCTTTAAGAAAGAGTACTCTGTGCAATAAGAGTGAAGAAATAAAAACAGCCTGTATTGCCTTTTTTTATTATTTCAAGTGGCTTAAGGTATTAGAGAATCTTACATTTCGGCACTTTATTACACATTGCGACTTCGGGTTGGGACACATAGGACGGAATCTAGCCTTGAACCAATCCGGTATTGATACTTGGTATTTTACAGATTCAATGAATCAAGGATGTAACTGGAAAGGGCAAAATGGTAGCAATGGAATACATCATCCTTTCTGGACATATATGTACTACAACCACCTTGTGACATGGGACGATCTCTTAGCACAGTATTTTAAAGATTTCCCAGGATCTTCCAAGCAGTATCATGTAGTGGGGTGTCTGTGGAGTGGACACATTATAAAAAAAAGTACGGATAAAGAATGTTTGGTGAAGTTCAATTTAAAAAGTCATGAAAACGATTTTGTAATAGTAGCCTTTGATTCCAGTTATTCAAGAAATGGGTTTACTTCTTATACAGAGGGTATTGCTTTTGCGGAACATCTCATGGAATTGGCTAATACTTGTCCTGACATATATATTTTATTTAAAGAAAAAAGAAAAAGGAATATACATTACATTATTGATCCCATTTGTGGCCCAGAACTCCTTGATTTATATAATAAAATGGATGCACATCCTAGGGTAGCTGTTTGTAATGACCAGGTAGACGTATCAGAGTTAATTTCTGCCTCAGATATGATCATTTCTTTCCCATTTACCTCTACCACATTTGAAGCTTTGAGCGTAAATATGCCAGCAATCTGGCATGACCCAATGGGATATTACAAAAATACGCCTTATGGGGAAATTGGTGGAGTAACAACCCACAGCTATGAAGAGCTTAAAACAATGGTATTAAAATTAATGGAAATTAAGCCAGGTGCTTATCAAAATCCAATACCAGAGAATTCGATACTAATGGACCCCTACAGAGATGGAAAAGCTATTGATAGATTTAGGGAGTTATTACACTCTTCAGATATGAAGCATTATAAACAGCCTGTTTATACTTACTAATATTAGATGTTATTCAGAAACGTATACTTCAGAGTGTTCGTATTACAAAGAAATATAAAAATATATAATTAATAAACTTGTGAATTCAAAGAGAATAGTTTTTTATCAAATGAGTATGTGGGGCTTTTTAAAAGGGATCTTGATGAAATTAGGCGGCAACAGGATTTACTATTATGACATATCTTCCTTTTCAATCATGCTAAACACACTATTTAATATACCGCTTGCAAAAAAAGGAATAGACCTCCTGATAAAACAGTATACACCATCTAAGTATATTTCAGAATACGAAGGGGCTTTTTTCTTAATAGAAAATAACACAGTAGATTTAACTAACTCTTTTTTTTGTGATATGAGGATTTCAGATTCAATCGCTGTCAAAACATATAAAAAACATTATAGTACTAATAGAATAGATACGGTCGCAAAATTTTTCATTCAAGATAAGATTAGAAACTTTTTAAGATTTTATTATCAGGTCAAACATTCTAAAGAAAGCATTACTATCATTGTTTCAGAGAACGAGCTTTACCGTTATATTCTGGAGAAAAACCCTTTTAAGGCGTCAAAACATGTGCCAGTTGTTTTCTCGGGTTTTAAAGTATTTCGATTCTTGAATGGAGTTGAGCTGTTCTTAGCCAACCTGTTAGAAACATGTGTTTCATTATTTAAGCAGAAATACACTTTTCGCAGAGTAAAAAAACAGAAATATAGAGTTTGTATGAGAGCTCACTTTCCAAAAAACGAGGGATTGCTTCGCAATGATTTTCTGATTGATGGAAAAAAAATACAGGTAGATGATGTGCTTTTTTTCGTAGACGGTAAAGAGGATAAGCATGTTAAGGAAATGGCAGGGTTTTACAGGAAAGGTAATTATAACTATACGGTATTAAAAGATCTAAAGGTGCCTATCAGTTTTCTTCCTGCAATTATAGCTGACTATATATTGCTGCCATCAAAAATTTTTTTGTGTTATCTCATTGAAAAAAAGTGGATATCTTTTAATGTCCTGCTTGCATTCTCAAGGGCTGCTATGAAAATAAAATATGAAATACTTTTTTGTTACAATGAGATTGGGATGTTGATATTGTTCCATAGCGGAGGCAGTGAGATGGTAATAGCTCCTGTATTGAGTGCAAGGCACCACAGTAAATTTGGCATTTATAATTTTGGTTCTACTGTTTCATGGGGCAGATGGGCTCCTTACGCATTTCAAGCATCTGATTGTTACTTTGCGTGGGGGGAGAAGATAGTTTCACTGTATAGCCCTACATGCGAGTTTGACGAAATAATAAAAGCAGGTTTCTGGGGGAAAGAAGAATACCAGAAAATATCTTCCAAACGGGACGAATTGAAAAAAGAGATAGCTGGTGAAAATGAGAAAAACAGCGTTATTACTTTCTACGATTTACCATATTTTTGCGAGCGATCCACATTTAGAGCAGAACATCTGTTCGATTTTTATAGGGCGGCATTAGCGTGTTCAAAATTAGATGATGTGACGGTTATACTCAAAATGAAAAGCAAGTATAATATTAACGACGCTAAATATCCGGAAAGTATAAAACCTTTATTCAAAAAACTTTGGGAAGAAATAGAAGGAAGTCGTAATATAATTATTATTGATACCTCAAATTATGATCCACTCCATATAGTTGCGGTTTCAGATATAAACGTTACTTTAGAGCTTAGCAGTCCATCGACTATTGCCTTGATTTGTGGTGAAGTCGGAATTTTTTACAATGTTGTATTTGATTTTGCAAACCACTCCTTATATCCCGAATATCTTGATAAGCTTATATTTAATGATACAGATAAAATGGTGAATGCAATTAAAAAACATTTAAGAGGCGAAATAAACTTTAAAGCAATTGCGAAAGATGTTAATTTGGAAGATTACGATGAACACCGAGACAACAATGGACTGACAAGGTTGATACAGGCTGTCAGAGAAAGAACCAATTCAAATTGAAAAAATCTGCATTTAAAGAGATTAACAAAATTAACAGTTTTATTAAGAGGGTTTCTTCTCAGAAAAATAAAATCAAATTTCTGAACTATAGATTGCGTTGGAAATACCTACCGAAATTACACGTAGTATCAAGCTTTCCTACGCATGTTGACATCGAAACAACTAACAAATGTAATCTGAGGTGCGTTATGTGTTCTCACAGTTTTTCTTCACCTGAGTTTAGAAAAAGTTTGGGAAGTATGGATGTAGAGTTGGCCAGGCAGATCATAAATGAGGGGAGCAGGAAAGGCATGGCATCAATAAAACTTAACTGGCGTGGGGAACCGCTGTTATGGAGAGATCACCTTGTCCAGACTATTAAGTATGCTAAAGAGCGTGGAATTATTGAAATCATTGTAAATACTAATGGACTGTTACTCGATGATAATTTGAGCCGTGAAATTATTATGGCTGGCCTTGATCAGATAATAATTTCTGTGGATGGTGACAGTGAAGAAACCTACACAAAAATTAGAAAGGGAGGGGATTTCGGTAAACTTGTTGGTAACATTGAAAAGTTTCTGGAAATTAGAGACACGCTAAATGTATTAAAGCCACTTGTTCGCGTTCAGTTGGTCAAGATGGATACTAATATACATGAAGTTGAGTCATTCATTAATAGATGGTCAAATATGGTAGATTCAATAACGTTCCAAGATTATACAAATAGAGGCGAAGGTGCCGAAAGGTTGACAAAAGATGGGAATGGTCTTAAAAAAGTTGGAAGAAAGGCTTGTCCACAGATTTGGCAAAGGATCGTAGTTACGTGGGATGGTAAGGTCATAATGTGTTGCAGAGATTGGGATTCGAAAAACGTTTTAGGTAAATTGGATTATTCGAAAGGAAAAGACTTGGAATATTTTTGGAGAGGGGCAACGTTGCAAAATATCCGCAAACTTCATCTTGAAAATAAAGTTGATGATATCACTGCGTGTTCTGAGTGCTCCTACAAAGAAAGTTTTAAATGGCAATAATACAAAAAAAGCAAGTAGAGAAGAAAATTTTACTTATGGCTGCAAAAATGGATTTTGCACGATTTATCCCTCTCGGTGTAGCTTACATTGCGGCATATTGTGAAAAAGAAGGGTACAACGTTCAGATTTATGATGAAATTCCGGACAGTCACAAAACATTATCAGATACATTAAAGTCTTATAAGCCTGATGTCGTAGGAATATCATGTATGACTGCTACATATACAAGGGCGCGTAATTATGCTAAGGAGATAAGGGAAACATTACCCAATGTTCCAATTGTATTTGGTGGCGTGCATCCAACTGTTGCCACGGAAGAGACTTTAAAGAATGACTTCGTAGATTTTATTGTTTGTGGTGAGGGCGAAGAGACATTTGTTGAATTCCTTCAAAAGCACGGAAGCAATTGTGATTATTCTAAAATTGCAGGACTTGCTTACAAAAAAGAGGGTAAAATATCTATAAACAGGCCAAGGCCGGTTTTAGAGGGACTTGATTCATTGCCTATGCCAGCAAGACACCTTTTCCCTATGGATTATTATACTCAAAGATGGAACTGGCCCAGGGGTTATTGGTATAAGACCGCAAATATGATGTCTAGTAGAGGCTGTCCTTATGATTGTAATTTCTGTGGTAGTAAGTCCATGTTTGGAAGATCGTTTAGGGCATGCAGTACAAAAAGAACGGTAGATGAGATAGAATTATTAGTAAAAACTTACGGGTTCGAATGTATATCATTTTCTGATGATACGTTTGCCATAAACAAAAAAAGGGCTATTGAAATATGTCATGAGGTTAAAAGGAGAAAAATAAAAGCGGTATATAGGTATCAACTTAGGGCCAATACTTGTGATGAAGATTTGATTAAGGAGCTTAAAGAGGCTGGGTGTGTCCATATAGACATTGGGGCGGAATCAGGTTCTGATGAAATATTAAAGGAAATGAAAAAAGGCATAACCGTTAAACAAATCAAAGACGCAATAGCTATGATAAAGAAATATAAAATTCACACCGGTGTAACTTTTATTATAGGTTCTCCAGGTGAAACAATGCAGGATATAGAGGCAACAAGAGAATTAGCTTATGAAATTGACGCAGACTATACCCAGTTTTTTATTATGACACCATATCCCGGTACCGAATTGTATAATTATGCAAAAGAAAATAAATTAATTCCAGACACCTTGACTTTTGATTCATTTCGACACGGAGGCTCAGATTTAAAACCATTTTTGAATACGATTGTACCTCCGGATAAACTTGTTAAACTTAGAGACGAACTGAATGTGAGTTTTGCAAGCAAAATTGGAAAAAATTATCTTAAGCAGCCAAATTTCATACAGGATTTAATGAAAATATTTGCAACAAATCCGTACCTGTTATTTAAATTCATAAAAGAATATATAAAGACACAAAATATTGGAAGTGCTTTAAAACTTGTGCTTCCACATAAGCTTTGATTATAGAATGTAGAGATTGAAATGAAAGACGGAAAGCAGATTGTTACTACGATCATTCTTGCAAGGGGCGGCTCCAAGGGTTTGCCAGGTAAGAATATTGCATTGCTGAATGGTAAGCCTTTAATTGCCTATACTATAGAAGCCTCATTAAACTGTAAGTACGTGGATAGGACAATCGTGTCAACTGATAGTTATGAAATTGCAGAGGTTGCTAAAGAATATGGCGCGGACGTTCCTTTCATGAGACCTGCCGAACTATCAGGTGATTTTGCCAATGCAGAAAAATGTTTATTACATGCCGTGAATTGGCTTTCAGAAAATGAGGGTTTTTTTGTCGATATAGTATCTTACATGCAGGTGACGGACGTATTCAAAAAGAAATATATGTTAGAAGAATGTATTAAAGTCCTTCTGGAGAATCCTGACATAGAGTCTTCATTTGTAGGGTATAAAGATCACAAAAACTACTGGGTTAAAAAGGGAGATAACTATGCCAGATTGACAAATTCCGGCAATATGGACCGCCAGAAGAAAGAACACATATATAGAGAAGATACAGGCCTTGGTTGTGCTACCAGGATTAAGGCTTTAAAGAGTGGAAGAAGGCTTGGTGATAAAGTAGTTATTATACCAAATGACGATGTCGCTTCTTCAATTGATATTCATACAGAGTACGATTTGTGGCTTGCGGAACAGGTTCTGAAGGCGAAAAGAAGAACAATCAATGATTAGTTTATTAATATATTATATCGAGAAAGGGTTAAAGAAATATGGCGGTTGATATTACTAGATTAAAGATACTGGCTGTTATCCCGGCTCGCGGTGGTTCAAAAGGTGTCCCGGGTAAGAATTTAAGATTGTTGAGGGGCTATCCACTGATTTCTTACATGATTAAATATGCATTGGCTTCTAAATATATCTCAAAAGTCATGGTGTCTACTGACGATGAAAAGATTGCTGAGGCGGCGAAAAAATTTAAAGCAGAGGTTCCATACTTAAGACCTGGGGAACTGGCAATGGATACTACTCCTTTAAATCCAGTACTCAAACATGTCATGGCTTATTATGACTCTATTGGATGGAGAGCTGATGCTGTAATATCGTTACAGCCTACAAGTCCGTTGATAACACCTGACATTATAGATTCAACTATTGAACTATTTATTGAAGCAGGGTGTGATTCGGTAGTGACGTTATCAGAGATAAAACACGGTCATCCCTACAGGGCAAAGATAATGCACAATGATGGACGGCTTGAAAATTTTTGTAAAGAAATTGATGGAGAGAAATTTTTTAACAGGCAGGAAAGGCCTCCTGCTTACGCTTATAATGGTGCTGTGTATCTGAGGAAAAGGGCGCTTGTAGAAGAATGGGACGGGAAAGATATGGGGATGGGTAAGGATTGTAGAGGGGTTCTTATCAGCCATGAATATGCAGGAAATATAGACGATGAATTTGATCTAAAAATGACAGAACTCCTATTAAAGGAAAGATTTGATGAAAATTGTACTTTGTAACCCAGAGGTTAAATTAAAATATTCCCATTCGAGAAAAGGGATGTATCCTCCCCTCGGACTGTTGTCACTTGCAACATGTTTGAAAAAAACGCACAACGATTATATCGACGTGAGCATCATAGATGGTGATACTCAAACAATAAAACATGAAATGTTTCGCGGTGCTGATATCGTTGGTTTTCATGCAAACACATTTAACTATGAAAATTGCCTTGATTTGGCCAGGGAAGCTAAGGGATATGGGGCAAAAATAATCTTTGGCGGTCCCCATGCGTCAATCTTGTGGAAAAATATTATGGCAAAAAGGTCATATGTGGATTTCATAGTAATTCAAGAGGGAGAAAAGGCACTGTCTTTATTGGTGGAACAGCTTTTAAATAAAGGGAAAAATTGCTTTGATGATATTCCGAATCTGGCGTACAGGAAGAGTGATGGAGCTCCAGTGAAATCATCAAGTATTCATATAAATACTCCTGAAGAGATGATAACTCCTTCAAGAGAATTTATTAATGTTGATAGCTACATAGACAACTATAGAAAGATTTATACAAAGGACTGTATTTCCTTTGAAAGGCCTTTATCTCTTTATTCCAGTAAAGGTTGTAGCTGGAGGGATAAAACCGGAGGGTGTGTTTTCTGTGCACGTTTGGAGAGAGATGTAAGGTTCAGGAGTATTTCTGAAATATGGTCTGAGATAAGGGGTTTAAAGGAACAGTATAATACTGATTATATATGGGACATAAGTGATGACAATCTAAATAGTCCTAAATGGTTTAAGTCCTTTGTTGACCAAAGACCGGATGATCTATCTGATATCAGTTTTTTGATTTACAGCAGGGTAAATAGGATAAAAGAGGATATTATCCCTTTCTTGAAGAAACTGAATGTTTACGAGGTCTATCTAGGTATAGAGAGCGGTGATGATGAAATTTTGAAGAGTACGCTAAAGGGGGCAAGTTCAAGGATTGCTCTAAATGCAGCGCAAAGGCTTAAGGATGCGGGCATATATTACTTTCCAAGCTTTGTCCTCGGACTTCCCGGAGAGACGGAAAAGTCTTTAAGCAACACCCTGAAATTTTCTGAAAATCTTGCTAAGATAGGTTCTATATTCAGAATGTCAGCTACAATTTTGATGCCTATACCCGGCTCTCAGGTATATAGCATGATGCTGAATAATCCAGTCTTTGGAGATGAACTCTCTCAAAAGGATATAATTTCTGTAAAAGATTTAGAGAAGAAATGGATTGAAAACTATACCAATGTTGATTATGCAACAGTTGAGAAATATCAAAAATTAATTAACGAGGTTATTACAATGGAATCCGGTACTAAGTCTTTTGGCCTAAATGTTGATAAATGAGTGATGGTTATTATTCGCAAATTGGTTCTGTGAAAGCAGACGTTAATATTCAGGAAAAAGGGATAATGCTTGTTATTCCTACCATCGGTGAGGTAGTCCAGAGTCATCGATTGTGTAATCAAATAAACAAATTATTTCATGATAGTCCACTTTGTACCCTCGTTGACGATAACGAAGCATACCTTGTCGCAAAATCAATTAATGGGATAGACAAAATACTCGTTTATCAAGGTGATACGAGTTTTAATGCGGATTCCATTTTAAATAAAATAAATCCTGTCATAATAGTATTCATGGAGAATTGTTATTATCCACAGCTTCTCATTGAAGCAGAAAAAAGAAAGATAACTACCTTGTTAATAAGCGCTGTTATGAATGATGCCATTAGATACCATCCCAGATACAAAGAATGTTTTCTTATGGATGCTTATAAGCTGTTTTCCTATGTAGGGGTGAAGTCTTCCATGTATATTAAGGAATTCGTTGGCTTGGGAGTCGAAGAGAATAAATTATTTGTAGCAGGTGATCTTAAAATAGACCCTCATCGGTTGTCCATATCTGAAGACGAAAGAGGGTATTATGATCGGATCATGGGGCTTGCAGGCAAGCCTATATTTATTGCCGGAAGCGTGAGCCAGGATGAAGGAGAAATTATTCTGGATGTATGCGAGAAGCTACAGGCCGTAATAAGCAATCTAAAATGTATTATAGCACCGAGGTTTTTAGATAATATTAAAGATCTCAAGGAATATGCAGAAAAGACATCGCTGTCTGTTGCTACAAAGACTGATCTCATAGACGGGAAGGCGGATAAAGATGAAATTGATGTTATCTTGCTAGATGTCTATGGAGAACTTGGGAAGCTTTATGGATTGGGAGATGCAATTTTTGTGGGTGGCACTTTAAAGCCTTTTGCGGATAAGCCGTTGGGGCAAAATATCCTGGAACCATTATTTCACGGTAAACCTATTGTTGTTGGTCCAAATGTAAAGAAAGATTTTGATGTTATTAAAAAGCTCCAGGGGTTTTGGCCAAATATCATAGTTAAAGATTCCTCAGCATTATTTAATAGTATATCTTCTCTGCTTTTAGATGAAGGTTTTAGGAGGAATTATTTCAAATTTATAAAAGATTCTATCAAATTTGACTGCGATATATCTGGCCTGACGAAGACATTGTCCGGATTAAGAGATAAGGTTGTTACCACAAAAATGACATGTTAGGACAGTTTTACTTTTAGCAATCAAAAGAGGAGATATCATGCCGGTAAGTTGTAAAATATGTGGTTCTACTAATCTGGATCTTAAGCATAATAGGATTAGGGATGGTGCAAAAGAGGTTGATTGTAATGTATGGAAGTGTATTGATTGTGAGATTGTGTTTCTAGATCTGGAGGTCGACGAACATCAATTGCTTGATTATTACAAAGATGGGCATTTCAGAAACAGTTACCTGCCTGATATTAAAGATGCAGAATCTAAAAAAGCTGAAAAGTTTTATTCCTTAAAGCAGCCCCTTCAGGAGAGCAGGCTCAATCTCCTCAGAGACTTATTTAAGAAAGACATGGAGGTATTGGATATAGGCTGTGCTACAGCAGGCTTTTTGAATCTTCTAAAAGATTTAGTCGGGAGAGTTAAAGGGATAGAATTGTACAGGCCACATGTAGAATATGCGAGTGGAAATCTTGGTCTGGATGTTGAAATGAAAAACATTAACGAGATTACAGAAGAGAAATTTGATGTAATATGTACATTCCAGGTGATGGAGCATGTAGCTACGCCTGTAGATTTTCTAAGCCAGATCTACAAAAAACTTAAGGACAACGGACTGCTGATTATTGAGGTGCCTAATATTGATGATCCATTGATTAGTTTATACGATGTTATTCCATATAAGGATTTTTATTTTATGAAACCGCATCTGTTTTATTACAGTGAGACGTCTATAGCGTCATTATTAAAAAAGATTGGTTTCAATAGTGTTCAATTTCGTTCATTTCAACACTACGGTCTCATGAATCATTTATGCTGGAGTTTGACAGGAGAGACCAGTACTGCTACAAAAGTGGGTGGGGGTGGAATGGATTTTCCTTCAAAATATTCGGGTAGTCCTGCACTTCAAGAGATAATGCCTTTTTTTGAAGATACAAACAAAAAATATAAGACCATGCTTGAGGATATGAGAAAGACAGACACATTACTGGTGGTAGCGAGGAAAGAGTAAATGAAGATTTCTATAATAGTAAGGGCTAAGAATGAGGAACGATGGATAACTTCCAGTCTTAATGCAATATTTAACCAATCATTTAAAGATATTGAAGTTATTCTGGTTGACAATCAGAGCACAGACATGACAGTCGCAAAAGCGAGAAAATTTAATGTTAAAGTTTTGCAAACTGAAGATTATTTACCTGGTAAGGCTCTAAATTTAGGAATAGAAGCATCTAGCGGAGAATTTATTGCTTCTATATCTGCCCATTGCATACCTAAAGACCGATACTGGCTTTCAAATCTGTTAAGGAATTTTGAAGATGAGTCCGTAGCAGGGGTCTATGGCAGGCAGGAACCTATGAGTTTTACCAACGATCTTGACAAGAGGGACTTACATATAACATTTGGACTGGACAGGCGTATTCAGGTGAAGGATTGTTTTTTTCATAACGCAAACAGCTTGATTAAAAAGTCTGTCTGGGAAAAAATCCCTTTTGATGAAACGATCACTAACATTGAAGACAGGGTGTGGGGACAGAGGGTCATTGATACAGGTTACAAAATAATCTACGAACCTGAGGCTGCGGTTTTCCATCATCACGGGATTCATCAGTCAATGGATATTGAAAGGTGTAAGAATATCGTAAGAATAATGGAGTCTTTGAATGTAAATAACGGTAGTAAAGATGAAAATATAGATGGCTTTCTTGATAATCTTGAAATTGTAGGGATTGTTGCAGTGAAGGGGGATATGGAATATCTTTCCGGAGAACCGTTGATTAAATATACTATTGATAAAGCCAGGGAGTCAAAGCTGATTGATAAGTTGGTAGTTTCAACGGATAATATCGAGATACTTGAATATAGTAAACGCATGGGAACTGATATTACGATTCTAAGGCCCGTTGATCTGTCTGATGAAACTATAGGTATAGAAAAAGTTTTACAATATACGTTAGCAAGGCTTGAAGAGGATATGAATATTTTGCCTGACGTTATCGTTTATCTGGGTGTGCAGTCTCCTTTCAGGCCAAAAGGGCTCATAGATGAGCTTATAAGGCTTCTGTTTAAAACCGGTTTTGATTCTATACTTCCGGGTTATCCGGTATACA
>Ga0209045_1001297_pt1 | contig 23449 bp, 23 predicted proteins | sample SaaInlLV_10m_DNA_4_FD_184664 | JGI IMG/M metagenome (GOLD analysis project Ga0209045, IMG submission 184664) | Marine microbial communities from expanding oxygen minimum zones in the Saanich Inlet - Saanich Inlet SI072_LV_200m_DNA (SPAdes) (version 2) | ecosystem: Environmental > Aquatic >...
GGTAATATTTTTGTTGATCCTGCATATCACACATATGATGTGAAACACAAGGATTACGAAGTACTTAATGATGTTGAAGTTTTAGAAAGATTTAATCAATGGAGGGGAAGAGAATAAAATGAATGATAAAATTAAAGAGCATCTAAAATATGTCAATTTCCAAAAAAATAAAGAAACATTGTCATCCTCTCTAGATAATAAAGTCGAAGTTGAAGATATTGTTGTTAAAAAAAGATCGTTAAAACCAGGATTATTATATATTCAAATTGGTCAGTATGGAACTTTTCATAGTAAAGGCAAATACGAAGCGGATAATAATTCTCATAACGGTCTCGAAGTACATGTTTCAGATGGGGTGCATGATTATTATTTAGTTACGGGCGTTTGTGAAGAAAGTGCAAAAGAAAAAAACCAGGGTTGTCCAGGAGTTTGTAAAATTAACCTGCCTGGCGGACATTATGCGGTAGAGACATCTTATAACGGACCTTATAAAAAAAAGATAACTGTGGATGGAGATACAAAATTATATATTCACATTAAGAGCAAGCTTAGAAAAAAATCTGTAAAGAGAGTTGAGACAGGAGATAAGAAAAATGACTGATAAAATAAAAGAAAAATTAAAAAGTGAAAAACCACCAGAACCAATACCTACTTATCAAAAAAAAGATATTCAATATATCTCGACACCAATAGATAAAAAAACAGATTTAGGAAAACTTGAAGTTATGGTTTGCAAAGATTTTATGGATTGGACAGGAGATATAAAATCAAGTAAAACTGTTAGAGATTTTATGAAAAACTTTGCAAGTGTAAAACCTGGAATTGTCGTCGAGGCAAAAAGTACTCACAACGAAAAAGATGTTTATTATTTAAACACTAGGTGGGATGGTCGTTCTAAAGTAAAAATCCCTACAGGCAATTATACAATTACTGCAATACTTGATGATAAATCTTATAGTAATCCTTCTAAGCACGCCACTGTTTACAAAGGAAAAAAAACAGAAGTAACTTTCACCATAAAAAAAGAAGACTTTCAAATCGAAAAAAAATATACCTAGAAAATGACAGATCCAATTTTAGAAAAACTAAAAGGAAATATTATTCCTAGTGAAGAACCAGTATTAAAAGATCCTTACAAACCAAATCCTGCTAATGTAGCTGTTGAAGTAAATACTATTGAAACTAAAGTTGGAGAATTATTTAGTTTTGAAAATACAACGCCTGTACATTGCAAACAAACTTTAATTTATGAAAAAGGACTTTTCGAACTTGTTAATATTGATAAATCTCCTGTTTTAATTAATGGAGAACTTGTTTGTGGTCCTGGTCCCATCCACAAATACAATTTCAAAGCTAAACAACTTGGGAACTATTGTATAACTTGTGCTGATATCGACGGGACAAATGGTATGATATATAATTTAAATGTTTATGAAATTAATATTGCTAAAATAGATAAAAAGAGGGGTTAAAATATTTTCTTTTCTCCGTCGTAAATTTAAAAAATCTGAGTTAAAGATTTCTAAAAAAGTTCTAAAAGATTTAGATTCAGAACTCAAAGAATTAGATTCTGAATATGGCGATATGGATGCATATTGTAAATATAATGGAGTTTTAAAAAAAACAATAGGCATTATTGATAATTATTATGAAAATAATAAACAACTAGAGTCTCGAGTTAAAGAGTTAGAAAAAAAATTAGACAGAAATAATGTTGCGTTAACATCGGATCAAGATCATGCAAATCCTACTAAGGTTCATTTATCTACTAAATTATTTTTGATTTCTGCAGTAGTAGTAGTTTTATCCGCTGGAGGGTATGTAGCACATTCTGCATATAATGAGTTTTTAGAGTCGCAAGCATCTGAGAAAACTTTAACAGAAGAATCAATTAATTTTAATTCAACAGAATATTCAACTTGGTTTTCGCAAATAAAAAATATTTTAGAACCAACTAATCTCCAAGACGAATCTTCTTCTAAAAATAAAACTAAGATTACTCCAACCTATACTTCTGATCGACCACTGCCGGTTCTTGTTAAACCCCCTGCAAAACCACTTGCTGTTCTTGAACAAGAAAACAATACAAAACCACTTAATGTTTCTGAAAAAGAAAACCATTCTCATAAAAATAAATCAACTAATAATTATCCAAAAAAGTTTGATAAATCAGTTATCAAACAAAAACAATCCAAGACTAAAAAAATAGTGACTTATTCTTCTAACGAAAAACACATAGAATCTCTTATTGGTAGATTCTTTAAAGATGTTGAAAACAGGAATTTCAAAGCAACTAGTGATTATTTTTCTTGTGTGAGAAAGAGAGGTGCGGATTATAATTTTCCTGAACGGTTAGTTAAACGATTTGATAATGAAGATGAACTTTATTTTTACAAAAGAGCAATTGTGCGCAATGTCGATGAAGAACATAATAGAAATCCTTATGTTAGTGGCAAAATTTACAATGCTAAATTAAAAGTACAATTAACATCGTCAAATGATTCTTATTATCATGAATCTCTTGGTTGGATTTTTGCAAATTGTAAAAATCAACAAGAAAAACCAAAAGAAGGAGATTGTAAATTATTGGTTTACAAAAGTTACTTGACTAATTGTCCTGAGTTTACTTTTTAAAAATTTAAGGAGATAAAAAAATGAATATTCCAAAAACAATTTTAGAGGATTTTAAACTTTGTGGAGAACCTTTTATTATTCGCTCTAATAGAATTTATACTTTAGAGTCTGCTCAAGGAGTATTTGACAACAATGATTTTATTCAGTTTCTCGACAAAAAATATCCTTTGGAGAAATCTTTGTTAATTTCCAATTTAGAAAATCGTTATTTTTCTTTAAATGAAAAATACATTAATAGTTATTTGCAACACATCATTAAAAGAGATTATGTGAGTAAAGTAGAATCATCTCACGCAGCGTTGATTTCGCAGCACAATATTTATGAGCAAAATAAATTATCTTCTGTTGAACATTTTATCAGATCGCAGGTTGTTCCACAATACGCAGAACTTGCTAAAGATTTTTTCCAGGTTAATTCAGATGTTCCTTCAAAGCCTAAAAAAATAAAAACTGTTAGTTCTGAAACATTTGATCCTGATATGTTTCGTTTTCCAGATATTTCTGATCTCTATTCAGAAAAAAGCATTCTTGAATCTGTGATGGGTTCATTTGTTAATTCAGATTTTATTTTTACTCTTGGTGGAAGATGCTATGTTTCGTCTACTTATGATAATTCTCCTTCAGAATTAGTAAAAATAAACAATAAAGTTCATTCATTAAAATATTTAAGTTCACTTAGTAATCTTGATAAGAATTATAAAACTGCAATAATCAGAAAGTTAAATTCTGTTGCAAAAAATCATGGAGAACAACTTATTCCTAAGATTCAAAAAAATTTAGATCAAATAAAAAATCTTGAATCTGCATTTGAGGTTCAAGATAAAACTGATTTTGGTTCAATTGGTTACCAAAAAGTTAATAATGATAAATATAGAATTTACATTAATATAGTCCCTTTTATTGCTAAAATGAGGGGTAAATTTTTTCATTTTATAAAAACTAAAGTTGGAACTGATTTTTTAATTAAAAATAATTCTTTAGAAATTTTATCTGCACCTGTAGTTATTGAAAAAGAGCGCTATTATCATCCTTTTGTTAGTTCTAGTAATAGTATGTGTTATGGAGGTAATAAACGTTGGAAATTTACAGGTGTTGAGTTTTGTAAAAAGTATCATTTAGACTCAAAAGAAAATAGGCAAATTGCAGGTTATAAAGTCGCAGCAGTTTTGGCTGAAGGGTGGAAAGTTATTCATAGAGGGTATTTGAAATCAAATTCTCCAGATACTTATCATCCCATATCTCATTTTCAAAATCGTGAAGTTTCAAAGCAAGCGGCAGATAATTTAGTAAACAGTGGTTTGAAACTTTATGTTCAGGATGAGTGAGACAGTCTTATTAATCTTAATCACATCGTCGGAACTCTTTCGGTTTTTTCTACAAAACTCTTATTAAATAAATCTTCATAAAATCATTTAATAAAACAGGGGGCTAACAAAATGAGCTTACTATATTTAAGATTAGACGCATCTTTTGCAGAGACTACAACTCTTGTGAAAAGAATTCCAGAATCAAAGCTTGACGAAACAATAGAGTCTCTTATTTTGTACATGTGTGATACTTCTCCAGATGTTCTTAATCCAGAACTAATAGATCATGCGAATAGTTGTTATTCTTTTAAAGAAGTTAGGTTGGCACAAAATATAGAAGATAGTATTGAAACAATTCAAGAAGACAACCCCGCATTTGTTTCGCCTTTAAAATTATATTCTCTTGTTGGGGATATTCCTGTTATTATGGCATCTCACAAAACATTAGCAAATAAGTCTCTTGCAGAATATAAAAATAAAATCATAACAACAAAAAAATTAGATAATGAATCTTACAAAATAATTGATTTGATATTAAAAACTGTTTAAGGTGGTTGGAAAATGAATGAAATTAAAAAACTTGAAACTGTAATTGGCACAGAAGATGTTAAACTTAATGAAGAATCTGTAATTGAAGATTTATTCGAACAGACAGGTAATTTTTTTAATGATGTGTTTATTAAAAGTAGGGTTGGGCCAAATACTAAATTAAATCATAAAAAAATATCATCAAATAAATATTCTATTTCGATAGATTTAGAAGATTATATTCTTAAGAAGAATGATAGATATTTTAAGTTTGATAAAGTGACAATTGGCTTAGATATTTTATTTGATAAAGAGTCAATTCAATTTTTAAGAGCTACTAAAATTAAATTAGGAAAAAAATATGATCATCCTTTTGTATTTAATGATAATTCTATTTGTTATGGGGGTGGCTTAAGGTGGAGACTTGTTGGTGTTGATTTTGGAAAAAAATATTCTATTAAAACAGATGAAGAAAAAAATAATGCTGCTTGGAAAACCTGTCTTGTTTTAACAGAAGGTGCTAAGGTGCTACACGAAGTACATGGTGATCAAGTCATACCTGTTAATAATTTAATGAATAGATTTTCTGATAGAGAAATATGTAAAAACAAAGCAGAATTATCTGGTTTAATTATTTATGGTGCTGAATCATCAACTAAAAAAACTCAGGAGTTACCTAACTCTAGTAATTTATATATTAGATTGGACGGAGCTTTTGCAAACAAAGTTATTCTTGCAAAACGAGTTCCTGAAACAATTTTATCAGAGCCGTTGGATGAGGTTATTAGGTATATGTGTAATCCGACTTCGGATGAATTGAATGAAGAGCTCGAGGATAATCCTAGTAGTTGTTATACTGAACAAGAAGTTAGCACTGCGAAATTATTTCAAGAAGCATTTGATGAAGGAATTAATTCTCCGAATAAATCATTCGAGGTTCAGGCAATTAGTGTCGACGGAAATTCGCTGATTTATCTTGGCAGAGATGCTGATTTGAAAACTGTAACTCTCGATTCTAAACGTAGTGAAATTCTTATGGAAGAACATATCGATGAAGGAAATTATAATTTGATTGATCTTAAAGGAACTTATGTTAGTTGTTAATAAAATGACTCGCGCTGCTATTTTAATCGGATCGTTGGAAAGTTTTCAAAAAGAGGAGTTTGCAGATCCTATGAAAGAATCTTTTGCAAAGATTGGACTCGATTCAATTATTGTACCCTTAAATAAAATAGAAGAGTTAAATAAAGTAGATATTGTTTATACTCTGCCTCATAGTATTCAGGTTGATCTTTCGTTCTTAGATGAAAAAAATATTCCTATTATTAATTCGCATAGGTCTCATTCGCTTTCTAAAAATAAAATGGAAAGTAGTGATGTATTTATCAAAAATAATATTCCAACTCCGGATACTATAACAACAGATTCTCAAGATGAATTAATTAATTTCATAAATAAACACAATAAAATTATTTTGAAGCAACCTGATATTTGTGCAGGCTATGGGCACATGATTGTTGAAAAAATCAATAACAATTATTTTGCATGGAATAATGATTCAAAAGGCGAGTTTGATTTTTCAAATCCTAATTTTGTTAAAGCAAATAAACGAGTTTTTGCACAGCCGTATTATGCACAAGATTTTATTTCTGATTTTAATCCTGATAATATTGTGTCTGTTTATAGAGCATATGTTATCGGAAATAATGTTCCTATGGCAACTGCAAGAGTTGGTAAAGATCAGCCCATTGTTAATGTTGCAAGGGGTGCACATTATGAATTTGTTACTCCTGATAAAAAAATGAAAGAAATTGCATTAAAGACTGCAGATAGTATTGGTTTTGAAGTTGGAGTTGTTGATTTATTAAAAGATAAAAATCAAAATTATTTTGTTATTGAATGCGATTGCGATGGTCTTACATTAGTTGTTTGTAGAAAGTTTAGAAAATTGAAAGAGTTTGAAGATAAATATGATTTTGATCAGCACATTGGCAGAAGATTAATTGAAATTGTAAATGGAGAATCTTATAGAACTTGATTATTTCCTCGTCGGAACTCTTCCGCTTTTTAACATACAACCCTTATTAAATTCAATATTGCGTTTATATTTGTTTAGTGGGAGAACTTAAATTAAAAAGTAAAAATACATCTAAACTAGATTGAGATATACAAAAATGAAAAATTTATACATTAGATTAGACGGAGCTTTTGCAGATAAAGGCGTTCTTGCAAAAAAAGTTAGTGAGAATTTACTTTTAGAAACATTAGATACTGTTATTATGTGTATGTGTGACTCTACTCCTGATGAGTTTAATCATGAATTAGCTGAGAATCCTGGTAGTTGTTATACTGCGCAGGAAGTTAGAAAAGCCGAACTTATTGAAGAAGCACTAGACGATGGACTTAATTATTGTATTACTGTTAAGGTTGATGCGCTTAGTGTAGGCGGAAATTCTTTAGTAGAACTTGGAAGAAATGGTGAACTAAGAACTGCTACAATTGCCGATAAGAAAAATGAAATTCTTAGAAAACTTGATCTTGATGGTAAACAATATTATATTGTAGATCTTAAGATGTCTTATTTATGCCCTGGGGGTTAGATTCAAGTATCTCCTCGGAATCCTTCCGAATTTTAACACGTAATCATTATTAAATTCAATATTGATTTTATACTTATTTAGGGGGAAAACCTAAATTATATGTAAAAAATAAAAATACATCTAAACTAGATGGATGCATATGAAAATGGAAAATTTATACATTAGATTAGACGGAACATTTGCAGATAAAGTTGTTTTTGCAAAACGAGTTTCTGAAACAATTTTATCAGAGCCGTTGGATGAGGTTATTAGGTATATGTGTGATTCTTCTCCTGATGATTTAAATAAAGAAATTGAAATAGATTATTGTTTTGATATGAATCAAGATTACATCAAAGACAGTGGTTATACAGCGCAGGAAGTTAATAATGCAAATATTATTGAACATTTTTTGAATCAAGATATTAGATCGGACAATATTTGTGCAGAAATTCATGCTATTAGTAAGGATAAAAATTCGCTTGTTTATTTAGGTAAAACAAACAAGCTTAAAAATGTTAATCTTGCTTCAAAAAAAAAATATTTGTTACAAAAAGAAAAAATAGGTGGCGAAAATTATTTCATTATTGACCTTAAGTTTAATTTGCTTTGCATGTAGATTGCAAGGTTTAGTATACTGCAGTTTTATTACTCTCTCCTCGGAACTCTTCCGCTTTTTAACACACAATCCTTATTAAATTCAATATAACATTTATACTTATTTAGGGGGAGAACCTAAATTATATGTAAAATAAGTAAAAATACATCTAGATTAGATGGAGGTATATAAAAATGGGAAATCTATACGTTAGATTGGATGGAGCTTTTGCAAACAAAGTTGTTCTTGCAAAAAAAGTTCCTGATACAAAGTTATCAGAACCGCTCGAAGATGTTATTAGGTATATGTGTGATCCAACTCCGGACGCATTAAATGAAGCGCTTGCAGATAATCCTGGTAGTTGTTATACTGCGCAAGAAGTTAGCAATGCATCTTTGATTGAAGAAGCTTTAGAAGATGGGCTTAATAGTGAGAATTCTTCGTTTGAAGTTCAAGCAGTTAGTCTTGACGGTAATTCAATGGTTTATCTTGGCAAGGATAATGAATTAAGAAGTGCAAATATAGCATCTAAGCAAAACGATATTCTTAGAGACGAAAATTTTGATGGAGAGGTTTACAAGCTTGTAGATCTTAAAGGAGTTTATGTTGGAGTTGGTGGTAAACTTTAAAATGCAAAATTTAAATACTTTTTTAAATAGTTTTAAGCTCGCTGGAGAACCTTTTTTTATTAGAGGTGACAGGCTCTATACTTTAGAGCTTTCAAATGGTTTTTGTAACAGCGAGCAGTTTTTATCTTTAATGGAGCGAAAATATCCTCTAGAAAGATCAGTTGATATTAGCAATCTGGAGTATACCTCTTTTCTCAAACAAAAAAATTCAATTTTAAATTTTATGGAAAAACACATTAGAAATAATTTTATCAGTAAACTTGAAAGTTCAGAAAAAAAGGTAATTCGTGCAAGTGGTTTGTATGAACAAAATAGACTTTCTTCTATTGAACGATTTATTCGTGAAAAAATAATTCCTGAATATGCTGAAGTTGCAAAGCGTTTTTTAGATGATAAATCAATAAAAACACCTAACCTTATAAAAAAAGTTTCAAAGGTTAAAGCAGAATCTTTTGATGTTAATAGTTTTGTTTGGCCAGGTATTGAAGACTTAAAATCAGATATTAGTAGGTTGGATAAAATAATTGAAAAAGAAGGCGTTTTAATTGTTGGTGGTCGCTGTTATTCTGCATCTCGTTCAAAATCAAAATCTTTATCTGATTATGTTAAAGCTGGAAGTTCTTTTTATAGTTTAGATTATATGTGTTGTGTTGATGAATTGGATAAAATTTACAAACAAGAATTAGTTAAGTTTTTTCAAGATACTTCAAATAAGCAGGGTAATATTTTAGTTCCTTTAATTAAGCAAAATAACCAAAAATTATCTAACTTAACAGATGCTGTTAATAAATCTGTTGATCAAAAATTTGGAAATATTGGTTATAAGTGTGTTAGTGAACATAAGTATCAAATTTTTCTTAAGTTTAATCCGTTTATTATAAAAAAAGATGATCAATACTATAAATTTCCTGAATTAAAATTAGGAACTGATTTAATTATCAAGAACAATATGCTTGAAATTGTAGCAGCACCTCAAGTTTTGGGTTCTAAACCATATCTTCATCCTTTTGTTTGGTCTGATAAACGCATTTGTTATTCTGGTGATACTAAACGTTGGCATTTTATAGGTATCGATTTTGGAAAAAAATATCCTATAAATTCTGAACAAAATCAAAATGATGTTGCTTGGAAAGTCGCATTAGCTCTTTCAGAGGGTTTTAAGGTTATTCATAAAGGATATATTGGAAATAAAATTATTCCTGTTAATAACTTACATTCTAGTTGTAAGTCTCGCAAAATTTCTTATTCAGAAATATCGCCCTCAAAATTAAAGGTGTATAACAATGATTAATAAAAACAATAACAAATATGGTTCATCAAACAATAGTATAGATGAAGAAATTCAAAAACTTATAGGACCTATTAGAATTACTCGTGAAGCATTAGAAAAAGGTAAATTAATTGCAAAGCGTACTTGTGATATTGCAAAAAAATTTAATCTTGGAACTTTAGAAATTTATTTGTATAATCTTAATCCTATTGATAAACAAGAAAAAGGCGATTATGCTATTAGAGATTTGTACATTGCACATGAGCAAACTGTTTCTGCTATTAATTGCGAGGTTGGTGCTCAAGGTCAAATAATGTCCCGAGATATAGCTTATCAAGAGCATAATATGTATACTATTGGTTGGTCTCATTCTCATGGAGATCTAGGGGTTTTTGTTTCAGGAACTGATGATAATAATACTAAAAATGTTGTCAAATTTTTAGGAATAGCGTCAGGGATTGATTTATTGGAAGAGTGTGGTTCAATTAATTATGAGAATATGGAAAACAAAATTACTTTTTTAGATGGATCGCAGTATTTTATTAGTGCAGAAACATCAAAAGATAAAGAGCTTGTTGAAGGTTTATTTGAAACTATTTTAAAATCAAATCCGTTAACAATTCATACAAAGAAAAAAAAGTTTTTTAATTGGACTCCTAGTTTTGTTTTTAATTCTAAAGGAGATTTTCATCCTTTTATGGCATATTATTTAGATAGAAATATGATGTTGGTTGATGGTTGTTCTTATGAAATTTTGGAGGAGAATAATGGCATATGTCTTGATCCGCAAGTTATTGATGAGGAAATAATTACTCGAGTTAGAGAACTCAACTTCATTAAAAATAAAAAAACGCCAGAAACTAAAAAAACTCAATCAAAATTGTACAATTTATTTTTTAAAAAAGCTGAAGAATTTGACAAGAATCATGATAAACTCAAAGAGTATATTAAAAATAAACAGAATTCTAACCGTACTTCTAAACGAGAGTGGAAAAAAGAATCTGGTTTATCTAAAAACATTCAAGAATCTGTTGTTGAAATGGGTGATCTTTTAGATCATTGTGAAAATGAGTTAGGGACAAATATTAGTGATGATGAACTTGCTAAAATAAAACAAGTTTATCTTGCAAGGCAGCAGCAGATTAAAGAAGCTCAACCATTAATAGAACAAAGAATTGATTCACTTTGTAATGAAGCTAACTCTCGTAATTATGTTAAGAACCACGGGTTGATTGATATGTATGAATCTATTTTAAAAAATTCTTTAGGAGGAGATATTGATGCCTAATGAAGTTATTGCAGATATTAATAATCGTAATCATTTAGCATGGAGTATTGATAAATCTATTAATATGGATTATTCAAAAAAATTAGCTGATTTAGAAAAAAATAAAACTGGTTTAAGTCAAGGGGTTTACGATCAAAAGAAATTAGGTTTATTAGAAGAAAAAAAAGCAGAGTTAAGCAAGCTAGGAGAAGAAAGAATAAATTTATTAAATAATTTAAAAATAATGGTTCTTGGTTCAGGACCTCTTGCGCAATTTGTTAGCGGAGGGTTAATGGGTTTAGGTATTGGAACTATTTATGTCGTCGGTAATGAGATTGTTTCACGAAATGATAGTTATGATTTTTTAGTAACTAAAGAATCAAATCTTGGAAAATCAAAAGTAGACGAAATTGTGGCTAGGATGAACGAAATTAATGATTATAATAATTTTGTTCCTGTTTTTTCAAGATTTAGTTCTGCTTTAACTAATTCATTTTATCCTTCGGATATGATTATTGATGCGACAAACTCGTCTGTTTCAAAAAATAAAGTTTTGAGATATTGTATTGATAACAAGATTCCTTTAATTTCTGCATCATCTAGTTTTAGAAATTCAAGAGTTTCTTCTTACAAACCAAACTCTGCACCTATTAGACTTAAAGATTCAGTTAATTTGGAAGCAGTTATTCACCAAGAACTTGATGGTCTTTCTCAAGACATTGTGAGTTCTGGAATTATTGCAGGAATTATTTTAGAGGAAGTTAGAAAGCAAAAGTTTTCTATGTCAAAAACAGATTTTCCTCTTAAAAATTTTCAAGTTGTAAATTATAATCCTTATTCTAAAACAAGAAATAATAAGTTGAGAGATCTACCCAAATGTGCTAAAACTTATGCAAATAAACGTGTTTTAGTCGCAGGAGCAGGAGCGCTAGGTAATTTTGTTGCAATGGAACTTGCTTTGTTAGGGGTTGGACAATTGGATATTTTAGATATGGATTCTGTTGAGGTTTCAAATCTTAATCGTCAAATTAATTTTGATAAGTCAAATATTGGTAAGGAATACAAAAAAGCAACAGTTCTTTTTGATCGTTTAAAAAAATTAAATCCATCTATTAATGGAACTGGAATAGTTGCAAAACTTGAAATGACTTCGGATAATTTGATTAAAGAAGGCAACTATGATGTTTTACTTGGTTGTTTTGATAATAAGATTGCAAGACAAACTTTAGATCATTTTGCGGAAAAATATAATATTCCTTATGTTGACGGAGGTTGTTCGACAAACGCAGGCCAGGTTGTTTCATTTATTCCTGGTTATAACCAGAAGGTCACTGAACAGGTTAATTTTCCAGATCCTTCTAATAGTGGTAATCAGGTAGGTTGTGCTATTGTAGCTCAAGCTAATCCTAGTATTATTACTTCAAATGCAATTATTGGCAGTGCAACTGTTGCAGAGGCTTTAAAGATTTTATCAGGGCAAAATTATGGGGATGTTGGAGGTTCTTTTAACTATCGTAGTAATTCTCCTGACCGTATTTGGTTGGATCCTTATGTTCCTTAAGTAGGTGTGTTTTATGGCGAAGAAAAAAAAAAATAATCTAAAACAGGGAAAAAAAGTAGGAAAAAATAGAACGGAATTGTCTAAAAAAAAAAGAAAGCCATTTGAAAATAAATTAGATAAACTCAATAAACCTTTTTCAGAAGACAGTTCTTCGCAAGAACTTTCGTTACACAAAGATTATTCTAAACTAGATTGGTTTTCTTTAAATGAGAAATTTGAATATGAACTTAATAAACTAGATATAAACCCTATTAATATGGAATTATTTAATTATGTTAGATCTGATTTATATTGTGTTAAATCTGAATTAATAAATAGGAATTTAAGCAGTAGAGTAATTCTTGATAGAAATTATGATTTGGAATTGTTAATTAAAAAAGAGATTAAGCCAAAAGTTACTATTGATATTACTGATGATTCAATTGAAAAAAGCAAATTAATTGCAAAAAAACTCGTCGATCTTGGTAAAGCAGCAGGTTTAGGAAAGAATGAGATATATTTGGCAGGAGTTTGTGATAAATCCAACTATGATAAAGATGATTTTATTGTTGAGGATATTTATATTGTTCCTGATCAGGTTTGCTCTAATGAGCGATGCGAATTTCCAAGTACGGGCAAGTTTAAAATGCTTGATGAGTTGGATAAATTAAAAAAAGTTCCGATTATGTGGATTCATTCTCATTGTGATGATACTTATTTTTCTCCTGACGATAAAGATAATTTATTTAATCTGGTCAGATTTGATGGTTTTCTAAAAGAGTTGTCTTATGAATTATTGGATGAAAAATCGAGTTTAATTTTCAAATGTTATCCTGCAATTGTTGTTTCAGGAATAAATGATGCTGAAACTTTTGGAGTGCAGTTATTAAGAAAACCAAAAATTTATGACAAAGATTCTAAAAAAATATCTGAGATTAAAGAAAAATCCACAGTATTATTGACTGGGGCAGATATTTCAGTAAACATTCATAAGTTGGATGTTAAAATTAGTTTAGATGAAATTTTAATTCAAAAAGAATTGGTAAATAAAGTTACAATTAAAAGATATAATTCTATTCATAAATTATCTGATTATTATGATTGCAATCTAAAATTAATAAATTCTGCTGAACCAAAATATGTCGAAGAGCCGTCTACAAAAATTAAGGATAGTTTGGCTAATAGAGATGGGCAAAGAGCTCAACAAAAAGCACAAGAAGAAAAAGTAAAAACATCAGGCATTCTTGGTAGATTAAAATCTGAACCTGTTGATGAAATTTCTGATTCAAGTTCATATGAACATACTGTTGCAATTATTAAAAAAGACTTGCCAATATGTAGTGCTAATTCAGATTTAGTTAATGAAATTAAAAAACCTCGGGATGAATATTATGTTGGAGATTCATTTAAAATTACGCATATTGATGTGAATAGGGGTTCTTTTGTTTTTAATAATAAAGAGTATTTCCTAAAATTCGATAATGAAAATATTAAACCATTTTTAGATTTATTTTTTAAGAATGCATATTTGAAATTTGTAAAAAAAGCTAATGGTTAAATTAGTTTTAAACAAGGTGTTATTATGTCAAAAAACATTTTATCAAAACTTAAACAAAAAATAACAAGAAAAGGTTCTGATGATGAATCTAGTTTGGAGTCTAACAAAGCAGTGTCTAGTAATTCAGAAAAAAATAGTTCAAATAGTTCTTTATTAATTAAAGCACAACTTGTTAATCAATTAAATCAGCAAACTAATCAACAGATCAATTCTCAAACAATTGTTAGTAAAAAACCTGCAAAAAAAGGAATTACCGAATTTTTAAAATCAAGACATACTCCTGAAATTTTAAATCAGGCGACTGTAAAAAAAACTCAAACTATTAAAGCAATGTTGATGGGTACAGAACCAAAAAAAGTAGAGCCTAGAAAATCTAATTATTCTGAATTAAAACCTGTTGTTTTTACTCTTAATAAACTTGATTCTCATAATTTTACTCTTGTTAATGATCTCTGTGCTAGTTACTTATTTAGATACTTGAATCCAGATAAGATTTCTTCTTATCTTAAAAATTCGAATGCAAATCAAAAGAATAGGTTATTTGTGTTAAATGCTTATTCTCAAAAAAATTCTGATCAGGGTATTTATGCTTTTTTAACAGATGAAATTCATTTAGCAAGTTTAACAACTTTTGTTGCAATTTCAATGAAAAGAGATGTTACGAATTTTTGCAGAAAACTTTACGGGCATCAAGATCTTCCAAGAGATAATGTTGTAGATAATATGCTTAAAGACATAACTTCGTCTGTTTTAGATTATGATTTTAGACGTTTTTACAAAACAATTGATAGAACTGATGATTATAGTTTAATGGCTGTTTGTAATAATCTTTTGAAAATTTCTATTCCTAAGCAGAATACTGATACAAATTACTTAACTAGAGATATTCCTCATAAGATTGAAACGCTTGAAAATTTGATTAAAGAGAAAAATATTGATGTGTCCCAAGGATTGGATTCAGTTTATTTGATTAATAATATTCCTGAAATTAGATGCTAACTAGATGCTAACTTTTTAGATGCTAACTTTTTTCAATCAATTAAAATGTTGACTAAAAGATGTTTAAACAAAAAGAATCAGTTACTGAACAAGAAATTCAAACCTTAGAATCTATTCTTAGTGCAAACAGTGTAACTCGCAAAAAGACGACATCCTTGCCTTTATCATCTACAATTCTTGCGGATTTTTTTATTGACAATCTTAGTGACGAGAGAATTCAAAATTATGTAAAAGAAGGAATGGATGTGAAGAGCATGATTATTGCAGATTATTGTCTTACTTTCGGTGGTTCTTTTAGAAATGCAAAAAGTTTTTGGAGGGCAGAGGGTAAAAAAAAATTTGAGTATTTAGAGAAAGAGTTTGATTTAGACAAGACTTTTCAAGATAACTCTGATTTGATTTTTAAAAGAGGTATTGAAGAAAATATTGCGGCAACACAGTTTGTTAATTTAATACAAAACAAATCTCTTTTACGTTTAATTGATAAAAGTTCAACAAAAAACGATTTGAAATCAATTCTTATTTCTGATTTAATGTATTCTTATTTAGGTTCTGTTAAAAAACATATTGTTGGTAATGGTTACTTGCCTCAAGAAGTTTTATCTGAATTCTTTAGTCTTCATAATGCTGAAGATAAGTTTAGTAAATTTAGAGAGGATGTTCTTACAATCGAGAGTTATATATCAGAATTCCCTAATCTGTTTACAGTTCCATCAGATAAAAACATAAAGCAACTCAAGTCAATTCAAACAAGTTTGGATAAAATAGAGAAACGAAATTTGAGTGAAAAAAATAAATATTTAGACGATAAAAAATATGAAGTATTAGAGATACTCGAAAAAGCCAGAAATAATTATGATTTAAGATTTGCGTATTTGTTTTCTGAGGTTATTGGTTGGGTGGATCAACGAAATAGATCTGAAGATCCTTGTAAAGATTTAGATGACCTTACTATTTGGAAGTTTAAATTCGAGACTGCAAATAAATTTAATAAGGCATTTAACAAAAATGACGAGGAGTTTGATGATTCTTTCAAAGGGTTTAATGTAGTTTATGAAATTTGTAAAACTGCAGTTGATTCAAAAACTACATTGGATCATCATATTGATGAAATAAAAAAAATAGAGATTCAAATTAAAAAAGCAGCAACTGATGAATCCATTAAAGACAATTTGCTCCAGGATTATCTTTCGAATAAATACTATTTTAATAAATTAGCAGACTTTAGTGATGGAACTTCAAGATCTCCTCAATATTCATCATATGAAAAAATTCGTTTTGGAAATTATACATTAAGAACTGTATTGACTGAAACTCAAAATTTATTAGAAAAAAATATCATTGCACCTGAGAAACAATCGTGTGATAAAACCTTGAGTCTTGCAAATAATTTTTTTAATATTTTTTCAGAAAATTCTGCTGATGAAACCCTGGATGATTTTTTGGGTGCTGATTTGAATAGCATCAACCGAGTTATGAGTAATTGCAAAATTGCAAAAAATAAGTATGAATTAATGGATTTAGATTCAACAAAATTTAATACAATTATAAATTCTCTTTCTAGACAAAAACAGTTTGTTGAGTGTGCTAGAGGATTCAAAAAACAAATAGATTCTGAATTAGAACAATTAAATAGTTATGAAGAAATTATTCAGCCTCTTAAAGCAGCAACATTTAATGCAGATGTTTTGCAAAAAGTCAATTCTTTGAAGGGTTGGTTAAAAAATGTTACTAAGGATAGATTCGAGAGTTCTTTTGATCTTTCATCCAGATATCCTCTTCTTTACAACCATGCAGGTGATAATTTAGCTAAATTAAAATCATTGGAATCAACAATACAAATGGACATCTTAGACAAAGCTAAATTAGTTGCAGATAAAAAATTAAAATCTGTCGATACAAAACTAAAAATCACAGGAGATTTAAATGCTGATCGGAATTATGCACTTTCCCAGATAAATAGATTAAATCAAGTCAAGAATATTTATTCTCTTTTGAAGACTTCTGCTAATGATCTTAATACTAAAGAATCTGCATTAACAAAGAATATTAATTTTTATTCAAATACTCAATCAAGAATTGCCAAATTTAAAACTTTTGAAACTAGATTAGTTCACAATTCTTTATTGCCAAAAAAAGATTTAACAAATTCAAAACTTAAATCAATTTTAAAAGATTTAAAAAATAATGAGGGTGTCGGATCTTCTTATTTAGCAGATGCTAAGCCCAAGGATAGTCCTTATTTAGAAAGCTTGGCAAAAAGTGTTAACGATATTATGGTATCTGTTAAGGCTAGGTGTTTTAGTTTATTAGATTCAACATTGGATAATCATTTACAGTGGCATGATCAATATAGTGTTAAAATTCAAGAATATAAGTTTAATAAAAATGCAGGTTTTGCAAATAAGTTTAAACAATTTAGTACTAGTTGGAAATTTACCGATTCGCTTTCGTCATATGATTCTACAATTAAAAAGTGTAATCAACAGTTATTTGAGTTATCTTCTATTCTTAAATACGCAGAACCTCATCATAAAACCAAATTAAATATTGCGATTAATAATTATTCTAGGTTGAGAAAACAGATTAAATCTTGTTCGAGTGAACATAACAAATACTTAGCTAAATTCGCAGGTGCTAGTGCAGGAGCAGGCGGGGCTGGTGCAGGAATAATTTATGCATTGAGTATGTTGTTTTAAGAATTTTGATTTTTTTTTTTAAAATTTGCATTACTGCGGCAGTTTATAAAATTCTATGAATTTCAATTAACTAAAACGGCTTGCATGAATCAGCCGTTTTATCACAACAGATCAGCTCATCGCTGAAAACATCAAAACTTTGTTTTGACATAATTGAATTCTACGAATTCAACTAATTTGCCAAGGCAGTAATGCTGTTTGTCTATATTATTTTGGTCCTGAATAAAAGAACTTTTCTATATCGACATCTTCAGAATTATAATTTCCACTTCTAGGATTAGGTGCTGGTTTTGGCGGAGTTGGTTGTGGCTTAAATGTTGTCTGTGCTTCTTGCTGTGCATCTGTATTTTCTTTTGATTGAGTAGTTTCTTTTGATTCTGTTGACAAAACTTCTATCGGATTTTTACTTAGTCTTGTTACTTCTTGTTTTAAGAATTCTATTTGTTGCTTTAAGTGGCTAACATGTTCTTCCATTTGAGTCAACTTATCAGAGTGTGTGTTAACAATCGATACAGTTGTTTTTAGAATAAGATCTGTTGATTCAGAGTTTTGTTGGGTTGTTGTAGGTTCAGTATTTGTAGGGTCTGTAGTTGTTGCAGGTTCTGTACTTAACTCTGTAGATTGAGATTCTTGTGTAGGCATTACTTGGCTGTGTTCAGGGGAAACATTTTGTGCTTCAGTTTTAGTTTCTTGTGCTACTACAGGTTCTGGATTTATATTTGTTGTTACAGAAGGAATTCCATCTATTGCTTGGCTTAGTTGTTTTTCGGCCATTTGTACAGCTTCGCTCATACTTTTTACCATGCCGTGTCTTAGAAGATCTCTTGCTAAATCATTTATTTTTCTTACTTTATCTATGTCTACGATTTGAATCACCTGTTTTGTTTTTTTTGTTTTTGTTTTTAAATTAAAATATTATTTTTTTATTAATTTTATTAAATATTTTTTTCAAATATAAATTTGTCGTAAGCAGAGTATATACTAAACCATAACTATTATTTGGAACTTTTTTATGGTTTAGTATATCGAAACCGTAAGTTAATAAAATTTCTTGCGGTTGAGAATATATAAATTATAGATATACTATCATAATTAACTTTACTATCGATTAGTTAAAATAAATTCTTATAAATGCTATTATAATTAGTTATTAAATTAATGGGGTGGTTACGATAGAATTTCAAGTTTTTATAAATTTCCTTATTGCTGTTGCTCTTGGAGCGCTTGTTGGTATGCAAAGAGAGTATGAGATTCAAACAAATCAGAGGAAAGATTTTGCAGGTTTGAGAACATTTAGTTTGATTTCTTTGTTTGGTGCAACTGCGAGTTTTATTTCAATGAATGTGTTAAACTCTTCTATATTTTTGTATGTTACTTTTGGTTCAGTTATGCTTTTGATTGTTGCAGCATATATTGCAATGGTGTTTCATTTTAAGGAGAATGAGATTGGAATTACTACTGAGATTTCTGCAATTCTTACTTTTCTGATGGGTGCACTTTGCCTTCTTGGTTTTGCACTGCCTGCAGTTATTATAACTATTATTATGGTAATTTTCTTGGCAATGAAAAAGCCACTTCATAGGTTTGCAAGTAAGATTAAGATTGATGAGGTTTATGCTACAATTAAGTTTGCAGTTATTACTATTCTCGTCCTTCCGTTTTTACCAAACGTAAATTATACTCCTATGAATATTCCTATTTTATCAAAGATTATTGAGGCTGCACCTTTTCTTTCAGTAGAAATTGCAAAGCAGCTTGATGTATTTAATCCATTTAAGATTTGGTTAATGGTTGTATTTATTTCAGGAATTAGTTTTATAGGTTATTTGCTTATTCGAGTGGTTGGTACTGGAAAGGGACTTGGACTTACTGGTTTTCTTGGAGGTTTAGTTTCTAGTACTGCAGTTACATCTAGTATGTCTTTGGAAAGTAAAAAGAATTCTAAGATTGTTTATCCTTTTGTGTTTGCAGTAATTATTGCTTGTTCGACAATGTTTATTAGAGTTATAGTGGAGATTCTTGTTGTTAATTCTTCTTTGTTAAGGTTTGCTTTGATTCCTATGTTTACTATGGGTGCTGCAGGTTTTATTGCTGCATTGATTGTTTGGAAAAAGTATAATAAAAATCATATTAAGAATATTGAGTTTGATTCGCCCTTTACTCTGGCGCCTGCATTAAAGTTTGCACTTTTCTTTGCTTTTGTTTTGTTTATTGCAAAGTTTGGTTATGTTATGTTTGGTGCTAAAGGAGTTTACATTGCAGCTCTTTTATCTGGTCTTGCAGATGTTGATGCAATCACACTTTCTATGGCAACTTTGGCTTTAGCTGGTGATTTGAGTGGTGTTGTTGCAACTATTGCTATTGCTATTGCAGCTATGACTAATACTGTTGTTAAGGCAGGAATTACCTATATGTTTGGAGGGAATAAGTTTAGAAAAGCCACTTTGACTATTTTTGGAATAGTTGTTGGAGTGGGGTTAATTAGCCTTATTTTTCTTTTTATTTGAGCATTATTTAATTTTTTCTCTTTTTTTTACAATTTAAGCAGTTTTAACCCTTTAAAGCTAATTCTAAGCATTATTTAGATCTATATTTACTGAAATTTAAACAAAACTTATATGCGTTACTACTGTTAAGTAAACAAAAACAGAAAACTTTATATATAGCATATTCATTCCTAGCAATTAGAGCCTATTTTATTAGTAATTAATAGTAATGTTAGAGATAATATTAGCACTATTAGAACTTATTAGAACTATTAGAACTATTAGAACTATTAGCAACATTAGTAGAAATAATGATGTTGATTCAAAATACTAAACTAATAAATTAAATTTAACAGAGGTAAAAATAAAATGTCATTAGAAGAAGTTACTCAATTAAAATCGCTATTGTACACAGGAGCTTCAAAACTTACTAAAGATGATCTAGCACTTAAAACAAAAGAAGGTTGGACTGTATATAATTCATTAAAACATATTATTGATAATGATGGTTATACGCAAACTTCAAAAGGAATGTATCTTAGAGAAAATGAAGACGGACGATGTGCTTTATTTTTAGAAAAAGATCTTTCTACTATTGATGAAGAAACTCCCCGTACTGGTTATTCTTATGTTACTTTTGGTTCAAAAAAAGTTGCTGATCAGTTTGTTCAAGATTACAAATCACTTTCAAAAAATTTTAATTGGAAACGTTTTGGTAAACGTGCTGCAATTTTTGGAGGTATTGGTTTAGTTGCAGGATTCGTATTTGTTCCTGCAGTTATTGTTGGAGTAACTGTTGAAGCGATTGCTGCTGGCGGAATGGGTCTAGCAGGTGGAGCAGTTAGCTATACTCAAGAAAAATCAAAAGGTTCTGAAAACAAAGCTAAAAAAATAACAGAATTCAAATCTAAATATCAAACAAAATGGAAAACTGGAATCGATGCAGTCAGAGCTATTTGTCAAAAATAATTTGTTTAATTAATAAATTCAAAATAATAAAATAATAAAATACGACAATAAAATAAAAATAAATTTAAAATAAATCAGTAAAACAACAAAACCAAAAATCAAAATAATAAATTTTTAGACGAGGTTAATGAAAAATGAAAAATATAATTATGTTGGGAACTGCTGCGGCTTTACTCGCTACTGCAGGTTGTGCAGATAAAGAAGTACCTGAATTTAAACATCCTGAAGCTGTTGATTGTAATGATATGGAAAAACAGTGCGGGCCTGCTAAGTTTGATGATAAAACAAACGTTGAGTCTATTGTTGGCAGGATTTTAACTGGACAGAATCAATTTCTTAATTTCAAATTAGATTCTGATAAGTATGATTCTAAAAATCATTCAGTTTTAGCTCAGTATGCTATTGTTAGAACTGATACTGGTGAAGACCTAATTTTCGTTTGTGTTGGAAGTTGTGTTGCTAAGCATGGACAAGTAACTGTTGAATATGTGCCTGTTGAAAAGCTTAAAGTTTCAGATCTTCTTAACAAATATGTTCATGTCGATGCAGTTCCTGTTGGTCAGGATAAAGAAATGACAGATGTTAGAGGAGTCTTAGTAACTTCAGAACCAGTTAAAAAAGAATACGATCTTTAATTTTTTCAAACTTTTTTAATTAAAATAAAAATAAAATAAAATCAAAATAATAAATTAAAATAGTTGAGGTAAAAGTAAAATGTCATTAGAAGAAGTTATGGAATTAAAATCTACATTATACCATGGAGTATCTCGTCTTAAAGCAAAAGATTTAACTCGTGAAACTCCTGACGGAGTAACAATTCATAAGTATATGATGCAAATTGTTGAACAATCAGGTTACAAAAAAGTTGCAAAGGGAGTTTATCTTCGTGAACTTGAAGATGATAGATGTGAATTATTTTTAGAAAAAGATGTTTCTACAGTTGGAACTCAAGCACCTAAAACAGGGTATAGTCATTTGAGTTTTGCTTACAAAAAAACTGCTGATAAGTTTGTTAAAGATTATAATCAATGTTCAAGAGTAGTTAGTCCTACTGCTGCTAAAGTTGGTGCAGGTAGTTTGGCTTCGATGGCTGTAGGGTTTGGAGCTGTGGCTTTGACAGGACCCCTTCTTGCAATTCCTGGTTTAATCCTTGCAGTGGGTGGTGTTGCAGGTTCTATTGAGTCTCATTTAATACAAAGAAAATGGGATAAAAAAGCAGAGAAAAGAGCGAGTGAATTCAGATCAAAATACGTAACCAAATGGAATACAGGAATTGGCGCAATTAGAGAAATTTGCAAAGATTAAATTTGGATTAAATTAGGAATAAATTAATTTAAAATAATAATTCAAAACAAAAAATATAACCATAAAAACAATAAAATAGAATTAATAAAATAAATAAAAATAATAAATTTTTAGACGAGGTTAATGAAAAATGAACGTAGAATTTGATGGAGTAACATTAGAAAAAAATATAGATAGTATAAATAGTGCTTTAACTCAACTGCCGGGATGGGTTAAGTCCGCAGAGTCAATTGATAAACTTAATGCAGGTTTTAGAGGTTTTGCAAATACAGTAACTTCATTGGATAATTTAGCTCATAGTATTGAACAGTATGTTGGAATGGTTAATGATCAATGTTCTGATTTGTTAGAATGTGATTCTGATGATTCTGTTAGTGGTTATTTGATTGTTTTTGATCAATGCATTGACTTGAATGCACGAGTGGAGCAATTAAGTGGAGTGTATGATTCTGCTATTAATGTGCTTGCGTGTTATTCAAAAAAGGCTAAGTCCTTGATCGACGATGAGTCTAGTGCGGTTGAAAAATCAACCTGCAGTATTATGAATGCTAAAGTTAGTTTGTTGGGTAAAAAATTAAATAAAAAACAGTCTGATATGAATATGGCTTTGGATTCAGAACCTGTAAGTACTGGTGATAATTCTAGTGTTTATAATCAGTATGCGAATGCATTAGCAGATTTAAAAAAGAAATGCATGGAATAATTTTTTTTTAATTCAAATTAATAATCAAAATAAATTAATAAATTAAATAAAAATAATAAATTTTTAGACGAGGTAAAGAAAAATGGATGAAATGTTTTATGCGAGTGATGAGGAGATAGTACATAACGCAATTGATAGTCTTTGCGAAGCTTGGGATACTCCTACTTCCGAAACTGGAGGTCTTTTAAATAAATGTAAAGTAGGAGGTGTTGCTGTTGGAGCAGTACTAACTTTTGTAGGTGTTAGTGTGGGTATGTATTCCCAGATACCAATGCTAATGGATGTGCCGTTAAGCTATAATATTGCGATTAAATCTTTATCTGCAATCTTATCAGGAACTATGGGTGCAATGGTTGGTATAACTTTTGGAGCAGGGGC
>Ga0209045_1001299_pt1 | contig 23444 bp, 26 predicted proteins | sample SaaInlLV_10m_DNA_4_FD_184664 | JGI IMG/M metagenome (GOLD analysis project Ga0209045, IMG submission 184664) | Marine microbial communities from expanding oxygen minimum zones in the Saanich Inlet - Saanich Inlet SI072_LV_200m_DNA (SPAdes) (version 2) | ecosystem: Environmental > Aquatic >...
CACTATCACCAGCACTTATTCAGCAATATATACCGACTATATGCCACATTAAACAATTAGTATAAATTTGATGAATAATGATAATAGCAATTTACTCGAAGGTACAATTAATTAATCAGTATTTTAAATAGCAGAGTCTGACTAAAAACATTGACAGAAGCAGGACAAAACTGAGTATTTTTTTTCAGACAACTTAGATAACAATCCTTTAAACTCGCATTGGATTTTTAGTGCATCAGGCTGTGTCGTATTCGTAGCTACCATTTCATTCAAGCTACGAATAACTGGGTACTACGTACCAAATGAACTCCTATTTATTGGCAAACGTTTTATTTTTTTGTTAACGAACCAATTACCGTTCTAAAATTATTATCAGCAATTTTATCAAATTCTGGATCTCTAGCTACTTTATGATAAGTTCCCCAACTTACTTTTTTCGCATCTATTGCATCTATTTTTTCTTGCATATCTTCAGGAAAGTCTTCTAGGTTGGGAATTAACTTTTCGATGACAGGATGATCATTATATACTAAAATATTATTTCCTGAACTTACATTGTCCAGATCAAAATTTGGGAAAGTAAGTATGTTAAGTGTATCATTACTAATGCTTGATATTACGATGGCATGAGTGTAAAATTGGTCTTGTGATTTTTTATTTAGTGGTCCTCGACTATAATATATCACAGATACTTCTTCATTGTCTTCTAGACCATTTTCAATGATATTAAACTTATCAATTTCCCAAAATCTATATTTTTTTGTGCAACCAAGGATGATAAGTAGTAAAAGTAATGTGTAAAGTATTTTCTTCATTTTATTTCTATTAATGTTTGCCAACTACTGACTATACAAATTCACTAGCACTTAGTCAGCAACAATTACCGACTATATGCCACAATAAACAATTAGTATAAATTCGATGAATAATGATAATAGCAATTTACTCGAAGGTACATTAATTAATTAGTACCAATTATCCTAACTACTGAAAAAAATGAATAATTATATTAGAACTAATAGCCTTACCATCGTTTACCAGCTGGGGTATTAAAATTTCTTAGACAACTTACATAACAATCCTTTAAACCCGCATTGGATTTTTAGGGCATCAGGCTGTTGTCGTATTCGTAGCTACCATTTCATTCAAGCTACAAATAACTGGGTACTACGTACCAAATGAACTCCTATTTATTAGGCTACGTTTTTAATTATATAAAAATCTAAAATTATCATAATCAAGTAAAAACCCAAATAATGCAAGTACAAGCGAAATGAATATTGATAAGGCTAATATTTTATTTGAAACTAATAAGTGACGATACTTAAAAATTGACATCATAATATAATTTATTGTCAATCTTACTAAAACAAATGCAACAATTAAATCTAAAGGAAAATATCCGATTGGAGGAATATATCCATAATCAAAAAATGTAAAAATTAAACACCATATTGTGTATAAAATAATAAATATTGGTAGTGAAAATAATAGCTTGCTATTCAAACGTGGCTTCATAAAAAGAAACACTCCTATTATTAAAAAATAGATTCCAATTATTAATTGTTTGAAGTAAATATCAAATTGTGTTTCTGGGATAAGACAAAGTAAAATTCTGTTTGGATTTGCCATACCTATAATTGCATTTATTGAATCATAAATAAAAAAGGAACCAATTAAAATCCATAATAACTTGATGAATGTTGTTAAATATTTCTTCATTTTAAATGTAGCCTAAGTACTGACTATCCATAATCACCAGCACTTAGTCAGCAACATTTACCGACTATATGCCAGAATAAACAATTAGTATAAATTCGATGAATAATGATAATAGTAATTTACTCGAAGGTACATTAATTAATTAGTACCAATTAGCCTAACTACTGAAATAAAAAGAATAATTATACTAGAATTAATAGCCTTACCATCGTTTACCAGCTGGCATGATCGATATTGGCATCCAGAATGCTTACAGCGTCTTTTTTGATTTCAAATAAGCTGCAATAACACTGATCGCTACATTGCCAATGATCACAAACATATTCATCGCCATCCAATAAAAACAAGCTATATTTTCCTTCAGGCAGCATTACTTCGTAGCTTCCATCTTCATTTGATTGAGTTTTTGCAACGACCAATTTTTTTTGATAATGTTCCGAAGGATGGGTAATAACAACTGTGGTTGCTATGGGTTTTGGCTCACAAGGTGGTTTATTTGGTGCGGGCATACAATTGCCTTCATAAATTCCAATTGTTCCTTTTAATGTTCCTTTTGCAGAAAAGTTGAATTTATCGCAAGAAACAAATAAAGTGATACTGAAGATGATGATGATTAGTTTTTTCATATAAATGATATAAATGAATTAAATTTCTTTTAAACTTTTAATACACCACGAAATCCTCTTGCAGCATAATAAGAAGGAGCACCATTGTGATACACGAATACTTGTCCATAGCGGAAATCAGCAAAAAGAGCACCACCTAGTTTTCTGATTTCAGCAGGTGTTTTTACCCAGCTCGATGTTTTTGTATCAAATTCTCCAACTTGTTGTAAGGCTCGGTATTCTTCTTCTGATAAAAGTTCAATACCCATGGCTGCAGCCATATCCAGCGCACTGTTATCCGGCTTATGTTGCTTCCTCGACTCGAGTGCTTCACGGTCATAACAAACACTTCTGCGGCCTGCTGGACTTTCCGCTGAACAATCGCAAAAAACGTATTCGCCAGTTTTTTCATCCAAGCCAATCACATCTGGTTCGCCTCCACTTCTTTCCATTTCATGAAGCGACCAAAGTTTTTCTGCTAACGATTCCAAATTCAGCTTGGACTGTATATCAACCCATTCAAGGCTTTTATGCCGTTTCATATTTTGTTCAAAACGACCTTTTAAGATATTAAGCAGTTCAACAGCTTGTTTGGCTGATAAGGTTTTATTATTTTCCATGCATAATAAAGAGTTTATTGTTTGCAAAATTACACAAAACAATCCAACATGCTGACTTGGGATCAGTTTGCGAACTAGTCTGTGCTGGTTTTTTATCATAAATTTCATTGATGGTAGCCAACATCGTTTTTCTCAGTACAGATTTTTAGCTAATCGAAACCCCAGATCATCAATTTTAAATGCTGTCGGATGACTCCTTCTTCGATTTGTAGCTAAACACCCTCTTTCCTCATCATTCCATCCTCCTCCCCGAAAAATACGATAAGTGCCATAAACAGTCTCATCATATTTATCGGAACACCATTCCCACACATTTCCCAACATATCATACAAGCCCCAATTGTTTGCTTCTTTACTGCCTATATCATGAGTATGACCATTTGCATTTAGTTTATACCAGGCAATTTTATCGGTATCACCATATCTTATGTCGGCACTACCCGCTTTACAGGCATATTCCCATTCAGCTTCTGAAGGAAGTCTATAACCATTTGCAGTAGTGTCAATTATGAAATCATCCAATTCATCATCCACTTTGTAATAGGGAGTCAATCCCAATTTGCCTGATAGTAAATTACAAAACTTAACGGAATCTAACCAGGATACACATTCTACTGGTTTATTTTTACCTTTAGATGCAGAAGGATTCTGCTGAGTTATCAACTCATACAACTCCTGTGTTACTAAATATTTTGATAGTAAAAATGGCTGGATAATCACTTTCCACTTCTCATTAATCCGATCGTCTCTCAATACAATTTCGCCTTTCGGAATTTCCACCATCATCTCATTTATGCTGTCTATTCCGTTAATATATTCACTCTCTTTCATTCTCTTCTTTCTCCTATCATATTCTATCGTCTACCACATATAGCATGTGATGATTTAGTATAAGTAACTATTCAATTTTCAAATGACTAAAATTGGCCGGATGATCCGAAGTCCAGTTTATTGTATCATACAAACTACCAATTTGGCCAACACTGAAATTTGCTTCACTATAAAAAATTCTGTCACCAGCATGTAAAAATGTTGAATCAGAATCTTTCAATCCTATGACATCAAGTGCTTCAGCTAATTGAATCAATCCGAATTGCGGATTAAAATCGCCCATAAGAATGCAGGGCTCCGATATTGTTTTCAGGTAGTTTATGGTGTTTATCAAGCCATTATTGTATTCTGTGGAAGTTAAGCCAAAGTGCAAGCTAATAACATGAATTGCTAATGAGTCGTTAATCTTTAATCGTACATCCAATATGCTCCGCTTTGCCCATTTATTAAGATAGGATACTTGAATATTGTTTATCTCAATAATTTCATATTTGCTTAGAATGGCATTTCCCCATTCGCCATGAACAGGATATATTCCCATAGGATCGTTATAGCCATGAGAACCAAATGCAAAATTCATATGCAACTTATCAGCTAAAGCTTCAACATAATCTTCTATGGCTGTATTATACCTATTCAGGGGAACTTCCTGTAGGGCAATTATCACAGGATTAATGCTATCAATAATCTGAACTATATTATCCAGTTGTTCATTTGTCCCTCCTACTTCGTCTGCATTCCAAGGGTCTTGAAACGCTTTAAATCCCAACTGAATATTGTAAGTCAAACAGATCATTTCAGAATCTGATTGATAATTGGTTACTCCATTTTCAAAATAGCTTGATCTATCATTTTCGTAATCATAGGGATCTTTGCTACAAGCTTGCAGCAGTATTATGAGCCAAATTAAATGGATTGGTATTGCTTTCATGTCACCAAAAATAAGCTTAGCTTTTGCGTTTTTGCACAATGAAATAAAAACAGCTTTGTTGTTACTATTCTATTCATATTTTGATTCAATTACAATGGCAATGCACTGTTAATCCATAAAATAAATTGGACTATGTTTATTATTTTGGTTCAAGACTCATCACATAATCATAACTTTCATCAAGCAATTTTGCTACATGATTCAAATCATTCAGCATTTCATGTGAAATCAAAATGTATCCACGCATGATGGCGTTATAGGATTTATAAATAGTTGTGTGGTATACTTCCAAATATTTTTTCTGTACATCTTTTGAAAATCTAATTCCTATTTCGCCTGCTTTATTAAACAGCGAAAACATATGTCCATTGGCTGAAGTATAAGGCATTGTTTTTCCTTTCCGTTCGAAACGAGGACACATGGAAACTAATTCGTCATAAATAGCTAATTGTTTTTCCCTCATATTAAGTGGTTTTAAAAATTACTATCCAAGTTGTCTACTATAGGCTACCAAAAGAGTTTATCATCTGAACTTATAATCTCTTAGAGATTTTTATGTTTCCAAAACAAATCGCGAGCTTGCTCACTGAGCTTCTCCTTTGGAAAAAATAAGACCTGTTTATTATCCAATGTCACAAAAAAGTATTTTTTATTTTCCTGCATTCTGTTTCTTTTCAAATCAATGCTTCCTTCTTTTATACGATCTTTTATGAGTAAAGCCTGATCCTTAAATTGAAAAGAAAAAGATTCATCCTTGGCTTTCATAGCCCAAACCATAATTAATGGCTTGATGGTATAAAAAACACCGTAAGCTAAAATAAAACCGATGATAAAAACATTGACTTTTTCACCGTATTTATAAAACAAAAGCATACTGACAACGGCTAATGTAGGCCCCATATACAATCTCATCAAACGAACTATTTTTTTAGGCGTGTCGAAATAAGTGAAGATGTAAAATTGATTGTACTCCCTTTTTGTGATTGTTATCTTCATGAGGTTTGAATTGTGCTTTGTGTTTGAACAGTAAATATACTAAGACAATCGAAAAAATATCTATTAAATATAGCTTTAATAAGATTGCATAGCCATATTTCGATTAGTGTATTCGCTTCTAAAAAAATTACGTTTTTTTTCAAAAAAAATTTTGACAACTAAAAAACGGTTGTATATTTGTCCTCGAAGAGAAGAGTAGTTTTTTGATGAGTTTAGGTAAGACGCCCGTCTTCCTAAACTCATTTTTTTTGATCTATTTTTCATACTCACTCCAACCCATACCATAACATCCTTATTATTGGCTAAATTGAGCTTTTAATTTCCCTTGTTGTGAATAATAAAAAAGACTATTTCCATTTTAAGCAATTCAGTTTGCGTCAGACATCAAGTGCCATGAAAGTAGGAATTGATGGCATATTGCTAGCTGGCTGGACAAATGCTATTGCTTGTCAATACATTTTAGATGTGGGAACTGGAACAGGATTATTGGCTTTGTTATTAGCTCAAAAATCGACCGCACAAATTGATGCTATAGAAATAAACAAGCAAGCATATCTAGAAGCTTCTTACAATATATCAGAATCAGCATGGAGTTCCAGACTTCAACTTTTTCATACTTCATTTCAAGATTATGTAAAGAATTGTTTTCAGCTTTATGATTTGATTATTTCCAATCCGCCATTTTATAATGAAACTATAAAATCAAAGCAGCAAGCTCGAAATATGGCCAGAAACTCAGAATCATTAGAACTTGCTGAAATGTTATCATGTTCAAAAAAAATGATGCATGCTAATTCAAGATTATCCTTTATTTACCCTTACTCCCGAGAGAAAGAGATTAAACAAAGTTGTAGCGAATTAGGATTCAATATTAACAGAATTTGCTTTGTTAAACCAAAGCCCTCAAAAGATTATCACAGGATTTTGTTAGAGCTTTCAATGGTAGAAAGTGAAACCAAGGAAAGCGAATTAATTATTGAAGGCGAAAAACACTTGGATTATAGCCTTGAGTTCAAGGCGCTCACAAAAGATTACTATCTTAACTTTTAATAGCAGATATGGTTACAATATTTCTCATTATTCTTATCGGACTTGTCTTATTCATTATCATTAAAAGAATCAACAAAATTAATCAAAAATTACCCACCGAGCCTTTTCCTGCCAATTGGAGAGCGATACTTGTTCAGCGAATAAACTTTTACAATGCACTGGATGTGGATGAAAAAAAACGCTTCGAATATGAGGTGCAAAAATTTCTTTTGAACACAAAGATTACAGGCATCGAAACCACTGTAAGCCTCACAGATACTTTGTTGGTAGCAAGTGGAGCTATTATTCCCATATTTGGTTTTCCTGAATGGGACTATCTTAACCTGAATGAAGTTATATTATACCCCACCCTTTTTAATGAAAAGCACGAAACCGGAGGAGATGACAGAATGATTTCAGGTATGGTAGGCAATGGCTATATGTCGGGAAAAATGATATTGTCAAAAACATCTCTTCACCATGGTTTTTCTAATTTGTCAGACCGACAAAATGTGGCTATTCATGAATTCACACACCTGATTGATAAAGCAGATGGTGGTATTGATGGAATTCCCAAAGTATTAATGAATAACCAACCCACACTTCCATGGTTCAATTTAATATTGAAAAATATTGAAGAAATTTACCAGGATGAAAGCGATATCAATCCGTATGGAGCAACTGATCCTTCAGAGTTTTTACCGATAGCAACCGAATATTTTTTCGAAAGACCCAAATTAATGCAGCAAAAACACCCAGATCTTTATCAGGCTATGGAAATTATTTTTAATCAAAAGATGGCTGATCGACATTTACAAAACCTGGGAAAACAAAAACCGGGACGAAATTCTCCCTGCAGCTGTGGTAGTGGCAAAAAATACAAACTTTGTTGTGGAAAATAGGCGCTTGAAAAAATCTGTGAAATTATCTACTTGACAAGATAAATACCGTCTTCTTCTATTCGAATTAGCTTTTGCTTATACAAGGTTCCAATTGCTCTTTTAAATGATTTCTTACTCATTTGGAATATTTCCTTGATAACAATCGGATCTGTTTTGTCAGTAATATTACTAAATCCCTCATTCTCTTTCAAAAATTCGAGTATGAAAAGGGAATTGGGTTCAATATTTTTATAGGATTCTTGTTGTAGACTGATATCAATTTTTTTATCCTCCCTAATGTTCTTGACATAACCTTTGGTTTCCAAACCCAATCGCATTTTCTGAAAAGTCTCATTTGCGAATATCAATCCAACATATTTCTGATTGATAACGCATTTATACCCCATATCACTTTTGCCGGCAATTAATAAATCAACCTCCTGCCCTACTTCCAATTCAATATTTTCTGTTTCAAAATGAGCATTCACCTTGGCTGTTGCTATCAATCGATCCGACTTTTCATCTAAAAGCAAATAAACGATATAACTCCTGCCTTCCAACATTTCAGTGCGTTGTTCGGCAAAGGGGCAAAGCAAATCTTTGGGTAAGCCCCAATCCATAAATGCACCAATATTATTGACATTAATCACTTTAAGACAAGCAAATTCACCAAGCATTATTTTGGGATAAAGTGTAGTGGCAACAGGTCTGTCTTCAGAATCTTTATAAACAAAAACGCCAATTTCATCTTCTTCCTTCAATTCTTCGCTCACATACGCATTGGGTAAAAGCACTTCTACCCCTTCTGTATCAGCCAAATAAAAACCATTATCGGTTCTTCGAATTGCTTTTAAAACATTGTATTCTCCCAATTTTATCATTGCTCTATTTGAATCAACAAAGTTACAATGTATTTCACTTAAAATATTCAGCCCTAACTTGCGTTACTACCAAAACAAATCAATGATCCGTAAAATATTTCTTCTACTTTTCTCACTAATTCTTTCAACGATAGCTTTTTGTCAAAATCCAAAAACCATTCATGTTTTTGTAGCTCTTTGCGATAATGTGAATCAAGGAATAGTGCCTGTACCTGCAGGTATTGGTAATGGACAAAATCCTTCTACAAATTTATATTGGGGATGTGGCTATGGTGTAAAAACCTATTTTGCAAAACACAGTGGCGATTGGCAATTGCTAAAAACAATTCCTAATCCTGAAGAGCATATTCTTGAACGATTGCTATTCAAGCATAAAACGACAAACACCTTTTTATTGGCAGATGCCTATGATGGAGCCCACATCAAAGCCTGTACAATTGACTTTCTAAATGCCAGTGCGGGCGATTTTAATTGCACTTATTTATACAACGATCAATACATTGAATTTGGTGGTCAAGCCGACCTGCTGGCTTATACAGGCCATGATGGTTTAATGGATTTCAATCTTGATTTAGCACTCGTATCGAAATCGAATAAAAAGCGCGATGTTATCATTCTGGCTTGTTATAGTAAAAGTTATTTTAAGGAATTTATTCGAGATGCCGGAGCCAATCCAGTAATATGGACCAGTGGACTTATGGCTCCTGAAGCCTACACTCTTGAATGGGCACTGGATGGTTGGGTAATAGGTGAATCGGATGCTCAAATTGCAGAACGAGCTGCACAGGCCTATAATCATTATCAAAAATGTGGTATCAATGGTGCACGAAATTTACTACGAACGGGTTTTTAATCAAATAACATGAAATTTTTCTACTCGAAATTGTCCTTACTAATAGCTTTCCTTTGCTTGACCACAGCTTGCAATACATCAAAAGTTCAAACAAACCTATCTGATGTTCAACGAATTGAAAAGGACTTAACCACCATAACCAAAACAAAGGAAAGTCGGGATTATCTGCATGTGGAAACACTTGATTTTGTAGCTCAATATATTTATAATGAGTTTGCTAAAAATTGCGATACGGTGTTTTTTCAAAGCTATCAGGTAGAAGGAAAAACCTATAAAAATGTGATTGGCAGAATAAATACGGACAATCCAAAAAAAATTGTTTGTGGAGCACATTATGACGTTTGTGGAGAGCAGGAAGGAGCCGATGATAATGGCAGTGGAATTGTTGGCATTTTAGAGCTCAGCCGTATTATTCCAAAAGCATCCATTAGCTACCAGCTAGAATTTGTTGCTTATACACTCGAAGAGCCACCTTTTTTCAACACACAGTTTATGGGGAGTTATGTACATGCTAAATCGCTGTATGATCAGAAAGAACTAATTGAAGGAATGATTTGTTTGGAAATGATTGGCTATTTTGATGATGCAAAAAATTCACAAGATTACCCACTTAACTTTCTAAAATTTATTTACGGCAATAAAGGAGATTTTATTACCATTGTCCAAAAATTTGGTAATGGGAAATTTGGCAGAAAATTTAAGCGAAAAATGAAAAGCCAGCATCTGCTGAAAACAAAATCATTCAAAGCACCAGCTAGCATGGCTGGAATTGATTTATCAGATCATTATAACTATTGGGATTTTGGCTACAGTGCACTGATGATAACCAATACAGCCTTTAATAGAAACAAGAATTATCATAGAGCAACGGATAAAATGGAAACGCTCGACTTAAATAGAATGAAGTTGGTTATTGATGAAGTTTGCCTTTCTTTGGTCGAATTCTAATAAAAAAGTATTGTTATTCAGCTCTTCAATTGATTACTTGATAAATTTATAATAGTCGATTCCATCTTGAAGATAGATTGCTAAAATATAACCACCTTGACCTAATTGCTGTGTGCTAATACTATTATTTCTAACCTCAGTAAAAGATTGTATAATTTTTCCTTCAAGATTCATAATGTCAATGCGATCAATTGTTTCCTCACTTTCCAATCGAATGTTATCAAATTCGTGTTTTATACTTAATCTTGAGTTTACTAGCGATTTTTCAATGGAAGAAAGTTGATGATGATTAACCCACAATTTGCCTTTTCCTCCGCACACATAAACTGAATAATTATTATTTCCTGTGTTAATGAAATCTATGTCGTTAATACGCATATTGCTGGTTGCTGTGCTAACATCCTGGCTCGACCATGTTTGTCCTCCATCTTTTGTATATAGTATTTTATGATAGGGAATGCAAATGCCTCCACTGCAATCGCTTCCACCAACAGCCCAACCTTCGTAGGCAGAAATATATTTTGCATGACTCAATTGCCAGCTAAAATTGGTTGACATGATATCCCAATAAATGCCACCATCTGAAGTTTTCAATACATTCCCAAAATAATCGACTCCCCAGCCATTCAGTTGATTTGAAAAATATACTCTATAAACAGACTGATTTATTATCTCTGTCCATGAGTATCCACCATCTGTTGTTCGAAAAGAGCTTCCTTCATAGGTGCAAAACCAACCATTCAGTTCATCAGTAAAGAATACGTTTTCAGCAATTTCACCTATTTTTTGAAATTCTTTCGTCCAATTACTACCTCCATCTATGGTTTTGAATATTTCTCCTGCATTGGAAGATGCCCATCCATGCGTATTATTAATGAAGAATATATCTTTCCAATAGGCTGCTACTGTCTGAATGATTGTCCAGTTTGCTCCGCTGTCATTTGTAAAAACAATCTCTCCAAAGGAGGATGACAACCAGCCAGTTTGGGCATTGATGAAAGTCATTCCGGTAAAATAACCAGCATGAGAAGGAGAATAGTAAATCCAGTTGGCACCTCCATCTGTGCTTTTGGCCACTTTGTTCATGGCAAGCAAAAAAATGACTTCATTTTCGAATGTTTCCACTTTATACCACTCATCACTCACATCCACATGGACTTCGTTCCATTGACCAAAACTACTGAGGCTAAATAATAATGCTCCAAATTCGAAAATATATTTCATGTTTCAAATTGTCAAATAAGTAAAAAAAAAATCTCAGAGGAAAACCCTTGCGTAAACAAAGCCTATAATTCCCCTGAGAAAATCCTAAATTCCGCTAAATGAATATTATTTTAAAATAGCTTTAGAAATCACCACCCGCTGTACCTGGTTGGTTCCTTCATAAATCTGGCAAAGTTTTACATCACGCATAATTTTTTCTATACCAAATTCTGTAGAATAGCCATCACCACCCATAACCTGAACAGCATCAGTAGCTATTTTCATGGCTAAATCAGATGCTCTCAATTTCGACATGGCCGATAATAAACTAAATCCTTTTTGTTGTGTATCGTATGCCCAAGCAGCTTTATGTGTAATCAATCGTGCTACTTCTAAATCGGTAGCCATATCAGCCAGCATAAAAGCAACTGCTTGTTGAGCAGCAATTGGTTTTCCAAATTGGATGCGATTTTTTGCCCAATCTCTTGAAACTTCAAAAGCAGTTCTTGCGGCACCAACACTTAAGGCAGCAACACCTGTACGGGTTCTGTCAAAAGTTTTCATGGCAATTACAAATCCATATCCTTCATCGCCCAACCTGTTCTCAACAGGAACTTCAACATCGGTGAAAATTATTTCATTTTGAACAGATGCTTTTTGTCCCATTTTCTGCAGTAAAGGCTTTATTTCAACACCTGGGGAATTAGTTGGAACAACAAATGCAGTTAAGCTTCTTGCTCCTCTTGAAGGATCGGTTAGAGCAAAAACTGTCATAAAAGTTGACACCTCAGCATTCGTAATAAAACGTTTGTGTCCATTTAAAATATACTTATCTCCTGTGAGAATAGCTGAAGATTTGATCCCTGCTACATCAGAACCTGCATTAGGCTCAGTAAGTGCATAAGCGGCAACACCTTTTTCTTCGATAATACGACCAAACCATTTTTTTTGTTGAGCATCGTTTGCAGCCAAAAACATTGGGGTTAATGCCAATGTGTTTGCATCTATACAAATGCCAATACCAATACAGCCAGCACCTAATTCTTCAGAGGCCAATGCTCCTTCATAAATACTATATCCATTCCCGCCAAATTGGTCAGGCATAGGGCCATTAACAATTCCCTCATTATAAGCAGCTTTAACAACTTCCCAGGGGAATTCAGCCAGTTTATCATATTTTAATGCATTCGGTTTAATCCATCTTTCTGAAAAATCCCTGTACTTTTCCTGTATTGCAACTTGTTCGTTTGTCAGTGAAAAATTAATCATTTTTGCCTCCTTTAATTAATTGAGTTTTCTTTAAATATCATTCCTGACTTGGCAGAAATGAGGAAAACGAAAATACTAAAATATTAGCTATTTCAACACCTATTCAGTGTTTACTATCAAAAAGCATGGCAAGCAACCATTTTGGAACTGATTCATCTCTTATTCAGAATATTTTTGCAACTTTGGTATAATAAAAATAATCGAATGGATAAAAAATCGCTAATTCCTTTTGGACTAATCATTACAGGAATATCATTTATACTAATTTCTATTTTGCTTTTGGTTTTTAAATCCAACAGAAAACTAATTGCTCAAAAGTTCAAATTAGGTGGCATTATTTTAACTCTTACGGGAAGCATATCTTCTTGTAAACCTGTGGTTATGTGTTACGACCCAATGCCTCCTGCTGATGAAATGTATTTGAATTACGAACATTATAATGATGATTCTGGTTATTATGAATTTGATTTATCAAACGATTCATTACTGAATGGTGTTATTGATAACAGACAATCAGATCAGTATTCTTTTCGATTATTAAATGACAAAGAACTTTTAGTTCAAGCAAATGATTTGCAAGCACTAGACAGCAGTTTTGATTCTTATTCAGAACCATTCAGCATTCCTGTTATCGATACTTTAAGTCATGGGTTTTATGATATTCAATTTTATAACAGAGACAAACAGAATGCCCAGTTAAATCCGGATAGTTTTCAACGAAATTATTCGATTCTGATTAAGAAGTAAGCATGGAAAAAAAAACATTTTTACCCTTCACATTAATCCTTATTGGATCGGCATTTCTAATTATTTCTATATTGCTAATCGTTTTTAAATCAAACCGGAAATTAATAGCACAGAAATTTAAATTGGGTGGAATTATTTTAACGATTACAGGAAGCATTACGACTAGTTTGCCTTCCTGCATGTGTTATGCTCCTGAACCACCACAACCTTTTGACTATATAAGCTTAAATACCTCTAATTTTAATTACGATTCAAATTATTATGAATTTGACAAGATAATGGATTCAATTCATGGTGAAATAGCATATAGGGTTTCAGATAGTTTTTCTTACCAAATTATTGATTCAAATGAAGTCATCTTTCAAGGAAGTAACCTATCAGCATTGGATGGAACGTTTGATACAAAAAATGAAGATTTCTCTATACCAATAATCGATACTTTATCTGTTGGAAAGTATAGTATTCAGTTCTACAATAAGGAATACAATAAAGTAAAAATAGATCCTGAAGGATATAATGTGTCATTTAACCTTTTTATTAAATAACTATTTCTTGAAACCGAAGCTCCCATTTATTGTATTTGAACTAACACGAAATTGCAATCTTAATTGCATGTATTGTTACAACCATTGGAAAGTAGATGAATCAAAAGAATACCAGGAAACGACTTTCAAACAGGCAAAAAAAACGCTTAAGCAGCTATTCAAACTTGTTGACACAGAAAATATTAGCCTGAGTGGTGGCGAACCATTCCTTTTGAAAAAACTCCCTGAACTTATACTTTTCCTACGCTTAAAAAAAAAGAATGTCAATATTATTAGCAATGGGACTATAATATCAAAAGATAATCTTCAAAATATCAATCATCTCGGAATTGGGGCTATCGAATTTCCATTGCATTCTCATATCGCAGAGCATCATGAACTAATGACCAGAAATCAAGGTAGCTGGCAAAAATCATTGAACTCAATTGAGCATGCACTGAAGGTTGGAATAAATATCGTCAGTGTAATTATTCTTACCAAATTCAATTATCGGGATATCGAAGAAACTATATTGTTTCATAAACAGATCGGGATTAAGCAAATAATGCTTAATCGCTTCAATATTGGTGGAAACGGAATCAACGATTTGGAAAAACTGAACTTAAATCCTCATGAACTGAATCAAACGCTAAAAAAAGCAGATAGACTTGCCATAAAAGAAGGAGTTCGAGTTACATCAAACGTTTGTTCTCCAATGTGTTTGGTTAAACCTGATGACTTCCAACATATTCGATTTACACATTGTTCATCAGATATTAAAAAAATGCCTATAACACTCGAATTAAATGGTGATTTACGAATTTGTAATCACTCACCTCTTGTATTTGGTAATATTTTTCAAGATGAAATAATTGATTTATTAGCTAATCCTGAAATTCAGCCATGGGCAAATAAACAACCTGAGATTTGTAAAGGCTGTAATTTATACAGCACTTGTATGGGTGGTTGCCGGGCAGCAGCTTTGCAATTTTTTGGAGATGCAAAGCGGGCAGATCCTTATTTTGAATTATACCAAAATGAGCAAACAAATAGCTTTAAAAAAAATTCACTACTAATGGATTAGTTCTTTAATTTGTAAGCTTGAAAAATAGCCTATGAAGAAAATTAAAAGCGTAAGTCATTTTGTTGCTGCAGTTGCTAATCCTGACGAAACAGTTGAACATTGGAATTTAAAAACCTATCGTGAATTAGACATGGATGGTCGTGAAACACTGGAAATTCACTATCAGACTGATGGGAAAATTGAAAGCAAAACCATAGCTGAATTCAACCAAAAAGGACTTTTAATCAATAGAATAACATTTATTTCCGAAGACGAAATTGCCGAAAATTATAGCTATAGCTACAATGAAAAGGGAGATATCGCTATACAGGAAATTAAATATGCAGATGGATCGAGTTCGTTTAAGAAATTTGATCATCAAAAAAATGAAATCAACATTCATATTAAAGATGATGAAGACGATGAAGAAGGAAGAGAAGTATTGAAGTTTGACGATCAAGAGAATTTAATAGAAGAAAGTAGCTGGGATGAAGACGAGAAACTGTTGTCAAAAAACCTGATGCAATACGATGAAAACAACAATTTGATTTTAAAGGAAGAGTTTGGCGAAGATGAGGAATTTCTTTCTAAAACACATTATACATTCGATGAGCGTGGAAATCAGATCGAAATGTTATCTGTAACACCAAACGATGAAATTATTAGCAGACGGCAAAGCATTTTTAATGAGGAAAATTTAGTTGTTGAAGAATCAGTTGATGGGTATACAATAAAATACGATTACGAAGAGGATGGCAGACGTATCCGAGATGAAATTATGGATCCACATAACAATATTGAATCATTTACAGAATACGAATACAACGAAGATAAGATATTGTCTAATACTGTTTCATGTCATAAAGGAAATTTAATGCAATCCGCTGAATCGGGAAGTAAAGGAGGAAAAAGAGCAGCTTTTATCCTTTCAAATTACGTTTATGAGTTTTATGAAGAATAAATATTAGAATATTGGCTGCGCAAGAGCTTCTTTGGCAGCTTTCTTTTTTTGCCTCTCGAGTTTTCGTGTAGCTTTTTTGTCTGGCACAATTTGCATTTGTATATCCCATTTTTCTAAATCGAACTTTTTACCGGTTAAGAATAATGGAATTGCACCAACAACCATAGTTGGAACACCAACTGCAGCTACTAGTACCCCGAAAACAATTAGAATAACATCGGAACATGCTTCATCCAAATCGCTTGAACTCGGATCGGTGAACGCATAAGCATAGAAAATACTATAAGCACCTAAAGAAGTAATTGCAGTTCCTGTAGCCAGTATCACTTTACCTGAGGTCTGAATGATTTTTAACCCGGTTGATTTTGCACGAATATGAGATAAGGAATCAAAACTATATTCAACTCCATCAATAATTACTGAGCTATCCAATATTGCTTCAACTCTTCCTTTATTTTTAGAGCCATCTTGAACCAACCAATATTTGATTTTTTTGCCATCTTTGATGAACTTTGTTTTCCCTTTTTCAATATGTGTTAATAAAATAATTGTATCGTTCACTATTTCTTCCTGAGCAATTAAGTTTGTGAAAAATACAGACATCATGATTAAACAAATTGCAATTATCTTCATAACGATAGGATTAATAAAATCAACAAATAATTGAATGTTAAATATACAATTAAAAATTGTTTATATTTAATTTGTGCTTAAAAATAGCGTATTTAGTTACATAAATTAAATTCTTTATATTTAATATGTTTATAACTTTTTTGATCATAACACAATTTTTTCTTAACTTTAAAGTTTATTTTGAAAGCGTATTACATTAAATAAATATCTTTTATTTTAAAACACAAGGGGGCAACATATGGATCTTTCTACACTTACAGGTTTCGTTATTTTTGGCATTAACTTCGATACCTTTTTGATTGTTACAACAATAATTATTTTGGTACTTTTGGTATTAGGAATAGTTCTAATGGTTAGAAACTATCGTCCTATTACCGGATTTCTCTTACTTATTCTTGCAATTGCACTTATTATTGGTGTTGCTTATGATGGAGTGGGTATTAAGAGGTCGTTAAAGCAAACATACGAGAAGGTATTTAAATAAATACAGCCAATAACTGTACACCTTATAAATAAATAAAGGTGTATAGTTAATTTTTAATATTTCGCAATCTCTTTTTGGTATTTCTCCTTGATTAGTTTTAGTTTAGCTAAATCTAATTTTTCCCAATAGATTCGCGTTATATCTTCAATTTCGCCATTTCTGTACATTGTACCAAATGCTGCATCAAAGTCTTTGAAATCCCAATTATTTTTGATATTTTTTGTAATTTGAGCAAATAATTCCCAACTTAGATTCCTGCCAATTGTGAAATAGGCCATGTTGGGATTATCATCAAATAATAGTTCGTCTTCACCTTCTACTAAATTGAAAAATTTCTTGACATGAATGATACCAACCTCATTGATCTCTTTTTTCCGCTTAAACTCTATTCCCTCAGCACTAAAACATTGTTGTATTTCGTGTATTAATTCATAAGAATCAAGATCTTTAATACGTATGCCAAAATAATGATCATTGTAAATAGTAATCATTGAGGCTGCTGCGTCAAAGCTATGGTCAAAATATTTCTTTACGATTTTAGAAGCACGTGCCACTGACTCTCTGGAAACAACTTTCTGCGTAATTAAGAACAAATAAGACGGCTTCCCCTCTTTTGGTGTTTCATGATGGTATCCATGAAATGCATCTTGAATTTCAAGTACCAGACTATTTGGGAGTACATGATAATCGACATTGACCAAACGCTCCTGCTTAATGATAGTTCCTATTGTATCGTATGTTCTTTTCGACATATGGAGTAGCAGTTAAAAAATTAATAAAAATTTCATATTTAATTATACAAATTTAATCAAAATACTTGGAAGCTTAACAAAGAAATTATTATTAATTAGAATGAATATGAATATAAAAAGGCAAATCCAAGCAATAAACAGTCATATTTAAACCTCTAATTTATACTAATTTTCGCATATGAAAAGGCTAAATACAATACGGTTTATTGATTAACAATGTTATATAATTAACGCACAGAAACACTGATAACAAAGGCTTATAGCATTTTTTATTGAATTTTTCTTAAATAAAATATCGATTATCTGACTAAATAATTTATATTGAACCACTTTAAAAAATTAGTTATAAAACAATAATTCATACTTTATGCATTATTATATAGTATCTATTCACATTTTATGCTAATCGATTCAGATTTTATCATGTCACTTATTAATAACTAAATATTATAATATGGATCACGGACCAGCAGTTGAACTCGGTGTAGACCTTGCATCGAAGAAAAAAACAAAGCTTGGAATATGGCTTTTCATTCTGTACACCATAGTGTATGGGATTTTTGTAGCAATTGGTGTTGCAAATTATGAGGCAATGAGCAATTTAGTATTAGGAAACCAAAATCTGGCAGTTGTGTTTGGATTTGGATTGATTGTCTTGGCAATCGTTATGGGACTGATATATAATTGGTTATGCACAGGTTACGAAAACAAAATGAATAAGGAGGACTAAGTTATGATATACGGATTTTCATTATTAGCGATTGTTCTATTTTGTGTTTTTGTATTAATTGTATTGGGATTGTCCTTTTACTTCGGATCTAAAACCAAATCTTCAAGTAGCTATTTTGCTGCTGGCGGAACTATTCATTGGGCAGTAAACGGAATTGCCTTTGCTGGTGATTATTTATCAGCAGCTTCCTTTCTTGGTATTTGTGGTATGATAGCCTTTGTTGGATATGATGGATTTTTATATTCTATTGGTTACCTCGCAGGTTGGATAGTAGCACTATTCCTCGTTGCTGAACCATTAAAGCGTTTAGGTAAATTTACATTTACCGATGCTTTGGATTCAAAATTCAATTCAAAAGCTATTCAGCTTACAGCTGCAATTAGTACACTTATCGTTTCTATTTTCTATTTGATTCCTCAAATGGTTGGTGCAGGTACATTAGTAGAGCCCTTATTAGGCTTGCCTCACTGGGTTGGTGTTGTTTTAGTTGGTGCAATCGTTATCTTTATTGTTGCAACAGCCGGTATGACTTCCACTACTTATGTCCAGTTTATTAAAGGTGGTTTGTTGATTATTTTCTCAACTATCCTGACTATTTACATCTTTAACAATGGACTTAATTTAAAGCCAGATCAAAAAGATATAGATTATCATGAATTTGTTACTTTAACGCCTATTGATATGCAGGGTTATACAGAAATAACCACCATTGAAGAAGGCGGAAAAGTTTTGGCCAAATTAGAGAAAGATGGCGTTTTCCGTTGGTTTACAAAGGAAGATGATATTTATTTCGAAGCTCTTTCAATTACGCATGTTGCAGGTGGAGAAAAACTATTTAATGGTGAACCAAAAGAAAACGGTAAGTTTTTTCAGGTAGGTCATATGAATAAAATCATTATGGATGGTGAAGAGGTTGGCTCAACAGGCAAACTTGGTCCATTTAAGTTTTTAAGTGTCATGAATTCCAGTGAACTTGTTCGATTTATAAAAGTTAAATTTAAGGATGGCCCAAATGAAATAACAGCTTTCTATCAAAAAATAACGCCTGGTAGAGAAATGTTAATTCCTGGACTTAAGTTCAAAATTGGAAAAGGTGCCACACCACTATCAAAACTGAATTTCATTTCATTGATGTTAGCCTTATTCCTTGGAACTGCATCCTTACCTCATATTCTGATTCGCTATTACACAGTTCCTAGTCAGAAAGATGCCAGAAAATCAACAATTGTCGCAATTAGTGCAATTGGATTTTTCTACATTTTAACTCTATTTATGGGATTAGGAGCAGCTACACATGGTGTATTAAATATGGATGATGGTAATATGTCGGGACCACTCTTAGCTAAAGCATTTGGTATTGGATTGTTTGCTATTATTTCGGCCATTGCATTTGCAACCATTCTGGGTACAGTCAGTGGACTAATTGTAGCTTCATCAGGTGCTATTGCTCACGATTTAATTGATCGTTACATGGGTAAACAACTAACTGATGATGCAAAAGTTCGTGCTGGTAAAATTGCAGCATTTGCTGTAGGTTGTGTAGCTATTGTACTGGGTATATTATTCCGAGGAATGAATGTCTCCTTCCTTGTAGGTTGGGCATTTGCTGTTGCAGCATCTGCAAACTTACCTGCGATCTTGATGTTATTGTTCTGGAAAAAGACCACTGCAAAAGGTATTGCTTCGTCAATAGTTGTTGGTATTATTTCAGCATTAGGAATCATTATTACCGGACCAACCATTAGTAAGCAGTTTTTCGGAACTGATGGTTTACACGGTCTCGATGCTCCTGCTATTATTTCCTTTACACTTGCCTTACTTACTTTAATTGTCGTTTCACTTTTTACACAAAAAGACAATAAAGATTTAGTTCAGGGAACACCGTAAACATATCTAACATATAAATAAAAAATACCCTGGTTTTTGTCAGGGTATTTTTTTTGTCTATTTAAAAATGCAATGAAGATTAAGCCTTGTGACTTCCGTTATAATAAGCCTTTTTTTGTAAATTCCTTATCTGTTATATGATCTCAATAATATGAAATTAGCAATACTAACTGATATACATGAAGATTATGAAGGGCTGAAGTTTGCTCTACGCAAAATAGAAAAGAAAAAATGTGATCAAATTATTTGTTTGGGAGATATTTCCGGTTTTAGCGTTCCACACTACAAGCATTTTAGTTCAAGAGATGCTCATCGTTCGCTACAATTAATACGTGATTACTGCGAAATAATAATAGTAGGAAATCATGATTTAAATGCCATAAAACGCATTCCTATTATCACCGACCAATTCCATTATCCGAAGAATTGGTTTAGTATGAATTATCATGAGAAGAAAGCAATTTCAAAGGATATGGTGTGGCTCTATGATCATGATGAATTATCGCCTTTGTATACCGATGATGATATTGCGTTTTTATCAAAATTACCCGAATATCATATACTTGAAGACAAAGAACATCAAATTTTATTCTCACATTATATTTTCCCGAATTTAACTGGTAGTTCTAAAAAATTCTTCGATAAAATGAAAGATTATGATGAACATTTTAGTTTTATGCGTGATAAAGAATGTCAATTTAGCTTTTGTGGACATGCGCATATTCCAGGAGGACAAATACAGTCCAAAAGCAAGAAACTAAAAAGGCTAAAATCACAAGATTCAAAAAATGAAATGATTTGTATTCAGTGTCCCCCATTGGTTAATACCAATAGATTTGGAGAATTTACCATTTTTGACACTGAATCAATGAAACTAGAGTTTTTAAAGATTTAAATTATCAATCATGTCAACAAAAGGTCTGAGGCAAATATTTTTGAATATCATAATTCCAAGTATCATTGCTATCATTTTATTTATTGTCACTATCTATGCTTTCATCATTCCAACTTTTGAAAAAAACATGCTGGGAAGCAAAAAGGAAATGATTAAAGAACTCACCAATACAGCCTGGAGCATAGTGAATGAGTTTCAATTAGAATATTCAGATTCGCTCATTAGCTTAGAAACGGCCAAAGCATTTGCTGCTGCAAAAGTTAAAAACATGCGATACGGAAACGATCAAAAAGATTATTTCTGGATTACAGATATGCAGCCTCTGATGGTTATGCACCCTTATAGAGAAGAACTTAATAATCAGGACCTCAAAAACTACCAAGATCCACAAGGAAAAAGAGTTTTTATTGAAGCAGTTAGTATTGTTAAACGATCGAATGAAGGATACTTTGAATATATGTGGCAATGGAAAGATGATTCAACAAAAATTGTCGACAAATTATCTTATGTAAAAGGATATAAACCTTGGAATTGGGTAATTGGTACAGGCGTTTATGTGGAAGATGTGAAAGCTGAAATTTCCTCGCTGGAGAAGAAACTATTACGTATTTCATTCCTCATAACAATTTTTATCATTATCCTTTTAGTTTATATAATCCGGCAGAGCTTGATAATTGAAAACAAGAGAAGTACAGCTGAGCAAAATTTAAGAATTTCAAGAGAAAGGTACAAATCTTTGGTGGAAGCAGCAACAGAAGGAACCTTAATGATTATTGATGACAAGATCGTTTTTTCCAATAAGAAACTTAACAGCATGCTTGGATATCCTGTTATTGTTTTTGAGAAACTAAGTTTTAATGAGCTGTTTAATACCAAATGGGACGATATTCTTCCGCTATTTTCGGATATAGAAAATTCAATCACAATAGAAACATCACTTAATCGATTTGATGGAAAAACGATGGAAGTTGTTTTGGCCCTATCAAAAGTAAAATTTGATGGACAAAATGGTTTTATTGTTATTGTTAAAGATGTATCTAAACAAAAGAAAATAGATAAAGCCAAAGGAGACCTGACACAGGAGCTTCAGACTTCATTGATGTTAATGAATCAACCTATCAAACATTTTATCAAATCATTCATTAAATGTGACATTAATCATACGGCCTATATCGCAGCTGAATTGATGTCCAGAAAAAAGAAGAATGTAATTTTTGTTGCACAGGATGATCTGATAATTGGTGTGGTAAACGATAGTGATCTTCGCCAGCGTATTTTGGCAAAAGGACTTGATCCTGAGACCTCAGTTGGTCAAATCATGACATCTCCCATAAAAAGCATACAAGATCATGTGCTACTTTATGAAGCCATGCTTGTTTTTAACACTGAAAACATATCTCACTTGGCTGTTAAAAACCATTTGGGGAAAATAATTGGCATTATTAGCAATGAGGATATTTTGAATCTACATCGAAATAGTTTAAGCTATTTGGTTCGGGAGATTCAGAATACTGAAGATATAGAGCAAATGAGAAAAATACAGGAAAGGATTCCTGTGTTGGTAAATGCACTCATTAACAGCGGTGCAAAAACTCAAAATATTACCAGAATAATTAGCTCCATAGCAGATTCCATGACAGAGCGCTTAATTACACTTGGTATTGAAGAATGCGGCCCTCCACCCTGCCAGTTTGCATTTATTGCTATGGGAAGTGAAGGGCGAATGGAACAAACATTAGCTACTGATCAAGACAATGCAATTATTCTGGAAAACCTTGAAGGAGAAAAACTAGAAGAAGCAAATGCCTATTTCAGTCGATTTGCAACTAAACTGAATAAAAACCTTGATTATGTAGGCTATAATTATTGCAAGGGAAATGTAATGGCTAAAAACCCTACCTATAGGCAACCTATTAAAACATGGAAAGGCTATTTTACAAAATGGATAAAAAATAGCGACCCACAAAGTATAATTGATGCGAGCATATTTTTTGATTTC
>Ga0209045_1001303_pt1 | contig 23310 bp, 13 predicted proteins | sample SaaInlLV_10m_DNA_4_FD_184664 | JGI IMG/M metagenome (GOLD analysis project Ga0209045, IMG submission 184664) | Marine microbial communities from expanding oxygen minimum zones in the Saanich Inlet - Saanich Inlet SI072_LV_200m_DNA (SPAdes) (version 2) | ecosystem: Environmental > Aquatic >...
TAGCGAGGAACGAGCGGCTTTATGCCGGATCTGAACTTGCCCGGTAGCAAGCGTCATGGTAAACCACACCATTCTCCATACCGGCTCAGTCTCTCTTCATTGTTTTCATAGAACTTTTGACGCTACCCCGCTCAAGCTGGCTCGAAGTGATGGATTGGACTTCGAGCTGATCCGCAAGCCGATCGATAGCACCCAGATTGTCGAGCTGATCAAGGGGGCTTTGGGCGATGACTTGGTGCAATACTGAAATGAGTAGATCATCCCGTGACATGGCGGGCCACACCTACCGACAAGCGAAGGACGGGCAGATACATGGATAAGACCATTCTCAAGCTGTTCATCGTCCCCGGGGCTGCGAGGAGCAGTGCAGCGTTGGCAGCTGCCCGGGAACTTGTGGATCAAGGGACTGCAAACGATCGCGAACTGGTCGTCGTGGATGTACTTCAGGATCCGGGAGCCGCCGAGGACGAGAACGTGCTGGCAACGCCAACCCTTGTCAAAGCGGCTCCCCTACCGGAGCGACGGGCGGTTGGCGACCTGTCAGATTTCAGAGGACTCATCGGCGTCCTCGGGCTCTGACGCGTGGACCGGGCTGCAGGGGCGCGGAACAGGACCGTGCTTGAGGAGAGCCCAAGTGCCTTGACTTTTAGGAGCAAAGACATGGACGAGTATGTACTTAAGCTGTACGTGACGGGACGGACGCCGCGAAGCGAACGGGCGATCAACAGCTTGCGTGGGATCTGCGAAACCGAGCTGGCCGGACGCTACGTTCTGGTCGTGGTCGATGTGCTCGAACAACCCGCCCTTGCTGAAGATGAACGGATTCTCGCAACGCCGACCCTTGTCAAGGAACTCCCGCCTCCTCTGCGGCGGATGATAGGCGACTTGTCAGACAAGGAGAAGGTCCTTCTTGGCCTTGATCTCCAGCCGCGGGACTGAAACGCAGAACCGGGCACGGCACGAGGCAATTGGGAGCGATCGGGACGCTGATGAACAGCACAACTGCCACTGAAGAAGGACGACCTCGGATCCTGGCTGTGGATGACGATGGAACAGTGCGTTCCATACTCACACGCATACTCAGCCGGCAGGGCTACGAGGTGGTCCCGGCTGCCACCGCTGGTGATGCTCTGGAACGGGCTGCGGAAGGCACGTTCGAACTCGTCGTGCTGGACATCATGCTGCCTGATGGCAAAGGAACGGAGATCATTGGGCCGTTGCGTGAGCTGCAGCCCGACATAGAGATCATCCTTTTCACCGGACATGCGTCACTCGACAGCGCCATGCAGGCCGTCAGGGAGCATGTGTCCGCTTACATCACCAAGCCGGTCTGTTGTGACGAGATCCTGGCTGCAGTCAGGAGTGGCCTCGAGAAGCGCCGACTCGTTCTCGAGAACCGGCGCTTGGTGGAGGCTCTACAGGAGGAGCTTGCCTCACGCAGACGCGTGGATACTCGACTGCGTGAGGCAACTGTTGAGCAACAGGTGATCCTCGATTCCGTACCAGCGATGGTCTGGTACAAGGATACTGAGAACCGAATTTTGCGGGTGAATCGTGCCGCTGCCGAGGGGGCTGGACTGGCCCTCGAAGAGATTGAGGGGAAGACGTGTGAGGAGCTCTTCCCAGATGAGGCTGAAGGCTACTACCGGGAGGACATGGCAGTCATACAGTCCGGTGAGGCGAAGTTGGGGATCATCGAGAAACTGCAGACGGCACAGGGGGAGAAACGCTGGCTCCGGACCGACAAGATCCCACACGCTGACGAGAACGGCCAGATCACCGGCCTCGTGGTCTTCTCTGTTGACATCACGGCGCAACTCCATGCTGAGAAGGCGAAGCGTACAGCGGAGGCCAACTACCAGAATCTGATCTCCTCGAGTCCGGACGCGATCGTCGTTGTGGACCGCTCGGGGCTTGTGCTCTTTGTCAATCCCGCGGCCGTCACTCTGTTCGGACGTCGACCCGAGGATCTGCTGCACAGGACGTTCGGCTACCCGTGTATCCCCGGCACGAGAACAGAGATCGACATTGTTCGCCCTGGTCGGGACGCTGCTGCCGCTGAGATGCACGTCACCGAGGTCACTTGGGGCGAGGAGATCTGCTGGCTCCTGTCAATTTGCGATGTCACGGCCCGCGTCCAGGCTCAGGAAGCCCTTCAACGGAGTGCTGAGCGTCTTCAGGTCCTGCGGGATGTGGACCGCGGAATCCTGGGAGCCCAGTCCCTCGATGCCTTGGTCGAGGCTGTGTTACACCATGTCCCACGGCTCGTGCCTTGCGCGAGCAGAGCCTGTGCGATGCGGTTTGATGTCGAAGCAGGTGTCGCGACCGTCATCGGTGTGTTCGAGACTCAGAAGGGGCGTGGCCCTGCCGCCGGCGAGGCCTTGCCGCTCCCCCCGTCGGGAGAGCTGGAACTCTTCCGCCAGGGACAGGCCAGGAGCATCTGCCTGACCGGAGAGGCGGAGCATCGACCTGCTTTCTATGCCGAACTCGCACGTGGCGGCCTGCGTAGCGGCCTGACGCTTCCTCTTCGCGCTGAGGGTGAATTGCTTGGCGTTCTCAACGTATTCGCCGACCGTCCGGACGGCATAGCGGGGGAGGACCTCGACATGGCTCGAGAGCTGGCCGAGGTCCTTGCCCTCTCGATCCATCAAGTTGTCTTGCACGAACAGGTCACATCACATGCGGCGGAACTGGAGAAGGCGTTGTTTGAGATCGAGACCATGCAGAAGCAACTTGTGGCGGGGGAGCGTCTGCGAGCGTTGGGTAACATGGCTGGTGGTGTGGCACATGAATTCAACAACAGCCTTGGCCCCGTCGTTGGGTTCACTGACATGCTGCTCAAACGCCCGGACATGGCCAACGATGCGGTAAAGCGATCACAGTTACTCAGTCACATCTATACGGCCGCTACCGATGCCGTCGAAACCGTCAAACGGCTGCGTGAGTTCTACCGCTCACGCGAACGTGAGGATACGGTCGAGCCGGTCTCTGTCTCAGATCTCATCAAGGAGACCATTTCTCTGACCAGCCCCAAATGGGCGGGAGAGGCGGAGCAGGAAGGGCGACGCGTTCACATCGAGACTTCTCTGGAAGACGGTCCTGTCGTGTTGGGCAACCCCATCGAATTGCGGCAAGTTCTGACCAACCTGATCCTCAACGCGGTCGACGCGATGCCTCTCGGCGGAACCCTTACACTTCGCACACGCTGTGAAGATGGCACTGTCTTGGTGGAGGTCGCCGACACGGGGACAGGGATGACGCCTGAGGTGCGTGAACGCTGCCTGGAGCCGTTTTTCACGACCAAGCACGAGCGTGGATCCGGGCTTGGCCTTGGGATGGTGTACGGGACCGTCCAGCGCCATGGGGGAACGATCGATATCGAGACTGAAGAGGGACGCGGCACCGCGTTTTGCATTCAGCTTCCGGAGTGGACGCCCCCTCCCGGAGGCGATCTGCCGGCCCAGGGCTAGGCCGTAGGTTGAGGACAATGTTGTATTGGGACTTGCGTGTCACCACACCAGAGGACGGTTGGCAGAGCAACACTGGTGATCAAGCAGCAGACACGATAGCAGAGGGATTGCGTGAGTGACAGAACAGAGAGCAACTCAAGTACTTGGGGCCTCGGCCCGGATTCTGGTGGTGGAGGATGATCCGCTTATGCGGACTTTCTTTGTCGAAGCCCTTTCCTCAGAGGGGTATGAGGTCGAAGAGGCCGAGGATGGCCTTTCCGCGAGCAATCGTCTGGTCAAGGAGTCCTACGATCTGGTCTTGAGTGATGTGAACCTTCCGGGGCTTTCGGGAGTGGAGCTGTTTCGCCAGAGTTCGACATGGTCTAACGAAGCGGCGATGGTGCTGATAACGGGGGCGCCACGGGTTGAGGACGCTGTTGCCACGATCAAAGAGGGAGCGTGTGATTATCTGACCAAGCCCATCACGGTCGACAAACTCGCCGACTGCGTGGCGGATGCGTTGGCGGCAAGGCAGACACAAGCGGCCGCGAGTTCACAGGCGGAGGAGAGCGGACCGGAGAGACACCTCCATCGCCTTGGCTACCGCTTCATTCGGACCCTTGGGTTGGGGGCTTTCTCCACAGTCTTCCTGGTGGAGAGGGGGGGCACGCAATACGCGATGAAGATCCTCCAGAAACTGGGGCACATCACGCCATATTCTGACCTCCTGGTTCGTTTCCTGCACGAAGGCGAAATCGTTTCGGGACTCGATCATCATGGCATTGTCAAGGTTCTCGAGTGCGGCATCGGGCCCGGGTATGACTTCCCCTTCATTCTGATGGAATACGTTGACGGAGGGACGCTCGCCCGACACATCCAGCAGGATTCACTTACTCTTGAGGAGAAGCTGGATGTTATTTCGGAGATCTGCGATGCTCTGTCCGTGGTCCATGAGAATGGCATCCTGCACCAAGACGTGAAGCCCAGCAACGTACTGCTCACCGCAGATGGGCGAGCCAAAGTGACCGATTTCGGCATCTCACGGCTTGGTGGCTTGTGGCAGTCCGACGGCGATGGCCCTCTGATGGGAAGCCCGGCCTACATGGCCCCCGAGAGGGCGGGGAGTGACGAGACCGCTGACCAGCGAGCTGACATCTTCTCCCTCGGAGTCCTTTGCTATGAGCTCCTGACCGGGCAGCTCCCGTTTGCCGAGAAGAGATGGGGCTCCATGCGCAGACAGATTGCCCGACGACGTCCGCTTGCTCCGCGCCGATTGGGGATGGTCATCGAGCCGCCGCTGGAGCAGATCCTTGCCCGGATGCTGCAGAAGATGCCGAGCGACCGGTACCAAAGCGCGGCGGACATCAGAGCCGATGTCGAGCGCTTCCGGTCCGGCCAATGGACCGAGTGTGGACCAGAGGGGCAGGCGGGGCAGGAGTTTCTTCGTCGCCTGTGGCGGTGACGGTTCGTTCCGTCCATGGTCTCCCGATCGGCATCCCGCCTGCCCCTTGCCCGGGCGTCTGTCTCACTCCACGCGCACCGACGCCGGGCTTCCTGTCACCCATTCACAGCGGGAGATGGACCGGCTGGCCGGTGCGGTAGCATTCCTGGGCGGCGAAGACCACTTCGTGCGTCTTCCAGGCATCCTCGAAGTTGCAGTGCGACTCGCAGTCTGTCAGGATGCAATCGACGAAGTGATCCATCTCACCTTGGAAGGGGTGGTGGGCCACATCAGCGCTGTCCGGGCCGATACACGGCAACTCGACCCAGTCCTTCTGCCCCGGGAACTTGTGTGACCAGACTCGGTTGTCGCGGATAGTCCCACGGTCTCCGAAGACTTCAAGGGGGAAGGTGTATGGCTGGATGCACTCGTGGTTTACTGTGATCTTGCCGATGACTCCGTTGCTGAACTTGACCAAGGCCATCTCACAGCCCTCGTACTCCAACGGTTCGCCTTCATGCCAGTCGTTGGTGCTGGGGTTGTATTGGCGCGTTGACGATCCCCGGGCACCACCGGCGTAGGCAAACACCTCAACCGGATCAGCAGCACCAAACTCGGTCGGGTCGGCAAACCAACGTAACGCATCGACGGCGTGACACCCCCCGACCAGCATGGAGCTGACACCCCCGGCCTTGGTGCGTGCATCGCCATAGCCACTCCACCAGTCACCATTGTAGCTCTGGTAGCCCGTCTCGACGGCGTAAACGTGTCCCAAGGCGTCGTCAGCCAACAGCCGTTTGATCGTCTGAAAAAGAGGATTCCAACGCAGCACGAAGCAGACCACGGTCTTGACGCCGGCCGCTCGGATGGCCGCCGCCATGGCCCGACCGTCGGAAACGCTGTTGCACAAGGGCTTCTCGATGACCAGGTGTTTGCCGGCTCGGGCAGCGGCAATGACGTTCTCGGTATGGACGTGCTGAGGTGTGCAGATGCTGACGATGTCGACCCCCTGAGTCTGCAGGGCTTTGTCGAGGGAATCGAAGCAAGGCACATCCAGCCCTGCTTCGTCGGCCCGCGCTTGAGCGCTGCTGAGTTTGCGGCTTGAAATGGCCACGACATCGGTGTGTGGATTGGTCTTGAATGCGTCCACATGCTGGGTCGACACCCAGCCGGCTCCATGGATCAGAACGCCGAGTTTTCCGTTCATCGTTCCTGCTCCCTTTTCTCCTTCCAGCGCCTGGCCGGATCGGGCTCTATCTTGCGGCCTGCGCAATCCATACGGTCATAGCACCCAGGGGGCCCGCAACGCGCAGCTCAGCAACCGGTTTGCGTCTTGGGCCTCGGGGAAGATCTCGGCCTCCGGATCCCAGCGCAACGGACGTTCGAGTTTGCACGCAATTCCGCTGAGAAGGGCCGTGCTCGTCGCTCGGTGCGCGATCTCAGCTGGGGTGATAGTCTGGCGCCGCGACCGCACGCAGTCAATAAAGTTCTGGGCGTGGTCAGGACTCCTGTAGAGCCTGGTGTCACCGGCTTTGAGGGATTGCCCGAGGATCGACCGGGGCTCGGCCTCAATGCCTCCTCGGGTAAAGACCCAGCCGTCTTCACCGATGAACTTGACTCCATGCCGATTCTGCCCGGTATCGGTCATGACGATCTTCACGCCGTTCGCGTAGGTGAACTCGATGCGGAAGGTCATGATCGTGTCGAAAAGACCTTGCTGGGGGTAGACTCCTCGCCCCTCGACGGACACGGGGCCGCTGCGTTCGAGCCCCATGCCCCACTGGGCGATATCGATGTCATGAACACCAAAACCGGCCAGCCAACCCGACTTGCTGTAGTCACTGATGAAGTACCACCCGGGCAAACCGCCGTGTCGGAAGACCCGGGCCGGCGTGAATGGGGCAACGGGGGCGGGACCGAGCCAAAGGTCGTAATCGAGCTCCTTGGGGATGGGGGCTTCAGCTTGTACCCCCGTGCCTCGCCCGGGGGGGGAGCCGATGATGATCTGTTTCAGTTCGCCGACGTACCCGTTCCGCACCAGCTCACAAGCTCTGCGCGTGCCGCTGGCCGAGTGCAGTTGCGTCCCGTGTTGGAAGATCGCGCCATAGCGGGCGACGGTGTCTGCGAGGGCTCGACCCTCAGCAATGGTGTTGCTCAATGGCTTCTCACAGTAGACGTCTTTGCCTGCCCTGATGGCCGCGATCGATTGAGGCACGTGCCAGTGATCCGGTGACGCGATGGCAACCGCATCGATGTCGTCGCGGGCGATGAGCTCTCTGAAGTCCCGAACACTGTCGTCCTTCCCCAGTTTGTATTGTTTACGGAACCGCTCCCGGTTGGGATCGTAGACGTCACAGACAGCGCGGATCTCAACCCCGGGTACCCGGGCCAGCGCCGCGGCCACCCCGTTCATTCTGCCTCCGCAGCCGATCAGCCCGACACTGATGCGATTGCTCGGAGCCATCTCGCGCCCCAGCCCGAGGGCCCGGGACGGAACGAGCATCGGGGCCAGCGCCGTTGCGCCGGCAGCCTTGAGGAAGGCTCTGCGTGAGCCCCGGGAGGGAGTCCGCATTATCTCTTTCTCCATTCGTTGCATGCGCAGTTACTCCGTTGAGGGGACGCTGCTGAATGCTTGCAGTTCAGCAACATGCATGCCTGGATTGGCGCTGTTCCTGAGCATAGTCACACGTACAAAACGGACCCTGATCGGTGCGAACGAGTGGAGGTCGCCACGCTCTGTTGCCGGCTTGGTGTTCGTGCTCATGTCAGCAGCCATCTGCCAGTCTTCCCCATCAAGGGACAACTCAGCTCTGTATTGGTAGAACCTGACGCCATCCCAATAATTCACAACTCGCAGAGCAGCCACTGTTGTCAGAGCGCCCAGATCCACGGTGATCGATGAGGGCGAGAAGGCACAACTCCAGTAGGAGTCTTTGGCAACCTTCCCGTCGACGGCCAGTTCGGGCCTCCAGCCTCCTTGCCAGGCGTGTGAGGACGTGACGTTTTGGCCCTTGCACAGGTTCACCGTGGAAAGCAGCACCAAATGCTCACACGCTTTGCTCAGGATCAGCCTCAATCCTCCCGGCGGGGTGTCCACGAGGGCCTTCCTGACCGCTGCGAGAAGCTCATTGCCTGGTGGGGCGGGCCATCTGAGCAGGGCTCGGGCCGCTCTCTCGACCAGCTCGGTTTTGCCTTCGTTCATCGTTGTTGTCAAAACCGCTTCCGATGTTGCTGAGGGGAAGTTGTACAGGTTGCCAAGCACATCGAGGTAGAGGGGATTGTGTTTCCGGGTGGCCGCCAGCAATGGGCTCAAGACTGCTTCGGGGCTATCCTCACGCCTGCTGATGGCGGCCAGCGCGCGGTACGCGTCTGGACGACTGGCATGTGGAAGGTGCTCGAGCCGGCTGATGATGGCGATCGCTTCCCCGAGTTCACCGTGATCGCCGAGAGCAGCAAAGGCCTGGCGTGCCGTCCTGCGGTCTGGATCGTCGGTGAGCCGAAGCATGTCGGGGAGGGAGCCCTGGCCCAGTCGGGCGGTCAGCAGATCAGCCCCCAACCGACGCAGATTTGCTTCCTCAGCCCGGAGCAGATCCCGGATTGCGTCATCGAGTCCTCTTCCCTCCATGGCGAGTAGGGCTTCCCTGGCCGCTGCAGCGCTTCCGCCTCTTCCCAGACTGATCCGTGCCAAGGCCGGAACGTCAGCCGCATGGCCGACCTGACTCAGGGCCCGGGCAGCTGTCTCCGAGCACTCCGGATCGCTCAGCAGGTCGACTGCGATGTCGCGGACGTGTACGCCAGGACGTCGCACCAGTTCCTCGAGGGCAATTCTCCGGGACATTCCCTGGAGCTGCGGGAGTGCAGGCGTGAGAGCCGCGAGCAAGACGTCGGTGGGCAGGAGAGACAGGGCAAGCGCACTGGCCCTCTGTTTCGTGGCCGGGCCATGTACCAACCAATTCAGCGCGGTCTGCATGGCTTGGTCAGGGGCAATCTGTGCCAGGATAGCCAGTGCAGCCGTCTGGTGCTGGATAGCCGAGTCAGAGGAAAGGACTTGCCCGAGCACATCTTGCGCCTGGCTGGGTACGGTCTCCGAATCCGTGACCAGAGCTCGGATACAGCGGAGAGTTGCATCGAGCCATGCCGCCGTTTCCTGGTGAACCGCCCGAAGGCCGAGCAGGCCCACCAAAGCGTTCGGCGAGCCCAATATTCCCAAGGCTCGGATGGCTGGGACCGAAACCTCAGAATCGTCGCCATTGGCGGCGGCCGTGAGCAACTCGATGGCCTCGAGGTCGCCTCGACTTGCCATGGTCACGGCAACGTGGGCCTTTGCACGTGATGTCAAGCTCGGGAAGACGTCCCGAAGAGCCCGATCAACGGCTTTCCCGGGAATGACTTCCAGGGCTTGGCAGGCTGGGGCAGGAAGCGACGGTCGGCGCAAGGCTGACAAGAGCGCCGGAACAGCGGCCTGTGTTCCGGCAAGCTTGAGCTGAGCACAGACCCAGACTTTGAGATCGTCGTGCACATCGTCTGTGTCCAGAAGCCCAAGCAGGCCGGGTTCCGCTTTTACCCTCTCTTCCGGCGGGCAAGTCCGGATGATGCGTTTCCACTTGCGCAGGTATGCTGTGTCCTGCCCGAACGTATAGGCCTTGAGGTTGCCGAACGGCTTCCAATCACTGTGGTAGCTCTGCCACAGTTCCTCGCGCGGCGTGCTGAGAGCGTTTCCCATGCGGACGATGATGCGGTATTTGAGGGTCAGCGCTTCTCCTGCCAACAGCTCGTGGGCTGTGCCACTGGCTGGAAACGCTGGCTGCAGCCAGTTGAGCTTCGGGTACTGAATCCAGTCCTCTGGGTAGCCCACGTTTCCCGGGTGTTGCAGGATGAGCACACCAACGGGGTCAGCGCCGCCCGGGGGGATACCGATGACCTCACCCCAGGCTTGAGTAGCGGGAAAGCAGGGAAGGCCCGTGTGGGTGACCATCTGCTGCTGTTCTCGTGTGGACAGTCGAACATTCAATCCGCCGTAGGCCTCACGGCCTCGCCTGGCGATGGTGACGCCGGGCTCCAGTGCCTCGTAGCTGAACGTCAGGTCGACCACTCGCATTTCCGAGGTTGCGGCATCGATGTCGATCTGGACCGCTTCGCGCACGATGGGCGTCTTGTTCTCCCACAGCCATCGGCTGGTGGCCTCGAGCGTTGCCGCGTCGCCGTTCGTTTCCCAGTGTGGGACTCCCTCAGGGCGGGAGAAAACGCCCTGAAGCGCATGGAGGTCGTGTGTCTTGCCCTTGTAGGTCACTTCCGGCCAGGCCCAATAGATGCCGCGGTGGTGAGGGTGGTCCTTGCTGTAGTCGGCGGTCAGTACGGTTCCGTCCGGGCCGAACAGAGGGTGGATGTAGCCGCTTCGAGCGACGGCGTAGATGCCGCTCACACCGTCCGGGACGGGCACGGTCCGGGCGTTGTAGCGCAACACCGGGCGGCCCCCGTCCTGAACAAGCACTTGGCCGTTCGCATCGGTAGCCACGGTCAGCTCGGCATGCAGGCTTCGTGCCGTGCTCATCAGCAGGAACGCGCCAGCTGCGCACGCGGCGAGCTCAGACGTCCCCACCCTTGAGAGGCGGATGCTCATACGAAGCTATCCTCCCTTTTCGGTGAGTTTCTTGATGACAAATCGTTCCTTTGAGCCATATGAGCTTGGCAACCCTCGGTGTTGCAGGATGGCCTCGACGCCGAGCTCGTCCATGCGTTCCTTGAGCTTAATTCCGAACATGACATGATGAATTTTCCAGCCTCGTGCCTTGCGGGGATCGGCCGGAATGGGGTCGTTGGGGTTCTGACCATACTGCATGTGGATCGGCGGGTCCTCCGGGGAGACCAGCGACAGGGCGGAGATGTCGGCCACGATTGCCTGGAGTTCCTCCGCAGAGTTGTAGTCGAACGACTCCTTTGGGTCTCGGTGTGGGGAGTCGTACCCGGGGATCCACCTCTGCCACCAGGAGAAATCCATGGTCGTCTGGCCGCCGGTGGTGGCCACGCAGGTTAACCGCGTTGATTCACGCGCGATGGGGTCGTCACTAGTCGGGTCGGCCATGTCGCTGTGGAAAGCGAGCCACATGCAGATCTGTGCCCCCGCGGAGCCTCCGAAAGCCCCAACACGTGTCTTGTCGACGTTCCACTCTTCGGCCTTGCTCCTGATCAACTGAAGAGCGCGGCGGCAGTCGTGGTGAGCCGCAGGGAGTTTGGCATGCGAAACAAACCGATACTCGATCGCTCCGACTGCGATCCCCGCATTCAGATACTGTCGCACGGTGCTTCGTCCAAGCTGGTTCTTGCTTCCTCCACGGAAACCTCCACCGTGGATGAACAGCACCAACGGTGCCGGCTTCTCCTGCTCAGGGAGCCAAATGTCGAACACGTTTTGCGCGTGTGGACCGTAGCTGACGTCGGCGTGGGTTGGCGTGGGCTTGTCAGCTCCTGCGGACTGTCTTCGGGGTCTCATGTTCCCTGCTGGTTCCGCTGACAGAGACGCTGCCACGGCGAGCATGAATGACACATGATGGCTCAGACCACCACATTTCCCTTGCATGGCTTGACTCCAGCTGCGGTTTGCTACCTGGGTGTTGACTCCATATATATACCACGTCACCACTGCTGTCATGCTGTGCGCCCTGAGAGCGCCCGGAGTTGCCCGGGGTTGTGCGGCGGAAGATAGACGGAGGAGCCTACTCATGTCCGCTCGACAGGTTTTGCGTGTCCCGGGTGTTGTCACTGGTGCCGGGGCCTTCGTGTTGAGCGCCGTCATGGCGGCGCTTTGCTCCTTTGTGTCTCTTGCCGAGGGGCAGTCCACGGAGGGGTACCTGCCACAGTTCACTCGCACGGTCCCGCGTGCGAGTTCGGGACGGATCCCCCTGCGTCTTGACTACCCGGAAGAACTGGAACTGCCCGCCTGGCCGGTGACCTTCGGCGTGCCCTTTCCGCGAGGCGCATTGGCATCCGCGGGCAACATTCGGGTGGTGGACGGTGCCGGCATCGGCGTCCCCGTGCAAGTGCTCAGGACGGCGACGTGGGATGGCCCGGATGGAGACATAAAGTGGGTTCTGGTAGACATGTCCGCTCGGAAGGGCGCCACGTATGCTCTTGAGTATGGTACGGCCGTTCAACGCGCGGAGCTCGAATCTCAACTCACCGTAGCGGACAGTGTTGACGGGGTCACGGTGTCTACGGGGGCCCTGCGTGTGGAGTTCAGCCGCCGCAAGTCGCACCTGATGAGCGGCGTGTGGCTTGGCGGTGAACCCAAGTTGCAGGCCCGGCGCCGAATGGATGTCGTCGATCAGAATGGCACCCGCTACGTCACGTCTGATCGACCTGAAGACTACAGGCTGGAGGTCGAGACGCGGGGGGCGTTGCGAGTAGTAGTGAAGGCGACCGGTTGGTATCGGGATGCTGCGGGCACGGGCCTACTTGAGTATGTGACCCGCGTTCATCTCTATGCCGGTCAGCCGTTCGTGCGGGTTATCCATACGTTTGTCGTTCACTTTGACACGGACAAGACGTTCCTCAGGGACGTCGCTATCCCGTTTGATGCTCCCACCGGGACCGCCCGCAAGGCGGTGTTCCAGCTGGGCACGGGCTTTGGTGCAGAGGTCGAGCGGACAACATTGCCTGCGCGACTTGTGCAGGATTCCACGAACCATTTCTCCCTGATGGAAGCTGGGGAGTTGCTCACCGAAGGCAAGCGTGTAGGTGGGTGGGTAGTTCACGGTTCTGAGCATGGTGTGATGGCTGTGGCTTTGCGCAATATGTGGCAAGACCACCCGAAGGAACTCGAGGCTACCGAAGACGGGGTGATCGCGCACCTGTGGCCTGCGCACAGCGAACGCATGCTGGACTTCCGGGCGTCGTCCGTTCTCGGCCCGGAGCGATACGAGCGGCTCGACGGCGTCTACCACCAGCGTTGGTACGAAGGTGGCCTGGACAAGTATGACCAGGCCATGGGCCTGGCCAAAACCAACGAGCTGATTGTGGCGTTCTCCGACGACCTCGATGGGAAGGGGGCAATGGCCACCTGCGCCGCGCAAGAGAAACCGCCCTTTGTCGTTGCTGATTCCGACTGGATGTGTCGCACTGACGTCTTTGGACCCCTGCATCCCCGGGACCCTGAGCGGTACCCGGAGATCGAGAAGACGTTCGACGTCGCGTTCGGGCGCTACGAGTTCCTGCGTGACCACCTGGACAACTACGGCTTCTTCGATCACGGCGATGTCAACTACGTGGTCAACTGGGATGAAGAAAACCAGCGTTGGTGGGAACGGCCCTGGCGTCGCATGGCGTCGCGCTTTTATGGCATAAGCGTGATGCCGTGGACGATGTTTGCCCGTAGCGGCGATCGCCGCTATCTGCAGTGGGCCATTGACAATGCCAAGCACGTCATGGACATCGACATGACCCACGTAACCGCGGATGTGCCGGGCTACCCGTACCCCAAATGGAAGGGGGGACGCTTCGGGGGCAACGGCGGCATCATCCACTACGGCGGGAACGTCTACGATGTCGGTTGCGACAGTCACGTGACCCCGTGGCTGTACTACTATTATCTCACGGGCTATCGACGGGCCTGGGATGTGTTTCATGAGGAGGGCGAATTCTACCTGAACCTGAACAAGCCGGGCTTCCTTGGATCAGGGCATCTGCGAAGATATGCCCATCGCATGACCGGCGGCAGTCTGCGATTGCTGACCCAGTACTGGTGGGCAACCTGGGATCAGCGTTACCTGGACCTGGCCCACACTCAGGCGGAACACTGCTACGAGGCGGCGGCGAAGAGCAACGGCGTGATCCGCCACGACGACGTCTACATGAATCCGGGATTGGTCACCTATTACCAGGCCACTGGTGATGAGCGTATGAAGGCGATCATCCTGAACAACATGAAGGAGGCCCAGTCCGGACGTCTGGTGATGGGGGATCCGCGCGGTTACACATTCTACGGTCCCTCCATGGCTTACTACTTCACGGGGGACACATCCTATTTGGGGCGTCCCCTCGCCTGGTTGCAGCAGTACCTGAAGGATGTCAACGTCGGGGAGGATCCGCTGCATCGGGGTATCCCCGAAGGACACTGGGATATGTGTCACAACTGCGTACACTTGCTGTACGCTCCGTACTTGCTCGGGGCTCTGGCTACCCTCGACAGACCGATTGAGCCTGCGCCGCCTGTTGATCTGAGTGCCAGCAACTCGGAGGTCTGGCTGAGCAACCCGGACGGGCGTGCGTTCGATGTCCCGGTCGAGTGGGTCTGCTACAAACGGCCGTATTTCATTGGGGTCTCTCTGCGGCAATGGGCGTCTCATTGTCGACGGGCTAAGCTGCAGGCTGAGATCGTGGTCCTTGACCCCGATGGGAACACTGTGGCATCGGCTCCGGTCCGTTTTGATCCTGATGCGAGTTCAGGGATTGTCGATATGTCCGTGCCTGAAGGGAAAGCCGGGATGTACCGAGTAGCCATGCGGGGCGCTGACAAGGTGCCGATGAAGATCCGACTGCGTGGTCACGTCCCGTATCAATGGGTGTACCCACTTGAGCGCAACGCGATCAGCAAGGCGACTGACCTCTATGTGCGGACACCGCAGGCTGCGGAAGCGTTCACCATTCGCTACAAGCTTCTGGCACTGCGCGTGTCCGTTGAGGTCTCAGTGCTCGACTCGCAAGGTGAGATCGTGGTTTCTGAGAGGCACAAGATCGGTTCGAGCCCGCTTGGGGCGTGGGTCACGAAGGAGCTTCCCGTTCCTGAGCACGAGCGTGGGAAGCTGTGGTGCATCCGGGTCCGCCCACCTGGTGGTGACAATCAGGAGATGCTCCTGCGTGTCGAGGGCACAGTGCCGGTGGCGAGTACCCGTCCCGATGCGTTCTTCACCCCTGAATCGCTCCCGGTCGTCCGCGCCCCCGTTCCTGCCGCAGCTCCACCGACTGTGACCGAGCCGGTGCGCGTGGTCCCGGCCGGGGAGACGTTCCGCATCCCTCGAGGGAAGCGCGTGGAAGGAACGCGTTACGAGGGCGTGGACGAGACCCGTGGTACTCTCGAGTTCTGGCTCCGCCCCGATTGGGATCCGGACGATATTACCGATGGGAACATCCTGACTTGGGGACAGATGCGACTCTACCGTCGTTCTCAGGTCGGGACCTACTTGAAGCTGGGGGCGGCTTACCTGCAGTCGGGCTATTGGTTGAAGCCCGGAGTCTGGAACCATGTCGCAGTCGTCTGGGATTTCGAGGCGGAACGAGACAAGGCATGGATCTGCATTAACGGGACCGTGTTCGGCAAACCATACGGCGGTCGTCGTGGGGAACTGACGAACTGGACCAGCGACGAGCTGACAATCGGCGGCAATGCAGCGTTCCACATCACCGGCTTGAGAATATGGGATCACGACCGGCGCGCGCAGTTGGGCAAGGGCCTACTTTCGTCCCCACCCGATCAGCACAGTCTGTACCCAGCCGCCCCGTGACCTATTTCACGAAGAAGATGTGCGCGAAAAGGTCGGGTTGGGCGAATCTGCCGCGCAGGAGCGGGCTCCAGCAACTGAAGTGGTCCTCAGGTCTGGCTGGTCGGGCCATGGTGCGGCAGAAGTTGGCTCCCCACGGACGCCCAACGGGACGGTGAAGGCCGTCCTTGAGACCTGCCCTCGGGAGGCGGATCTCCATGATCCAGCGACCATCGTGGCGCTGGACGGCGACGTCGATATTGCTCTCCCAGGTCGCATCTGCGGGCTCACCTGCCCCCTCATGGTACCAACTGCCGACTCGTCCTTCGGTGTCGATGAGGAGTTGATAGAAGCTGTCGTGGTCGTGTTCCGGATCAAGGAAGATCTCGATGTAGTCGACATCGCCCTTTTTGGTCGGCAATTCGCGGGTGAGGGGATCGTGGCAGGTGAAGGCGAAGTAGAGATGCTCCTGCGCACGCAGGAGGCGCAACTCGGTTTTTTGGGCTGTCGGCTTGCCGTCGGCATTGCTCAGGAAACGGTTCAGCAGGGCGGATCGGGCCCAACCATCCTCATCGAGTTTCCCGTCGATGGTGATCTCCCCATGCAGCTGGCGGATACTGATTGAGGATCCTTTGCTTTCGGCCACGCTCTTGACGTCGCGGACGTAGAGGGCGCGCCCTTTCTCCATCGTGCCGAGGAACCAGCGCGAAAAGACCTGACCATGCTCCTCATGCGGCGTGCCTTCCACGAGAGCCAGCATCCGGTCAGTCTGTTTCCGGTACACCGCGACCGTCTTCTCGCCGAAGTGCTTCTCCCAGAAATCGATGCTGTTGGCGCTCCCGGTTGCTGCCGCCAGGCAGCGTGTCTCTATGTCTCGGAGCAGGTCACCGATGATCGTTCCACCAGGGCCATAGTAGCTGTCCGCGTAGTCCTGGACGAGGTCCGCGGCTTCCAGAGTGGGGTTGTAGAGAAGTCGGAGCATGACGTAGCGGTTCAGGTGTTCGAGGGTGAGGCTGTCAGAATCGACCTCGATGTGCATCATGTTGGCATGTGGGGTCAGGTCCCGGAAGAGTCTCTCATAGAGTGAAGTCAGCAGCATGGGCATACCACGGCGCCGTTCGTTTCGGTGGCGGTACAGGTGGTGCAGCCAGATGAGCATGGGACGCTCGTTGAGCCCGCTCCACTCTCCCACCATGCGCATGAGATCCTGGTAGTGCTCCTCCTTGACATCATTCGCGGTCCGGGCATAACGGGCGGGACACATGCCCACCACGATGTTTTCGGGCAGGGCGTTCAGATTTTCCGGGCGTTCAGAATAGGAACTGTAAGCCAGGCACGTGATGAACGAGTTCGGGTGTGCCGTTTTCATCCAGTCGGCCATCTTGGTGACAAACTGCCAGACGAGCTCCGTGTGCTGGCCCGGACGTGGTTTGTCCGTGTGTGTGATTGCCAGGCAGTTGGGGCACATACAGCCGCGGAACGAGTCATGCGGGAGGAGTGAGACGGACCGTCCGTAGATGGCGCTGGCCGGCCAGCCACGGTTGTGCAGCCCGAGCGTTGTGCGGTGGTCGCTGAATCCGAGGTCCTTGGCGTTGGTCCCTGCGTAGTACGCGTCGATGTCCTTCTTCGTGATATCGATGACGCCGGGGTGTGTGTAGCAGAGATGACCTGTGCGTCCCGTTTGCGGAAGCAGGTCGCGTTCGCCGTTTTCCCGCAGGGCGAAGTACTCGGGATGGGGCTTTCCGTAGCGCCGTTCCAGGTCCATGCGCACAGGACGGTGGTTGAAGGCGAACCACTCGGAGGAACCCCGTATTCGCAACATCCAAAGGCGAAGTGCGTGCCCATCCCAGTTGAGGTCTTCATACTCTTCAACATCCAGCACACGATTGACGCGAGACGATTTGACCATGTACCACTGCCACATCTCTCTCCCCACCTTGCGCAGGATAAAGGCTGGTTCTTCGTGGAGAGAGAAGGTATTGACAATCAGGTCCCTCTTCTGGGGGACTACCCGTCCTTTCTCCCCTGCAAAGAACCAACGACACCCCAGTTCCTCAAGGAACCGGTACGTTCCGTACAGTGTTCCGCGCTCGAAGTCCCAGCGCTCGGCCCCGAGCTGCTGCGTCATCGCGTAGCGACCGGCCCTTCGCCCAAACGGCGTCTTGACCTTGAAGAGGATTTCGCTCTTCTCGGTCGTGTTGTCGTTGCCGACGATGTAGATCGTGTTCCCGATGGTGCCGATGATGTAGCCGTCGCGGGCAATGGGGCGAGTCGGGCTGACTGTGCGGACGGCGCCGGGGAGCCTCCCCAGCACGATGCTTGCACCTCGAGGCGGCATGTCAGGCACGATCGGGAAGCTGCCCCCGGTCATGGCATCGAGGTGTTCCTTGAGCTCCTGTCCGGCAAAGCGCACGGGGGCGGGCGCGTCCTGGGGCACGACGATCACGCACTGCGGCACACCACCTGTGGCAAGCGTTACGGACCCTTTGCCCAAGGCGTAATCAGCCCGCCCGGCCGCATAGGCGTGGCCCATGAAGGCGATGCAGAGCAAGGCGGATGCCTTGAGAAGTCGGAAGCGAGGGACTGGTACACGTTTCATACGGAGCTCCTTCCGGTACTGCCAAGCCTGCGGTATTCCATTGTTCTGGTGCTCCTCGGATGGTCTGTGTGTCGCCTGATTGCTGTGCGTGTCACCTACCATACCGAGCGAGAGGCAGCTTGTGAAGTCCCGCGAGCGACCAAAGGCAACCGGTTGCGGCGAGCGGCGCTCCGGACAGGCGCAGGCTCTCGCCGGCTGAGCCGCTCACAGCCTAAGCAAGCGGGAATGGCGTTCTGAGAAGGGCCAGAAAGCGGTGGCCGGGGCCCCCAACGGCCTTGTGCCGTTGGAGCCAATGATCAGGCTCCCATCGGAGCATCGTGCCGCCCACTCCTCTCTCGCGCTCACTTCGTCCGGTGCCCGAACTTCTTGGGCAGGAAGAGAAAACGCCAGTAGCTTTCGTCTTCATCTTCATGGTGCTCAAAGAGCCTCCAGAAGAGACTGAAGTGCGACTTCTTCGGCCCTCCCGCCAGATCGAGAATCGGGTTCAGCTCGAAGGTCCAGTCCTGCGCCTTACGCGTCCATCTCAGGAGCATTCCCAGCAGAGAGACATCGGTCTCATCTTCGCTGGTTCGTGCGTAGCCGAGGAGTGGCGGAATGAGCGTCTTGTCATCCCAATGGAAGGAAAGGGGGAATATGTGGAAGTAGTCTTCTCCCCACCAGACGGGGCCGACGCCTTTGGAGCCTTCCCAGTTCCAGGCCGCAGGCACGAGGAGCCAGTTGTCGCCTTCCTTCCAGAACAGCGGCAGGGCACGGAAGAAGTCGTCGCTCCACCAGACCGGTCCGGCCAGGTATTGGTCATCCCAGTGTCCCGCGATGGGCAGTAGCACCCAGCCATCCTCGTTACTCCAGAAGAGCGGGACGATGTTGCAGTAGCCATCGCCCCAGAATGCAGGTCCGGCCCAGTAACTGTCGTCCCAGTGGGCAGCCAGCGGAAGCAGCATCCAGTCGCCTTCTTCGCTCCAGAAGAACGGGATAATGTGGAAGAAATCATCTCCCCACACTACAGGTCCGGCTAGATGGTTGTCGTCCCAATGGCCGGCGACGGGGAGGAGCATCCAGCCATCCTGGTTGCTCCAGTAGAAAGGAACGACGTGGCAGTAGTCTTCCCCCCAGAAGGCTGGTCCTGCCCAGTAGCTATCGCCCCAGTGGGCGGCAATCGGGAGGAGCGTCCAGTCGCCCTCTGAACTCCAGAAGAACGGGATAATGTGGAAGAAGTCGTCTCCCCAGACCACGGGCCCGGCCAGATAGTTGTCGTCCCAGTGTCCGGCGATGGGGAGTAGCACCCATCCGTCCTCGTCGCTCCAGAAGAGGGGCACGATGTGGCAGTAGTCTTCCCCCCAGAAGGCTGGTCCTGCCCAGTAGTTGTCGTCCCAGTGGGCTGCGACAGGCAGGAGCAGCCAGTTGTCTTCACCGCTCCAGAAGAGCGGGATGACGTGGAAGAAGTCATCTCCCCAGACCACGGGGCCGGCGAGGTAACTATCCCCCCAGTGTCCGGCGATTGGGAGCAGCACCCACCCGTCTTCGTCGCTCCAGAAGAGTGGGACGACGTGGAGGTAGTCCTCACCCCAGAACGCCGGCCCTGCCCAGTTGCTGTTTCCCCAGCGCCCGGCAACAGGAAGGAGTGTCCAGTCACCGTCCCCGCTCCAGAAGAGCGGGATGACATGGAAGAAATCGTCTCCCCAGAACGCCGGGCCGGCCAAGTAACTGTCGTCCCAGTGCCCTGCGATGGGCAGGAGCACCCACCCATCGTCGTTGCTCCAGAACAGGGGAACGACGTGGGCGTAATCATCCCCCCAAACGGCGGGGCCCAGGACCGATGTATTCCCGAACTGGCCTCCGAGCGGCAAGAGCAGCCAGCGGTCATCGCCGCTCCAGTAGAGCGGGGCGACATGAAAGTAGTCGTTCCCCCACCAGACCGGCCCCACACCCTTGCTGCCATGCCAATCCCAGGCTAAGGGGGGAAGGACCCAGTCTTCTTCCGTGCTCCAGAACACGGGGAAGACGTGCAGGTAGTCGTCTCCCCAGAACACCGGCACCATCCGTCGGTCATAGCTGTCGGGCCGGTCGCGCGATCCGTAAACGCCGAGCAGTGCCTCGACGGCTTTCCCCTGGTCGGTTTCCGACACGTAGAGCAGGGGCCAGAGCTTCACTTTGCGGTCTTCGGCGCGGCATTGCCCTATTGGCGTGGCCAGGGCAATCGCCAGAGCGGTCCAGAAGAAGAGCCTCGTGTGGTTTCGCATGCTTCTCCCTCCCTGCTCGAACCAGGTTGCCGGACGCCCGTGGACGGCTGAGCGCGCGCCCACTATAGCGAATGTACGGGAGTTCCTCCGAGGATGCAAAACGGCGAGGTTCCGCCGGGTTGACTCCACAGTTGCGCAGGGGAGGGGCATCGCAGGTTTTTCGTCTCTTCTTTTCACGGGCGGCCTAATAAAACCTCGTCTCGTGCATTATCACTAACAGATACGGGAGATGTTCACAGCCGGCAGGAGAACATGATGGTGGAAGGTAACACGCAACACACGGAATGGATCCGGGGGGCGCTGGAACGGTACGAGAGTCCTCTCTTACGCTACGCATGTCGCCTCACGGGCAACCTGGAACAGGCCCGGGATGTCGTTCAGGACTCGTTTGTGAGGCTTTGCAGAGCGGATCGCAGCAAGGTCGAGGACCACCTCGCAGCCTGGCTCTTCACGGTCTGCCGCCGCCGCGCCCTGGAGCACTTCCGGAAGGAGGGACGAATGACCGCGTTGACCGAAGAACGGATGGCGGCACAGCAGAGCCGAGAGCCTGATCCTGCGGCGACCGCGGAACGCAGCGACGATATCCGAGGTCTTCCGAAGCTGCTGGCGGTCCTTCCGGAACGGCAGCAGGAGGTGGTTCGACTGAAGTTCCAGAACGAGTTCAGCTACAAGCAGATAAGTGAGATCATGGGCCTCTCGGTCTCGAATGTCGGCTACCTGATCCATACCGCGATACACACGCTCCGTAAGAGAGCGCAGGAACAACACGCCTAACGAGAAAGGGGATTCATCATGGCAATCGACACGAATGATCCTCGCCTTACCGCATACGCACTCGGCGAGTTGCCGGAGAGCGAACGCGAGGCCTTCGAGGCCTTGCTGGCTGACGATGCCGGAGCCCAACAGGAAATAGAGAGCATCCGCCAGTCCGCCGCCGGGCTCGCCGAAGAACTGGCATCCGATGAACCGCTCGCGCTGACTGACGATCAGCGGAACGCGATTGCTCAGGAGGCAGGGAAGCCCGGGCGGCCTCGCTTGACGCTTCTCCGGAAGCTGACCCTTGTCACAGGGGCGGCAGCCGCGTGTGTCCTCGTCGCTGGTCTTCTCCTGCCTCTCCTGTCAGAGCCGAGGGAGAAGTCCAGACGAATTCGCAGCTCAGGCAACATCAAGCAGACGGGACTTGCGTTGAGAATGGAGTCAGGTGATCGCGCGCCGTCTGTCTCCCTCCCACCACCAGGATCTGGGCCCAAGGCGTCGCCGAAGGTCGACGGAAGAGATTTGGCCACCAGGATCGACGAGGCAAGCAAGTCGTCGCACAGACCGTGGCGCACGGGCGCGACTGACGTTTCAGAGGAAACGGTACTTGAGGTGTCTAGGAGCGTCGCCACGCCCAAGCCTACGAAGGCCCTCAGCCCTCGCGTGTTGGATATCAATGGGGCCGTGGCGGCGCTTCTCCCGCCACCAACGGTCAAACCGGCTGATCCGATGTGGGGGGACCGAGACGGACCTAAACGGGCGACCGGCATGGACGATGGGCCCAACCGGGAAGCCTACGACCGTATCCGCGACAACCCCTTTATGGCCGTCCGAACAACGCCTGTTTCCACGTTCTCTATTGACGTGGACACCGCATCCTATGCGAATATGCGTCGTTTCCTAAACCAAGGGAGACTCCCCCCGAAGGACGCTGTCCGGATCGAGGAGATGATCAATTACTTCACCTATGACTATTCCCAGCCAGACAACGACCGTCCCTTCTCGATCAACGTCGAACTCGCGGGTTGTCCCTGGGAGCGCCAACATCGGCTGGCGCGGATTGGGCTGAAAGGGGTCCAGATAGATCCCGACGAGCGCCCGGCGAGCAACTTGGTCTTTCTCCTGGATGTCTCCGGGTCGATGGGCTCGCCCAACAAGCTGCCGCTTCTCAAGCAGGCGATGAAGATGCTGACAGCAAACCTGACTGAGAACGACCGGGTCGCAATAGCGGTCTATGCTGGGGCTTCGGGGCTGGTCTTGCCGCCCACGTCCGCCAGTCGCAAGCACGAAATTCTCGGGGCTCTCGACCGCTTGAGCGCCGGCGGTTCCACCAACGGCGGGGCAGGTATCGAGCTTGCCTACGCGACGGCGGCACAGAACTTCATCAAAGGCGGCACCAATCGGGTGATACTGGCAACGGACGGCGACTTCAACGTCGGTGTCAGCAGTCGTGGGGATCTGACCCGGCTGATCGAGGAGAAGGCCAAGAGCGGCGTCTTCCTGACCGTCCTCGGTTTTGGTATGGGGAACTACCAGGATGCACAACTCGAGGAACTTGCGGACAAAGGCAACGGCAACTACGCCTATATCGATACGGCCGCGGAAGCACGCAAGGTCTTGGTCGATCAGATAGGCGGAACGCTGGTCACGATCGCGAAGGATGTGAAGATCCAGATCGAGTTCAATTCCGCCCAGGTTGAGGCCTACCGACTGATCGGCTACGAAAACCGCCTGCTCCGGGCCGAGGACTTCAACGACGATACCAAAGATGCCGGTGAGATCGGTGCCGGACACACCGTTACGGCGCTCTACCAGATCGTCCCAAAGGGCGTCCGGATCGCCCTCCCCGGTGTTGATCCGCTGAAGTACCAGACGCCTGCGGCGGCAACACATGCCGCCTATTCCGATGAGCTGATGACGGTCAAGATTCGCTACAAAGCGCCCGATGGTGAGGTGAGCAAGTTGATTGAGGGAGCCGTGCGAGACACCGGGGCCGGTCTGGCCACGTCATCAAGAGACTTCCGGTTCGCCGCCTCGGTCGCCGCCTTTGGCATGGTCCTCAGAGACTCGCCACACAAAGGAACGGCAGACCTGGGCGCGATTCTGGATCTGGCAACGGACGGGGCAGAGCGCGATCCACACGGTTACCGGAGAGAGTTCATCGAGTTGGTGCGCAAAGCTCAAGGGCTGCAGCAGCGATAGGCTTGCGTATAGGGGAAGAGGGGGGGAGTACGCAATGCTATTGACTTTCTCTGCCCCCCGTGTCTGGCCGAAGAGTCGCCGGGTGGCACCGCCTCCCACATTGTGTGCTTCTCGAGAGTGGGAGGGGCTGCCATGCCGCGACCGTCGCCAG
>Ga0209045_1001306_pt1 | contig 23292 bp, 19 predicted proteins | sample SaaInlLV_10m_DNA_4_FD_184664 | JGI IMG/M metagenome (GOLD analysis project Ga0209045, IMG submission 184664) | Marine microbial communities from expanding oxygen minimum zones in the Saanich Inlet - Saanich Inlet SI072_LV_200m_DNA (SPAdes) (version 2) | ecosystem: Environmental > Aquatic >...
TTATATTATGATAACTTAAATGACTTAAATAAAATAAAACAAAGAACTTATGTATCAGATCATTACACTGGAAAATTGATCGAATCATTTAAATTATTATCTAAACAATTCCACTCATTTAGAGATAAAAAAAGTCAAAGAGAACTTCTTGAAATTGCCATTTCCTGTGGAAAAGCAGATGCGAATATGTATTTAGATTTATTTGAAATTCTTAAAATTCAAATGAAAAATCCCGATAATAAAGTCAAAATTGATTATGTAGGTAATATATTACAACATGCAAAAGAAAACAATATAACTAATGATGAACTTGAAAAAATATATGAAGAATACCAAACTAAAGCAAATAAAACAATTGAATTATTTGTATTAACAAGACATCACTGGACTAATAATCTAAAAAAGGAAGAATTATATGCTCTTGGTCAAAATCTTAAAGAAATAGGTTACTATTATGAAATGCTTCAAATATATTCATTAGGTATTGAATCAAATAACACAAATCCTCAAATGTTATCTGAACTTATCAATTTTCACAGAAAAAAAAATGAAACAGACATAATAATTGAAGTTCTTACAAAAGGATTAAATTTAAACTCCTTAGATGATAAATTATATTCTGAATTAATATTAGAATTGATTAAAAAAGAAGATTATGATGCGATAGACCAACATTTAGAAAAGCCAACTGATAAATTAAATTTGAGTTCTAAAGCATATCGACCAATTATTTATTACCTACTTGAAAACGAACAAATAAATAGAGCAATAAACTTAAGTAATTCAAATCCATTATGCAAAGACTCAATAATATTAGGTGAAATTGGCCATGGACTAATTCAAAAAAAACAATTTAAAGAAGCTGAACAAAAGATATTAGAGGGCATAAAATTAGATGAAACTAATTATATGAATTATATTTACTTAAGTGAATTACACGAATTAGCAGGAAATAAAGAAAATGCAAAAATAATTTTAGAACAGAGTTTAGAAAAAGTTAAAACAAAAGAACCAGCATCCCTCCTCCTTAGCGTATATTATTCAAAAGAAGGTAACGCTAAAAAAGCAATTGATCTATTAGAAAAAGAAAGAAATAAGTTAACTTTAAGCCCCGAAGGATTTAGAATTCTAAGTTTTTGTTACACTTTAGAAAAAGAGCATGATAATGCAATTGATGTAGTCGAACATGCAATTAGATTAGGAAAAATTAATGAAAAATTAATTGATAGACTGCCTATTTATTATCGAAATGCTGGTCGACTTAAAGATGTAATTAGTTTTATGCAAAGTAGAATACCTGATCATAAAACACAACCAGAATTTTTTCTAAAACTTGCAAATATTTATCTTGAAACAGGTTATATGCAACCTAAAATAAAAAAAATACAAGATGAACATGAGCTTTACGAATTAAGTATAGGCAATTACAACATTACTTTTGAAAAAGATAAAGCAACAAGCATATTAGATGATCTAATAAAAAAAAGTAAGGGTATTTCTGATAGTTATAATTTATTGATAAAACTATTTTATGATAAACAATTATACGATACAACTAATAGCTTAGATAAACTAATACAGGATAAAACTAAAGATTGGATATCTTTAGTTAAACTAGCACAAGATAAAGTGATGAGCGGAAATAATGATTTTACAATAATAAAAAAAGAAGATAAAAATAAACAAGACGATATCATTCATCCGCATTTTAAAAAAGTAGAAGATTATTATGGTATGCGCATAGGTAAAAAAACTCTTGAAGAAATATCTGAACTATATGAATCTGCTCTAAAATATGATGATGTTGAAGATATAGTATATGAATTATTAAGTAGTTGTTACTATGAGTTAAACAAAAAAGACGACCTCATTAGAATACTTAATGAAGGAATAAAAAAAAATAAATTATGCGCAGAAAATAAAGTTATTTTAGGATTGATATCAGAAGATAAAAATCAAATTAAAGAAGTTATAGAAATATGTAAAGATGAAAACAATACTGATTACTCAGCATATACTGCACTAGCAAATATTTCAAGTAAAAAACCAAAACTAAAAAAAGAATTAAAATTAGGAACTGAAAATCATTACATCAATTTATTAGTAAAACAATTAAAGAAAAATAAAGATCTTAAACAGTCATTATTTGAATTTAAAAAAGCATCAAACAAGCTTAACATAATTGCAAACATGGAAAAACTAGTTGAAAATAGATCTCTTCTATCAATCACAGAGTATTTAGTAATTAAAGAAGCTAAAATTGAAAACAAATATGATTCTAATAAAAAAATAAGTAATCTAGAGAAATTCGAAAAAGAAAAAATAATAAAAAAAACACTTGAAAAAATAGTGAAAACAAAAGCACAAATTCCCTCATATTATGATCACTTCGAAGAAGATGGACATACATATTACATAACTCGACTCTGTCAAGGGTATACTTTTAGTGAAGCAATAAACATAGGTTGGCTTAATGAAAAAAACTACAAAAAAGTTTTAGATTTAATAGCAACAATTCATGTTAAAACTCCTCTAGAACTACTCTCAGACTATAATCTCGAAGACAAACTCGACAAAAGAATTTCTAAAAAAGATATTGATCCTGAGTTTAAATCCTATTGTAAACCAGTTGTTGAAGTTCTTAAAAATTCTAAGAATATATGTTACAATAAGGATTCAACTACTGAGAATTGGATGATAACTCCTGATGAAACCATTGTTCTCATCGACACTGAAGACAAAGGAATCGTCCCGTATGCTCTTGATCTTGCGAGTTTTCTTAATCTCGACGAACCATTTGTTGATTTTGAAGAAAGGTTTGATTACGTTCAACTATACATAGATACTGTCAATAATATTTGTGATTCAGAAAAAAGACCTGATAGAAAAATTAATGACAAAGAATTATTCTTAGAAGAATATTGTAATGCGGTAATTTATAGATCCATCACTAACAGTTCTTCATTATCGCTCAAAAATGAATCTAGAGCTGCATTTAATATGAGAACTACAGGAATTCAAATGATAGATTATATGAAAGAAAACAATATGATAAAAAAAGTAGATGAAGAAAATTACAATAAAATAAAAGAACAATTAGAAATCTGGATTAAAAACACACAACAAATCCCAAAAGAATAAAAAAAAACAATCAAAATGGCTGAAGAAGATACCCCTAAATTTGGAAAACCAATTAAAAATCTGCACCCTCTTATTAGACAAATAACTCCTCCTGAAATTCTTGAATTAGGCGAATTTGATTATGGCGCTAGATCAAGAAATTCAAATGTTCAAATAAAAACATTTCCTATGAAACACTTTATTACTACGCAAAAAAAAACACTCGAGCAAAGATTAGAAGAATTTGAAAACATAAAACAAAATAAACTCAGTAATTATTCAGATATACACGCTAATGAACTTGTTCTTGGTCTTCATTATCAGGGAAAAAAACAAGAAGCAAGGGAGTTAATAAATATTTTATTAGACCAAAATAAATTAACAAAAAAAACAATATTTCAAATTTGTCAAGAATATAATATAGAAAAAAAATATGAAGAAATAAGAAATATTTTAGAAAAGGTCATCACAAAACAAGGTTCAGATCCTGATTTGTATAGTCAACTAATTTTTATCAATGGAGCAATTGGAGATGTAAAAAAATTTAAAAAAAGTGTTATTAAATGGTGTTTTAGCGGCGGAATGTATTTACCTACAATCCATAACATAGCAGATAATTTACGCAGAATAAAAAAAGAAGGTTTTGCAATAACTTTATTAAATATGTTTAGAAAAATGGGAATATATGATAAAGATTCTATTATTAAGATTTCAAGCATGTATATGGAAACTAATCAGTACAAAAAAGCTATAAAAGTTTGCAAAAAAACAGTAGATAAATGCGAGGATAACAAAGAGATAATAAGAAATTTAAGTTATTCATATTTACACATTGGAAAAAATAAAAAAGCAATTAAGTGTATAGCAAAAAACATAAGTAAAGATGAATTAAATAATGAATTATATTATATATCTGGGTACGCATATAAAAACCTTGAAGATTTTGAAAAATGTTCTCAATTTCTCGAAGAAGGTTTTCATAATTCAAAATTAAAACCCCCTAGCATTCAACTTTTAATGGAGTCATATAAAATTCAAAATAAAATAGATGACGCTATTAAAATTGGAGAACTAGCCATAAAAAAAGGAATTGCAGATGATAGATTATTAACAGTGCTTATAAAAAATTATAATTCTATAGGTGCACACGACAAAAGTAAACCATTAGTAGACCAATTAATAAAAAAACCCAAAACAAATCAATTACAAATACTTCAGTTAGCACAAGCGTGCAGGGATATTTATAACAATAGCACTAAAAAAAATTGTTCTTGTTGTGGCAAAAATAAAGGAGAGGATCATAAATATATAAACTACAGTCTAGATTTATATAATGATTTAATTGAAATGGATGCCATTGCTGCAGATGTTTATGAAGAAATTATTGAAATTTATAAGCAGCAAGATAAATTAGAAGGTATAAGTAGAGTCCTAAAATCAGCATTTAAAAAAAATAGAACCAATGCTAACTTACATTTATACTTGGCAAATTTAGAAATAACAAAAAAAAAATATATAACTAAAAATAAATTTGAAGAAATTGATTTAAGTAAATTATTTAAAGATACTACTGTTTTAAAAAACACAATAAACACTATTAAAGATAAAATTTCTACAGGTGAAGAAACATCTCTTAATTATTATATGTTAAGCAGATCTTATTATGCTTTAGGAGATGAAGAATCCCGCCTAAAAACACTCCAAACAGCAGTGAAAAAAAAGAAAGCAAATTCTCAAATATTATTAGATTTAGCCAACATAACAGGAGAAGAAAAATGGTGGAAAAAAATAATGCAAATAACTGAAGATACTACCAACCATAAAGATTATTTTTCTTATCTCATACTAAGTGGAACTATTGAACTAATTCCTGATAAAATAAGACAAAATCTTAAACTTAAACCACCACAAAAATATTACAAATTAATGATTAATCAAATGAAGAAAAATGATGATTTTGACAATAGATTGATTAATTATATTAAGGCAACAAGCAGTATTAAAAAAATTAAACCAACCCACGGATTTCTTGAATCTGAAAAATTCAAGTTTGAAGATAGCCTCATAATAAAAGAAAGAGATATAACAAATATAAATCCAAAATTAATTGAAAAAGAAAAAATAATAAGAGATAAATTAGAAGAAATTATTGAAAAAAAAGTTAGAATTCCAATCTACTTAGATCATTTTATAGAGGGAAATAAAGCATATTATATAATGAATATGGAAACTGGAAAAACATTAACCAAAGGAATAAAAGAAGGTATTGTCACAGAAGATCATTACGAAAAAATATTACAAATTCTTGCAGAAATTCATGTTTTATTCCCTATTGAAATGCTCGAGGATTATAACCTTGAAAATAAATTAGAAGAAAGAATTTCTCATAAAAATATTGAGCCTGAATTTAGAGAATCTTGTGATCCTGTAATTAAAGTTCTTCAAAATTCTAAACATATTTGTTATAATAAAGATTCTACAACAGAAAATTGGTTAATTACTCAAGATGGACAAATTAAATTAATAGATACTGAAGATAAAGGTATCGTTCCCTACACTGTCGATCTTGCAAGTTTTCTTAATTTAGATGTTTCATTATTGAATTTTTCTGAGAAGATATACAAAATGAGAGATTATATCAACAAAGTAAATGAAGTTTGTGAAAATTACAATGTTCCTGGAAAAAAAATAACAAATAAAAGAGCTTTTGAAATTGAATATCACAACGCAGTAGTTTATAGATCAATTACTAACAGTTCTTCATTATCGTTTAGAGGAAATACAGAATGTGCACGAGAAATTAGAAAATTTGGAATTAAAACAATTGAATACATGAAAAAACAAAATATAATTCCTGAAAAAGATATACACCATTACGATAATATAAGAACTCAATTACAAGAATGGATCGATAATTCAGAGCAAAACAAATTTGAAAATAAAATGTGGAATAAAATAAAAGATTCTCCCTTAATAAAAAATGCAGTAAAAAAAAGAAAAGAACAAATTGATAATCAAAGCAAAGAATAAACTACCTTCTTCATCTCATCAAAATCTCCAGAATAAATCACTCCTTTTATCCCAAGAGAAACTGCAGCATCAATATTTTCTTTTTTGTCATCGATAAATATGCATTCTTCTCCTTTAACACCTAACTTAGATAGAGTACATTCATAGATTTCTTTGTGAGGTTTTATCAGCCCTACTTCTTCTGAAAAAATAGCTAAATCAAAGAAGTCCATATTATTATTATTTTTAAAATCTGCAGTTATTAACTCATTGCTATTAGAAAGAATAACAATTTTCAAACCATATTCTGTTTTCAACATTTTATAAAAATCAAGAACTCGCGAATCTATTTCATTTCCAATTAAAAGCATTCGTTTGAGTTCTTCTAGACTTATATTTAATTTTAATTTATTAACTAATCGATTCAAAAAAACATCTGTGCTTTCTTTACCACATTCATATTCATGAGTTGTACATTCATTCAGCAAGTCCAATGACTTATTTACATCAACATCATATTTAGCAAATAATTCATTTGCAAATCCTCTACTTCTCGACCTTGTCAAAACTTGTCCAATATCAGTCAGTATTACTTTTATCATTTAATTACACCCTCAATATAATTATCAAACAACTATACTTGTATTTCCTCAATCACATGATGCGATCTCAAAATTATTGCTTGTAAATATGCTAAAACTATTGATTCTGATTTTTTTGCTTTTGAATATGCTCCAAATATATCTTTTAATATTTTCTTACTATTAATTTTTTGTCTATTCTTATCAAATTTTTTGTGATCGTAATAACAAGTATATATTTTTGAAAAGTGTTCTGAAGCTGCTTTAAGAACTAAAAGAGTTGAATTATTAAGAATTAATTTATTATCACACACAACAGCACAAATATCTCTAAAATCGTCTGCAAACTCTTCAAACATCCCTAAAATATAATATAGTTCTTTTGCCTTTTGAGGTTCTTCATAGTCATATAAATTAAGTAATCTTTTACAAAAATCTACTAATCGAGAATTCATTCGTTCTAACTTTGCTATATTGGGCAATCGTTCAAATTGTTTTTTGGAAATTGCGTCATAACTTTCTTTAAACATATTTATTGTTATCATAAAAATTCTTTTTATTATATCATCTAGTTCTGTTTCATTGCCCTGCATTATATTTTTTAGAACACAATAATTTTCTCCTTGATCAATTAATTCAAATCCATGAAGCATATCAAGTTTTGATTGTACTTTATCAACAACTCCCGGATCTTTAAAGTTAATTTTTATTTTATTATACCCATGACGATAAGGTCCAGAGACTAAACGAGTCATAAATTTATCTGCAGAATTAATATCTAGAGTTTTAGTGCCAAGTCCTGTTAATTCTCTACGAGATTTGCTAACAACTAAAGCAGATTTGTCTTCTAATACATCTAATTCATCTCCTTTAGAAATATTATTTATTTTCGCCCAAGAAGTAGGAAGACTAATAGTCAAAGTATTTTGCCCAACAAGGTTTACTTTTCGCTTCATTCTATTATAATAGACACAACTAGTATAAATACTTTTCGGCAAGTAATTACATAATTACTAATAATAATTACAATTGGCAAAAATATATATTTTTACCGCGATTAATTATAAACTAACGGTTATGAACGCAAAAAAAGAAAACGATGGAAACTTAACAACCAGAACATAAAAAATAAAATTTGCGAACTGAAAAAACCAAACAGGGATTTAAACGCAAATACGTTCTGGTAAGCTAGTCTATATTCGTACGTTCCAAGCCGAGTAAAATTATTTATTCAAATCACACGTACTTAAACGTGTAAAAGAGATGAGTAGAAAAAACAATAACTAAAACAGGGGGCGTTATCATGGGAATAATTGGAAAGCTAGTCGGAGCTACACTACTTTTAGGAGTTGGTGCAGTAAGTGGAAATTATTTTATCTCATCTGAACCAAGAGATTTAGCACAAGTTGCAAAAGAACAAGTTGCAATTGCTGCGAACAATACGCAAGAAGAAACAGGCACAGCACAAAACTATCAACCTTGGAACCTTCAAAAAATAATTGAAACAAAAACAACACCAACAAAACTTGCGTCTGATTTTAACACAGCAGATTTTTGCAGATACATGTTAGTTGTAGAAACCGGAACAAAAGAAAACAAAGAATTCAACAGATACAGTGTAGTAGATGTAAGAAAAGGAGAAATGAGAGAAATTATTGACACTTTTGAATTTGGAGAAAAATACAATATTGCAAAAGAACTCGTCGACAAATATGGTTCAGAAATCATAAACAAAAAAATGGTGAAAAATTGGGTAATATCTTATTTTGATTAAAAAATCAAAAAAGAAAAAAAAGTACAAAAAAACCCAACAAAAATCTAAAAAAAACAATTAACCTACTCGGAGGAATATTAAAATGGCACAAACCGCTAAAAATAAAACAATTAAAAATAAAACAACCAAACAAAAACAAACTGTAATAAAAAAAGAATACGTTGAAAAAGAAAAACAAAAAGAAGAAAAAAGAAAAACATTAATTGAAATGATAGATACAGAAGTTCAAACATCAGTATCGGAAATAACACCTGACAAAATAGATCCTAATGAAATTGAAAAATCATTAAACCAAGTTGCAAACAAATATGCTAAACAAGTAACAACAATAGATCCTCGTGCAAAACAAAGTTTAGTATTCGCATCAGAAATGGTTAGTAAAACTCAAGAAGAGCTTAAAATAAGATATGAAAATAGAGATAATTCTGCATTTATGAAACTACGAAAGTATAATCCTTTAAACAAGCTAGCAAAAATGGAAAATATGCAAGTTTATGATGTTCAATTACAAAGCTCAACAGAAATGACTCAAAATATGGAACTAATAACATTAAATGCGAAACAAGCAACAGATTATTTATTCTTCAAAGGATTATTTAGAGAAAAATGGTTAGCTGCATTTGGCGAAGGGGTAAAACAATTAGGAGAAAATCTAACAACAAATATTCAACTATATAATAACTTAATAGATGAACACGGCAAGGAACTTAATGCAGAATATTCTAATGCTACTTGTGACTTAAGAATAAAGGCAAAAGTTCTTCAAAAAAATATAGAAGATATGCAATATCAAAAAAAAAGAGGATTAAGCGCCATGCATGCAATTAAAAGAGGGCAAAAAGATTTAGTTAGCTTGTATGCTGTTGCAAACTACACAAGAGGAATGTTTGAAGATCTTCTTAATCAAAGTAAATCACTTCATGCAAACTTACAAGATAGTGGTGCTGTAATTGAAACGATGCTTGATCAAGGACATATTGCACAAGAATTAGAACGAAGATTTGATTCGATACAAAAAAACCTTGGAAAAATTAGCGACACTGCAGTAAATGGAGTTAAAAAATTAAACTACATGACAAACAGACCAAATGAAGTGTACACAGATTTTATTGAAAAACTTAAAGGACACGATACTACTTATGAACCAAATAAAATAACAGGTCCCGAAGTATTCAGTAAAATAGAATACACTCCTGACGAGGATATTAAGTTATTAGACGCTGAAGACGAAGACAAAGATTAAATTCGAATTCAAACTGAATTAAATTTTTTTAAATTTATTTTTTTAATATAATTTTAAAGGTGGAAGAATGAAATGCGAAATAAAATTGATACTATACAAAGGAATAATTACAGAAGTTAAACAAAATAAAGAATGTAAAGATCAAAAACAACTAAATTATTTATCCAACATCATTAGAAATCGAGGAAAACAAAAAATAGAATTAGAAGATGATTACAAATCACATTACACTCGAAACACAACATACAATTAAATGGAGAAATTAAAATGATATCTGCTATTTATAAAAAATTAAACGAATTAGAAGTAGACAATACTACAAACAGAGTTTTAGAAAAGTTAAGTATTGATAAAACAAGCATTGAAAATCAACTAAATGAAGTTATAGAAGCTTATGCTAAAAAAGAAATAAACTTAGACGAAAGTAGTGAAAAAAAAGTTTTTAAAAAACTAGATAATTTAGAAAATACATTAGAAAATTTAAATTCTAGTTTAAAATACTTGAATGTTCAATCAAAAAACTTGGAAGATCACATATTTTACAAAGAATTAGTTTTAGAAAGAACAAGATCCGAAGTTGAAAAAAATAAAGATAAATTAACACCCGAAGAAAAATTAGAACTAAGTAATGATATTCAAAAAAAACAAAAAAATCTTAGAAAATTGTATAAAGAAACGCAAAGATATAGAGGACAATTTGAAGATATATGCCATAAAGGCAAATCAATTCAAGAATACTTAAATTACAAAAAGACAATGGTTGAACTAGCATTTAACCAAACAGATTTAATAAAATGCCTGGACGAACGTTATGAACAAATAGATAATTTACTCAGAGAGTTTAGTAATATAACTAGTAGCGAAGTAAAAAGTATAAATAAAACAGTATGTGGTCTTAACCAAACGTATTCCAAGTTCATAACCGAACTAAACGGATCTTTACCCGCAGATATTAAAATAAACGATCCAAACATATTTGAAAAAATAGAATATGAACCTGAAACAATATACAAATCTGAAATCTTTTACAAAGTTAAAAATAAGAAAAAATAAATCAAAATAATAATTAATAATACAGGTGATTAGCGTGAGCTATGAAAAAATAAACCTAATAGATGAAAAACTTCAAACAAAAGTCACAAATAGTTTTAGTAAGATCCATAAAAACAATAAAGCTCTACAAATGCTAAGTAATACAGAACATGTCGACTATTTATTTAACAGCCACCCTGAAATAATTGAAGAACAGATTGAATTAAGTAAAGAAATAACAAGCGAATTAGAAACTACCGAATTAAACTACGATGAATCATTAAAAAAAATATTATTAAATCAATTTGAACAAGATCAGGAAAATAAAAAGTTAATAGATATTGCAAAAAGTACACAGCAAGACTTACAACATAAGATAAGCAAATATAATAATTACATTGAAGATCATGATAACAGTCTAAACAACCCCCAGCATAATGCAGACTCTTTAAAATATAGACTACATGCAAAAACAATGCAAAATGATATTGAAGAAACAACTTATTTATTTCAAAGACAAAAAAATAAAATAATCACAATAAAAAAAAGTAAGAATGAATCAGAAAAACTAGAAAAACTAGTTTCAAACGTAAAAGAACAAATACGATTTTTAAAAGAAGCCACCATAAAAGTTCAAGATTTCTACAAAGTAACCATAAACGATCAAAATAAAATTCCCTGCATGCAAAAAATAAATTTATTCAATGAACTCGTTGAAGAATTTGAGAAAACATATTCTAAAATAGGAACCTTTGAAGAAAGATCTCCTAAGAAGAGACCTATAAAAAAATTATTATTTTTAAAAAAAGAAATTCAAGAAGAATCAGTAGATGATTTGGAGGATTGGTAAAAATGAATGATAAAACAAATGATAATAATGAAAAATCAGAAAAGAATAATCAATTAAAAAAAAGAGATACAAGTAAACCGCCAAAACCTGACCAATTTAAAAAAATTCCAGTACCACAAGAAGAACCAATTATATCACCTGACGACAAAAAAGAAAATAAAAATATAGTAAACAAAAAAGATTCCCTAAATGATATTGTTAAAAAAAACGGCAAAATTTTAAAAGATATAACTGAAAACCCAACAATCCAAGAAGCGTTTTTTGCAGGCAATCCAAAACAATTAGAACTATCAGATCTTGATAATTTAATTAAACAAATATATGAATCAAAGCAAACAAATCTTGGAAAGTTAATTGATAAAACAGTTAATTCTTTTGACAAACCAAGAATTTTGAGTAAACCTGAAAAAAATTTAGTTAAGCTTCATCATTGCACAAATAATATTTGCAATTATTTTACAGCATTAGATGAATCAATAAATTTATACCATCATTTTGATGTTGTTGACGAAAAAATAGATTTAGCTCCAAGAGAACAATTCTATAAACTAATTTTGAATGAACTAAAAAAAGTTAAAGAAAGTAATTTATACATTTTTACAAATTATGCGCGACTAAAAAGTGCAGGAGAAATATTAATAAGACAAATTCAAAATAATTCATCACATAGAATATACCGAAAATATTCAAAAGCATTAAAAGAAAATAAAGAAATTGATCCCGAAAGATTTGATCCTTTGTTTCCTGCAAAAAAAGTATTCAACATAGGTAGAAAAAGGTCTACATTGATAACAGATCGTCTAAGCATATATCTGTTAGAATATCAAAAGGAAAAATTAATTAATTCTGGTTGTGAAAACTTTGTTAGACAGTATCATTTCTATGTTTCAGAATTAAGAGAATTAAAACCATTAGCGGAGGGATTAGTAAATGGCCAAGAATGATTTTAACAATATAATTAACAAATTAGAAAAGAATTCAATTCCAAAAATAGACAATCCAACAAAGAGAGTAAAAAAATCAACAATAGGATCTTTAGTAATTTCACTCATCGGATCACTACTCATTGGCGGAGCTGGAACTGGTTACATGTATTTAGAAGGAAAAGATAAAGACACAATTATTGAAAACAAACAAAAAACAATAGAAACTGTTATGGATCATAGTCAAAAAGATACAGAACAATTAAGCAAATATTTAACCAAACTAAGAGAAGAAAGAGATTATAATGAAAGTTTGAATGATGAATTAAAAGAAGCAAAAGAAAAAAATATTAATTTAACAGCTACAAATAATGAGTATGAATCTACTGTTAAAAACTTAAATTTAAAAAATAAAAAACTAGTAAAGAAAAATGATAATCTTGAACTAGTAGAAAAAGATTATGCAGAATACAAAAAATTAATGAAAAAATATGAAAAAAAAATAAAAACATATGTTGAAGAAAATAAAAAAAGAAAAAAAGAACTAGGAGATAATATAATAGAATTAGAAGTTGCACACGATCAAATAGGTAATTATTTCTGTAAACGGGTTTGCAATATTACGTCTTATTGTTGCGGTAGCACAAATTATAAATTCACAGATTCGGATTGTAAAAAATACTGTAAAATAAAAACAGACAATAGCGGATTCAGCACTAAACGTTATGGAGTTTTAAAAAAACCAAAAACAGATCAAACAAAAAAGAAATTAGCAAAAAAGAGCAAATAAAACAAGAATATCAAAAAAACACCAAAGCTTTATAAAGAACATACGTATATGGACGTATAAATATATAAATAGCCGATAGGCCATACTTAATTAGTTGAGGTACTAAAATGTGGGTTGCAAAGATAAAAATAGTTCATAAAGAGTGTATAACTAGTCAACGCACAAAAAAACATAATGTAACAAATCTAGTTTATGGGTTAAGTTATTATGAAGATAAAGAATATTATTACTTTAGCGTTCTTCATGTTCCAAGAGGTGAAGAAAAAAATAAAAAAGCATTTATCAAAGATGTTAAAAGCGATCCTAGAATTCTTAAATTTGAACAGAGTGGAAATATATTTTTTACATTAACAAAAGAACCAAAGAAGAATAAACATCTTCTTCAATTTTATAATCCTAAACTTATTTACATTAAACCCGATGTCAATACACCCACAGGACATGAGATCTATGAACTTGCTAGCTGGGATAAAAAACCTCTTCAGGAATTTATTAAAATGACTAAAGAACACATGCAAGGTCAAGTTCTGAAATTAAAAGAAGAAAAAATAGCCAGTGTTTTCATACCACATATTTCAACTCAGCTTACCACAAAACAACTCGATGCAATTTCTCTTGCAAATAATCATGGATATTATAATTATCCTAGACGAATTAACCAAGAACAATTAGCACAGATAATGAAACTTTCAAAATCAACTTATCAAAATCATCTTAGAACTGCAGAAAAAAAATTAATGCCATTTTTAATAGGCCACGCTCAGATGTTCCAAGGAACAGGACAATAAAAAATCCAAACAAGCATCACAAATCAAATTCATCAATAAATCCTATAATTAATTTGTACTTTTCTATAAACTTAAATCCTTTATCAGTAAGCATAATAAATTTTTTACCTTTTTTATCAACAACTTCTCGGACTAATTCCTTCTTAAGAAGCTCAGAATAATAGTCTGCAAAACGTTGAGATGATAAGTTAGAATATCTAAGAAGAGGAGTTGGTTTAATTTGATTTTTATGTTTCATAACAATAGAGAGTATGTCATGAATAACTTCTAGTCGATCTCTTTTTTTTACCATTTTAATCAATTAAACCTTTCAGTATACACGCTAATTATTTTATCACTTTTCATTTTGTCCACTTAGATACTTTTCGATATATGATCAAGAATACAATTAGTGAAACAATGTAAAGTACAAAATCAAATCCCCAAGGTATTAACCAATTTGGTACGAGGATAAATAAACTTAGCAGCCAAAAAATTAAAACAAATAGATATAGCACAGTAGTTTTTGAAAATCTTTTTTTCTTTCTAAATCCAAATAAAAAAATAAAAAATGCAACCACAAATAATATAAGTTGAGCAAATCCTATAATTAAAGGAGATCTATAAAAAAAGGAAGAAACTGCCAAAATTAAAGCAAATAAATTTGAAAATATAATAAAATATTTAGGATTTAGTTTTTTCCAATATGAACTATATATTAAATACAATAACGCCAATGTGCTTAAATAAAATGTTGCAACTAAAAATATATGACCAAAACTTCTAAACGGAATCATAAAACCCTGAGTAAATGTTGAAACCTTCAAAAGAAAAAAGATAAACCTTGGCAAATGGGTTAATCCCAAAAGTAAAAATGCAATTCTAAAATAATATATTCCTTTATGATCAGTTAAAGAATAAAGTTCTTTTGTTTTATAATAAATAAAAAAACATAGAAACATAATTAGCAATGTGTAAAATAATTCAACGCTAAATCTTAGCGGATTAAACAAGTGCATAGGCATTGGAGGGGGCATTTTGTTAAAACCTCTCATAAAAATTAAACTAATTAAACTAATAATTGCAATAAATCAATCATCATTTATAAAATATGTGGACTTAAAATGTATATTATTGCTTCTTCTTCTTTATATATCTTTGAGATCACAAACAATCCTAAGAACTTAAACAGTTCAAAACAATGTAAACAATTAGGAGGTAAAAAAAATGAAAAAAACAACAGTAATAGGACTTGCATTATTGTTAGTTATAGGGATTTTCGCGGCAGGAGTTTCAGCAATAGGAATTCAAGACCAAAAAAACAATATGCAATTTGGAAAAGAAAATCCTATGAAAACAACATTAGAATCAGGAGATTATGACGCATATCTAGAATCTTTTGAAGAATCCGACAGACCATTTATAAAACATAAGTTAACAGAGGAAAAATTCAATGAACGTTCTGAACATATTCAGGAAAGGATCGAGCAAAGAGAAGAGAGAAGAGAAAAAATGAACACTGCAATTCAAGGTGGTTATGATATTTGGAGTGAATATGCAATTACTCTGGATCACAAACCAGCTAATCTGGATTTAGTTACTGAAGATAATTTTGAAACTTTTGTAAAACTTCATGAAGCTAGGGAAAGTCAAGATTTCGACCTTGCAAAAGATTATGCAGATGAACTTGGATTTGAAAAACCTGAACATAAACAACAAGGAGAACACAAACAACAAAGTAATCAAATGAAACAAGGAATGTATAAAGGTATGAGACAAAGAATGAATCAAATGAATCAAGAAAATCAGGGAAGATGTCCATTCAATAGTATGACTGAATAAAATCCCAATAAAAACTAAACAAGTCCAAACCTCAAACATCCCACTAAATTATTTTTTTTCTATAATTATAAAAATATAGACTATAAATTAGTGGACTTTTGTTCCACTTCATTTATAAATACAACTAAACCACAAAAGTTAATAACCTACAATAAAACAATATAAAAATGAATAAAACACGCACAAAAGAAATATTACTTAAATTAAATAATGTATGGAAGATTTATCAAATGGGTGAAGTAGAGGTACCTGCACTAAGAGGAGTTAGTGTTGAAATTAAAAAGGGAGACTTTGTTGCGATTATTGGCGCATCTGGAAGCGGAAAATCAACAATGATGAATCTTATTGGCTGTCTAGATATTCCATCTAAAGGTTCTATTTTTCTTAAGGGAAATGATATAACAAAATTATCTGAATCAGATCTTGCAACTCTTAGAGGCCAAACAATAGGTTTTATTTTTCAACAATATAATCTCATACCTTCAATTTCTGCTTTTGAAAATGTCATGCTTCCTTTAGAATTTTTAGAGTATAATGAAAAAGATGCTGCGAAAAGAACGCGAGAAATTCTTGAATTAGTAAAATTATCAGACAAAGGACATCACTTACCAACTCAGCTTTCAGGAGGACAACAACAAAGAGTGTCTATTGCTCGAAGTCTCGTAGGAAAACCAGAAATCATTCTTGCCGACGAGCCTACAGGAGCATTAGATAGTGTTACTGGAAAAGAAATTTTAGAACTTTTAAAAAAATTATGGAAAGAAGAAGGAAAAACAATAATTTTAGTAACACATGACCTAAATCTTGCAAAATATGCCCATACAATTATTGAATTAAAAGATGGACAAATTCTTAGAACACAAAATAAAAAAAAACATAAGAACTAACAAACAAATAAAAAAACATAATAAAAAAATAAAATCGACCACGAGGTGGAATTAATGAAACAAAACAAAACAAACTCATCAAAACTTCTATTTACACTTTTTATTCTAGTTTTAAATTTAATCGCAATATCTATGGTTAATGCCAACTTAGCAGATACACAAGCTGCATCAATAAGTCTAATTAATCAAGATCCAGATCCTGCAGTTGCAGGAGATATTGTTGAAGTAAGATTAGGAATTGAAAACATAGGGGGTAGCGATATTGATAATTTAATAGTAAATCTGGGTTTAGAATACCCCTTCACTTTAGTTCCTGGAGAATCAAATATCCAAGAAGTTGGATCTATTAATAAATTTCAAGACGACGAAGATATGAAAATAATCAAATACAAATTAAAAGTTGATCGAGATGCTACACAAGGAGATTATGAATTAAAAATAAATTATTATGAAAAAGATTCTCAAGTAAAAAAACAAAAAAGTCTAAATATTGCTGTAACAAATAAAGATAGTGCTGAAGTAATTCACATAGATCAAACTACTTTAATCCCTGGTAAACAAAGTGGTTTAAAATTTACTGTGAATAATGTTGGTAATGCTCCTCTTAGAGATTTAACATTTTATTGGGAAAATGAAGATGACATTCTACTCCCTGTTGGAAGCGATAATACTAAATACATTAAATATGTTGAAATAGGAGACAGCGCACAACTAGAGTATCAAGTTATTGCAGATACTAATGCAGATCCAGGTCTTTACAAATTAGATCTACATTTAAAATATGATGATCCCGTAAATGGAGGTTCTACAAATATTTCTACAATTGCAGGAATTTATATCGGAGGAGCTACTGATTTTGATGTTGCTTTTTCAGAAAGTTCTGCAGGAGAAACATCATTTAGTATTGCAAATATTGGAAGTAATCCTGCATCTTCGGTTTCTGTTATGATTCCCAAACAAGAGGATTGGAAAGTTAGTGGTTCAAATGCAGTTATTATTGGAAATTTAAATACTGGAGATTATACTGTTGCAAGTTTTACAATCAGTTCTGCTGCGCAGAATATAGGAATCAATAGCGACGAAACTTCAGAAACAAAAAAATCAAATTCTAAAAATTTCAAGAAAAAAATTAATTCAGAAACAACTCAAAATTCAACAAAAAATCTCATAAAAACTGATACGATACTGATACAAATATCATATACTGATACTATGGGCGTTAGAACATTAGTTGAAAAAGAAGTTCCATTTAGCACTGAAACTATGAACTCTGCAAATGGAGAATTTATGGTCGGAGCTAGAACAAAACAAATTCAAAGTACAAGCATTCTTTCAACATACAAATGGTATTTGATAGGTCTTGTAGCATTAATAATTTTAAACCTAGGATATAAAAAATATAAAAAAGAAAAATTAGCCAATCCTAATTTTAAATTATTTAGCTTCAATAAAAAAAATAAAATTAAATTAAAAAAATAAACCCCACTAAAAAAAAAACAATAGTAAACAAAATAAAAATGAAATTAATTAAGTGCTTAAAACATGCATTCAACATGGTATTAAATAGTAAGCTTAGAAGTTGGCTTACAATACTAGGCATTGTTATTGGCGTTGCTGCAGTCATTGCAATTGTTTCAATTGGCGAAGGAATGCAAGAATCTATTAATAGTCAAATGAGCAATTTAGGAGGAGACATAATAACTTTAAGTGCAGGATATTCTCGAGGGAACAGGATGTTTGGACACGGTAAAAGTTCAGAAGGAAGTGCTACTGCAACAGAAGAAGAAATTGTTCTAAGTCGAAGTGATTTACAAGCACTTAAAGGAATTCCTGATTTAGAAGTAATAGACACAAACATTCGCGGAAACGTGGATGTATCTTATCTTGGAAAATCAGGTTCTGTTTCATTAACAGGTGTTGATCAAAAAGTTTGGTCTAGCATAACAATCACTGAAATTAGAGATGGTCGTTTTCTTGATTCTGCAGATCAAAACGTAGTAGTCATAGGTGCAAAACTTGCAGATTCATTTTTTGAACAACCACTAGGAATTAATAAAATGTTCACTATTGAAGGTAGTGCGTTTAGAGTAATTGGAATTCTCGACGACAGCAGCACAAGTATTTACATGCCTTTACAAATGGCTTATCAAATACTTGACGACAAAGAAAATGATGTTTATGATTCAATTGTAATTAAAGTTAAAAACGAAAATTTGCTTGACGAGACTATTGCAAAAGTCGAAAAAAAATTAATGACTGTTCGTCATGTTTCGCAAAAAGATAAAGATTTTTCTATTTCATCAAGTAAACAAATGAATGAAACTCGTGCAGAAATGATGAATACAATGAGTGCTTTTTTAATTGCTATTGCAGCAGTATCTTTAATAGTTGGTGCAGTAGGTATTGCAAATACCATGTTTACTTCAGTTTTGGAAAAAACAAAAGAAATTGGAATTATGAAGTCAATTGGAGCAAGAAATAAAGATATATTAACAATATTTTTACTTAATGCTGCATTAATTGCATTAGTTGGAGGACTTATAGGAGTTATATTTGGATCTTTTTTATCTAGTTTAATGCCTTTACTGCTTACAGGTATGCCTGGTAGTAGAGGAGGATTATTAACTATTGTTTCATTAAATTCAGTTATTATGGCTTTGTCTGTTTCAGTAGGTATTGGAATTCTCGCAGGAATTGTTCCTGCATATCAAGCATCCAAACTAAAACCAGTAGATGCGCTAAGATACGAATGAATTAAACTATTCAATTAAGTTATTCATTTTATCTAGTATAATATCTAATAACACTAAAATTATCCCTTTTTACAATAAACTATATAAATAATAAAATTATCATTATATAAAAAGAGCTATATTTTGATATTTAAAAAAGAACATTATATAGAATACAGATTAAATAAATAAATTAATAATCTATATTGACTACAAAAAGGGGTGCATATTAGGTGGCTAATGCTAAAGTTATTGGAATTGTTTCAATCAAAGGTGGAGTTGGAAAGACAACTACTGTCTGTAATCTAGGTGCTGTTCTTGCTTCTAAATTTAATAAACGTGTTTTACTTGTAGATGCTAATTTCTCTGCTCCAAACTTAGGTCTTCATTTAGGACTTGTCGATCCAAAACATACACTCAATGATGCTCTTGCAGATGATGTTCCAATCTCTCAAGCATTAATTGAACATGATAATGGAATTCACGTTTTGACAGCTTCGCTTAAAGATAAAAAAATTAATCCTTACAAACTCAGAAACAGATTACAAGATTTAAAAGAAAAATATGATATTATTCTTATTGATTCATCTCCTGCTATGAATGAAGAAACTCTTTCTGCAATTCTTGCATCAGATGAATTATTTGTGGTTAGTGCTCCAGATTATCCTACTCTTAGTTGTACTATGCAAGCAGTTCAATTAGCAAAAGAAAAAAATACACCTATTAGTGGTTTAATAATTAATAAGTCAAGAAATAAAAAGTTTGAAATAGATATAAAAGAAATTGAAAAAAGTACAAAAACTCCTGTACTTGCAATTCTTCCCGACGATATAAAAATTCTTGAATCTCTCGCACACACTACTCCTGCAACAATTAGAAAACCTAATTCTCCTGCTTCAATCGAATATACTAAACTTGCAGCATCACTTGTGGGAAAACATTATACAGATCCAAGACTCTGGAAACAATTCACACATATTTTTAAAAAATCTATTGATCAAGATTCTGTTAATAGATTATTATATGCTAAAAATCTTAGAGAAGAATTAGAAAATCAAGTTTCAAAACAAAAAATTGATTAAACCAAAAACAATGAAACTAACATTCCACGGAGGAGCAAATGAAGTTGGCAGGAGTTGCGTAGAGTTAGTTTCAGATAACACAACTATTTTTTTTGACGCTGGACTTAAACTTTCTGAAAAGGGAACTGATTATCCTGTTAATTTTTCTAATTTAGATAAAGTTGATGCAGTTCTTTTATCTCATGCTCATCTTGATCATTGCGGTGCACTTCCATTTCTTGATCATAATGGTTTAAAGTGTCCTGTATTTTGCACTAAAACAACCAAGAACCTAACTAGACTTTTACTAAAAGATGCATTTAAAGTGGGTAAAATTCTTCATACACATCTTGGGTATGATAAACCCGATATCTACAAGGCTTTAGATTTTATGAAAAGAATTAAATTAAAAGAAAAAGAAACAATTAAAGATATTGAATTTGAATTTCTAAACGCAGGACATATTCCAGGTAGTGCTTCTATTCTTGTTAAAACAAATCATCCTGAATATAAAACTATTCTATATACAGGAGATGTTCAAACTTCAAATACTCACTTACTTAATTTTGCAAACATTGAATTAGATCATGTAGATATTTTAATTTGTGAAACTACTTATGGTGATCGTAATCATCCTAACAGATTATCTGAAGAAAAAAGATTCATTTCTGCAATTGAAGATACTATTTTAAGAGGAGGTTCTGCTATTGTTCCTGTTTTTGCAATCGGAAGAGCTCAAGAAATTATTATGTTATTATCCGAACATAAATTTGGAGTGCCTATTTTCATTGATGGTATGGCAAAAAGTGCAACTGAAATTATGCTTTCGGATCCCAACTCTGTCAAAAATCATAGCAAGCTAAGAGATGCTTACCAATCTGCAACAAAGGCAAATTACAAATCTCGTGAGAGCATCACACATAGAAGAGGAATTTTTGTTACAACATCAGGCATGCTTACTGGCGGAGCAGTTATGGCATATTTGAGAAAGAAATACAAAAATAAAAGAGATTCTATATTATTAACAGGATATCAAGCAGAGGGAACTAACGGTCACTTATTATTAGACACAGGCCATATGTATATTGAAGGACATCGTAAAAAAGTTGATTGTGAAGTTTTTCAATTTGATTTTTCTGCTCATTGCGGACAAAGTGAATTAAAACAACTAATAAGACAATTAAGTCCTAAGAAACTTATTTTGGTTCATGGTGATCCTAATGCATTAACAAACATTTCAGAATGGGCTCGAGTAAAAGATATTGATGTTCATGTTCCTGATGTAGGGGATATAATTAAATTATAAAATTGAATTATAATACAATGATTAAATTATAACTATGTAATTAAATCAAAAAAATAAATTAAAATCATAAAAAAATACAAAATTAAAAAAAATACAAATTTATTTATTATAAAAAAGAGGTAATTAAAATGAAAAAGAAAAAATCAGTTCGTAAGAAATCTACTAAATCCGTTTCTACAGTTTCTAAAAATACCAAAAAAAAGGTTGCGAGAAAGAGCCCTATAAAGAAAGCAAAATCTAAAACAGTTCGAGTTTCAAAACCAAAGAAAAAGAGTTCAAAAAAAATTACTAAAAATCCTGTTAGAAGAACATACATTGCAGTTAGCACTCCAAAAAAGAAAAAAGAAAAAAGTTCTAAATTAGGATCATTTAATGATTATTTTAAAAGAACATTTAATGAAGAGAGATTACATGTAATAACATTCATGCTTGCATTATTTGCATTAGCTCTTGTTTTTTATTCTCCTGCAATAATTGGTTATTTAATCACATTATCTGCAATGCTTTTAGTAGTTCATTTTTTTAATTATCACGGATTTAAGGGTTTTGACGGCGCTGTAATTATCGGATTACTATTTGTGCCCATAATTTGCACATTAATTTTATATAATGATGTTTGGAGTTGGGTCATTTTAGTTGTTTATTTAGCTTCATTTATCACATCGATAATTTCATATTTTTATCATCAGAAACAATTTAAATTTTTAGAAGTTGTTTGGCGCAATATTTATGCACACGTACTTGCATTAGCAGTTGCTATGATCTTATTATTTTTATTTGTATTAATCCCTTCAGGAGGGTTTATGGGCATCATAAGTGTTTATTTATTTTATATCATGCCTGCATTATTTATTTATTTTTTATTCAGTAAATTTTACTATATTTATTTTTTTGATCCTAAACATCCAACTAAAGATTGGATTAAAAGCCTAGGTCATGCAGTTGTTTATACCATTGTTTTTTCAGTAGTTCTTATCGGTGCTTATTCTGTTTCTAGTGTGAATTTTTTTAACACTCAAAATGAAGCATATCTTGAACAATTGGAAAATAATATTGATGGCTTTAGCGCACTTGAAGAGGTATTAACAAATGAACCAATTAAGTTACAAGAACTAGAAGTTTTTAAGGAACTTAATTCACAAGTTGGTAAATTACGCGCAGATATGGAGTCTGAAATTACTCTTGCGCTCAACAAAGATAATACAGATATTACATTCAAAGATATTGCTCAAGATAAATATTTTAGAACTATAAGTGAAAATAATTATAATTTTTCTATTACAGGAATTAAATACTATTTAATAGATATCCTAAAAAAGTTGTTTAAAGAAAAAACACAGTTATATGCTAGTCTTTTGAAAAAACAAATAAAAGA
>Ga0209045_1001314_pt1 | contig 23214 bp, 20 predicted proteins | sample SaaInlLV_10m_DNA_4_FD_184664 | JGI IMG/M metagenome (GOLD analysis project Ga0209045, IMG submission 184664) | Marine microbial communities from expanding oxygen minimum zones in the Saanich Inlet - Saanich Inlet SI072_LV_200m_DNA (SPAdes) (version 2) | ecosystem: Environmental > Aquatic >...
TTTAAAATAATATAGGGTTAATAAATGGGTTTAAAAAGAGGTAAAAAGTACATTAATCTATTTTGTATAGCTTTGCTTTTGATTATATTTACTAAAATTGCATTAGCTCAACCAAGCCACAATTTAATAATAAATTCTACTGATACTCAAATAAATTATCTAGATAATTCAACATTCAACATATTATTTTCTCATAATGATACAGAAACAGTAGAAGACCTTATTTTTAATAACACACTCCCCTCAGGCTGGGGATATATTTCAGATTCATGGAGTGTAACAGGTAACACTAGCTTTGTTAGCTTGCAAGTTACTCCTCAAAATTTAATTTTTTCAACAGAAAGTTTAAACGGAGACTCAACAATAAATATTACTTTTGAGGCTTTTTCAGGTTGTTCTCCTGTAAATGGAACGAATAATACTGTGAATGTAACATACCAATGGCAAGACGAGGGAATACCTCAAGCAAATGTGAGCGTAATAAATTCATCAGAACAAATAACTGTTAATGCACCAGCACTACTTCTCACATATGCTCCTTTACCCCAAGTTAGTAATGTGAATGAATCAGATTCATGGCAAGTGCTTTTGGTTAATAATGGAACTGGAACGGCAAATGGAATTTTTGTCAATCACAATCTTGAAACAGGATTTTCATCACCCTCATTTACTGCATTCACAAATGGAACAGAATCATTTTCAGGAACAGGATATAATAATAATCTTAGTGTAAATTGGTCTCTGAACATATTACCTGGAAAAACTTGGTACACAACAATTTATGGAACGCCATTTACCTGTGATGAGAATCTACTTGACTTTAATGTAAGTATAACTGCAGGAAATGGACAGTGCTCTTATTATACTAATACCACCTTAGGAGAATCAAATCTACGACGAGTGAGAGTTTTAAGAGCAGATTACTCTGCAGAAATAGGACAAAATAAAAGTCAAACAATACATGTTAATGTTGACTGTGATTCTTATAAAAATTTTACATTAACAGAAAGTCTTGCAAGTGTTCAACAAATAAGAATAAAAAATGTTACTAGCACAAATAATGGTCTAGCTGTTGATCATTCTATTGATGGAAGCACTATTAATTGGTTTTTTTATGATGGAACTGGAGCTAATTTTAGTTCTCCTTTTGACTTTTGGATAACATACGAAGCATACTTGAGCACTGATGAATCAAACACAGAAGGAGTTAGCGTTGAAAATGGTTTTTCTGCCAGTTACTATAATAATACACAAAACTATTTTAATTATTTTTATGATTCAAACACTGCAGAATCAACAACAACCTCGTCGGGAATTTATACCACAGTACTTGAACCTTCTTTAACAATTACAAAAGTTGCAAGTGACTCTGTGGTTTCAATAAATGAAACTTTTGATTATGTTATTGATATTTTAAATGAAGGACTTGGAACAGCACACAATATAACTCTTACAGATGTAATGCCTGATGGAACTTTATTTATAGAATCTACTGAAAGTTTAGAATCAGAAGATGGAAGAAACTTAGAATGGAATATACCTACAATTTCAAGTTCTGGCTCTTGGAGTACAACAGTTACTGCACGAGTAAATACAACTTATGAATCAGGAGATTTAATTCTTGCAAATGATACATTACAAAATTCAGTTAATGCTAATTATAAATCTTACAATCAAACACTTGCTGCAGATTATGGTGGAACAATTAGAAGCTACTCAGGAAATACTTTTGAAAATGTTTGGGTTCAAGCACCACCTCTTAGTGTTGTACCTGATAAATCAACAGCATCGATCGGCGAGTTAATAACCTATACAATCAATGCAAGTTTTGAAGGCGCACCTGCAAATTATGTTGTTTTAACAAATACTATTCCTAACGGTCTAGTTTATGTAAATTACTCGACGACAAATGGAGATCCTAGTTTTTTAAGAACAGGACAAAATTTAGTTTTTGATTATGGAAACATAACAGAAAAATTAGTTTATTCAATTGAAATTTCCGCGTATATTAATGAAACAAATGCAAATAATATGGGAGGAGTTTTAACAGATAATGTTCAACTAGTATATGAAAATTCAACATCAGGAGCTACGTTTACAATAACAGAAAGTACTAGCTCGACAATTACAGAACCATCTTTAACACCCTCAAAAACAACAAGTGCTTCAACAATTAATGTTGGCTCGCAAACCACCTACACTCTTTCATTTACCAATACAGGAGATTCAACAGCATTCAATATAACAGTTAATGATACACTACCCGACGGATTAAGTTATGCTAGTTCAACACAAATCCCACTTAGTCAAGATGGACGAAAAATAATATGGAACATTCCAAGTCTAGGTTCGTCTCAATCTTGGAATACAATTGTAACGGTAAATGTTGACGAAACGTATGAATCAGGACAATATATTGCTGCAAAAGATAGATTCTTGAATACATTCAATGCAACTTATTTTTCATACAATCAAACTATTGCTACAGTTTATTCTGGAACTATAAGAAATTATTCAGATACAGACAGCATAGGAAATGTTGTACGAACACCAACTAGAAGTATTAATGCAGACAAAAATAGTGCGTCCATAGGAGAATTAATAACTTACAACATAATTGGAAATTTTCAAAACTCGTATGCCGATGGAGTTACAATAAATGTCACATACCCTTCAGGAATTGTTTTTGTAAATCAAACAAATTCAAGCAATAATAATTACACATTTTCACAAAGTGGACAAATACTTACTTTTGACTTTGAAGATTTAAATGTTCGTGAAAACTTAGATATAACATTTACAGGATATATAAATGATGTAGAGTCTAACAGCGCAGAAAATAATTTAATATCATACTTGTCATTATATTATCATAACTCGTCAGATCATTCATTTTTATTAACAGATAATGATTACACAACAATAGTAGAACCTTCAAACAATCTTCAAAAAGAATCTAGCGAAAATGTTGTTTCAATAAATGAGACTTTCACATACACAATCTCATTTGAAAATAATGGAACAGGAACCGCATACAATATTACAATCAATGATACAATACCTGATGGAATAGATTTTGTAAGTTCAACTGAAAATTTAGAAAGTCAAAGTAATGATTTATTAATTTGGATTGTTCCACTAATAACTGTCGACGACACTTGGACAAGCATTGTAACTGCAAGAGTAAATGAAACATATGAATCAGGAAAATATATTCTTGCAAATGATACAATTTTTAATCAAATAGGTGTTCAATATTATAGCGAGAATAGAACCCTAGCAAATCCATACAGTGGAACTGTAAGAACTTACACAGATACTGCAGACGAAACAGTTGTGATAAATGACCCTATATTTATGTTAACTCAAAGTAGCAGCACAGTCGGACTTGGAGATCTTATAACATATACCTTAACATCAGATTTTACACAAGCACCAGGAAATGAATTTATTGTTGTGAATAATATATCTGATAAAATTTTATTTGTTAATTATTCTAATACCACAGGACTGAGAAGTTATACTAAAGATGACCTTGAACTTACGTTTGATTATGGTAATTTAACAGACAGAGAAAATCATGGACTCACAATTAATGTATGTGTTAATGATACTGGAACAGTTACAAACAATGCAGTTTTTAGTTATGAGAATGTTACAGGCACAACATTCACTACTACTGAAAGTGTGAGTGCAACATCAGGCGGACCAACAATAGTGTTAAATAAAACAAGTTTAGTTGGAACTCACTCAGGAGTCCTTGAGACAGTTGAATATTTAATAAATCTCACAAATACAGGAACCGGAACTGCACGTAATGTATCCATAATTGATACATATTCTGACGGATTAATATTTAATTCAGTCAGCACTAATTATAGCTCAATAATTGAAGCATCCCGAACAATAAACTGGAATAATTTAACAATTCCTGCAGGCAGTTCAGAATTAATATATTTAAACTTAACATTGAATGATACCTACAGTAATGGAACAGAAGTAGATGGCGGAGAAACATTTTTGAACACTGCAAATATAACATACCAAAGTTCAGAAAGTTCTGATTGTTCTCAATTCAATCAATATTATTCTGCTTCTGATTCAGTTGTGATAACTTCAGGATATATTATTTTAGATGTACCATCCCTAAGAAAAGTAATGCGAACAACAAATTTTGGAATTAATAGCGTCACTAAAAGAGAAATTAAAGTTAAAGATATAACATTAGGTAAAGGATTATTTGGAACAACAGGAAATTTAATATCTAAAATCAATATTAATTTTACAGCAGACATTAATTTTAGTAGCATTACTTCTGATACAGATAGATCATTAAAAAAATCATTTGTGCATGGATTATCTAATGTAGATGAAATAATAAATAAAACATTATATATTCCTCGCGTTGCAAATACAAGCCAAGTTTATATTTGTCCAGGAGCTTCATCACTTGCAGCAACAACACCAACATGCGAAAATAAAGTAACAATAGGAGTAAATCAAACAGTTAATGGAATGACCATGACTGAAGTTAGTACAGACGGAGAAGATTATTATCTGGTTACAAACATTGCAGGAACAGGAGGCGGAGAAGGAAGTGCACCAACGCTGACAAATGATGCAGTTAATCCTACTTCAAGTAGTTTTGTTACCTATGTATTCAATGTTACTTATACAGATGCTGAAAACGATGTTGCAAGTTATGTAAATTTGGAGCTAAATGGTTTAACAAATTACACAATGATTGAAAGCGATGAATCTGATACAAATGTTATCGATGGAAAATCATATTATTATCAGACAAACGGAGATTTATTAGGTGCAGGAAATCACACATTTAAATTCAATGCTGCAGATGAAGCTAATATTACTGTGAATACATCTAGCAAGTCAGGTCCAAATGTAACTCAAATTTCAGATTTAGACATAACTAGTAATACAGACTCAGATTATATTACTGAAATAGAACTAGCAATTTTTTATGCTAATTATACTAAATATCCCTCTGGAGAACCTATTAATTCAGGTGGCGACTCAGGAAATTGTTTAATAACAATACCTGAACTTTCTATAACAAATAGTCAAATGGATTTTAATGGAACTGGAGATAATAGATATAATTACTCAACAACTTTTCCAAGTCATGGAACTTTTAATTGGAGTGTTACATGTAGTTCAACTTCATATGATGCAATGAATTCTTCAAGCAATGTTTTAATCTTTAACAGCAAAGTACCTGTTCCAGAATTTGGCATAACTCAAATGATAATAATGATGGTATTAATTGTCGCAGTAATGGGATATGTTAAGAAAAGGGAAGAAACAAATTAATAAATACTAAATTCTAAAAAATAAATCTTTTTATTTAAATCTAATTATCTTTAATCCATAACAGTTAACTAAAAGCATATTTATATTCAATCACACATATTTTTTTAAAACTATTACAAGTATAGAGTATTATGTCGATAATAGCAATTGTTGGAGATATTCATGGAAAAATAGATATCATGCTAGAAAAAGTATTTCTACAAGATGTAGATTTAATAATTCAAGTTGGAGACTTTGGAACATTTATTTCAAAAGAGAATTTAGACAGAGGATCAAGACGACATAATGGCATTGGTGATTTTGTAGAGTACTATACTGGCAAGAAAAAATTTCCAGTCCCTGTTTATTTTATTAATGGAAATCATGAAGATTTTAACATTATTGAAAAAATATGTGCGCAGCCAATACCAAACTTGAACTATATGAAGAATGGAATGGTTTATGATATTGATGGAGTGCGCTTTGGAGCAATTGGAGGAAATTATTCACCAACCAGATTTAAACTAGACAAAAAACATAAAAAACTTCAAGGAGTAAGAAGAAAACATTTTAATTATCAAGACATAGAAAATTTGAAGCAAATAAAAAACATTGACGTGATAATAGCACACGAATGTCCATTAGACGTGGGACTAATAAGCAAATTTGACAAAAAAGAGTGTGGAAGTAAAGAGATTAGAGAATTAATAGAAGAAATACAACCAAAATATTATTTTCATGGACATTATCACAGGTTTAATGAAACAAAAATAAATAAAACCAAAGTTATAGGGCTAGGAATTATTGAAGGCAAAAGTCAGTCGATTTATATATTAGATACAAACGTAATGAAATATTAAATTGTTGATGAGTTTATGTTAGAAATTTAAAAAAATTTAATATCTCAGTTGATACTGCAAGCACAATTTTATTTTATTACCAATAATCTTTTTCTAATTCATGCAGCTCATCTAAAACTCCGCCATAATTTTCAAGAGCTGATTCCCAAACATATTTTTGGTTCTCTATTATGTTTATTTTTGGAATTGTTAGTTTAGGAATTTCATTTCTAATTTGAACTTCAATCACATTATAATTTTTTTCGCTAGTCCAAACATCTTCTCCATTTAATCTTCTTATGATAATTTTAACTTCATCATGCGCAGGACCTGACCAAGTTAAAACAGATTTATAATTCAGACCAGGATCAAAACTAACTGCATCTTCTCTTCTAACAGGATTTGGAGTTCTATGATTTTTTGCATCAGGGCTGAACTCAGAAAATCCTGGTTCGTAAATAAATTCTTCATAATCCCAACGATCACAACCTGTTGCACCTCCTCTTTCTTTAATATAAACAATCGATTTTGCATTCACTGCTCTAACATCTGGAGTCAAGTTAATTTGATATGGCATCCAGCTACAGATAACCGTGTCAAAATCTTGATTACGGTATCTTTTAACTGCATCAGATGCGTCGCCAACTTCTAATTTTAAATTTGGATGTGCAAAAGGATTATTATTTGTCAATTCTTTATCGGAATCTAAACCAACAACATCAACCTCTCCTGTTTTGGCGAGAAGGTATGCTAAAAAACCTGTACCGCAACCCACGTCTAAAATTTTAGGTCTTAATTTTTTTTTGTTAACAACTTTTGCAATTTCAACAAATCTTTGAATTTCTTCACGTCTCGGAGCCCAGTAAGAAACAGCAGCCGACTTATTACTTCCACAGATATTAAAAATATCAATATCTTCAAATGGAATTTTATTCATCCAGTATTGTTTGTAAGGAGTCATTTTAGTTTTATTTTTTTATAAGTATTTATTTGCGATTTCTAAAAATTCTTTCCAGACAGATGCGTATTCTTTAATTCTTTGAATTCCATCTGCAGGTTTTACTTGGAATGATTTTTTCATGCTTGTTTTGAGATCATCTTCATCAGTTAATGTATGAATTTGAGTTAAGTCGTGCTGATCAAAAACAAAACACATACTATCTTCAATACTGCAATCAGGATTTCCACAATGATGCTCGTCGAGATCTACAAAATGATATTTTTGTTCTAGACTTTTTAATTCATCAAGGAAATCATTTGCTTTTGGATTGTCAGAGTTCACTTTGAAAATCATATCTCCACCATAAAGCATTTTACGATTTGGTTCTGCATAAACTCCGAAGCATTTGTCTGCTAAGTGACCTTCACAACTAGCTTGGGTTGTAATGAATGGAATTTTATTTAGTGTGTGAACTAATTGTTCTATGCCAAGATCTAATGTTCCATTAATTGTGTCAGTCATTTTGAATTCACTATATTTTTTATTCTGCGTTATTTTTTACTTTTTATGTTTTTATAAGTAGTTTTGTTATTTAGTATAAGGTAACTCAATTAACTGATTAAAATAATCTTTATTTTCTCTTAGTTTATTCATTAAAGCTATAGGATCTTCAAGATCTGCATTTGCTATTTCTAAATTTTGTTGTGCTGCTACAAGATTTTCTTTTGCCTCGTCAGTGTCAAGTACGCTTAGAACTTGAATTTCCATTTCAAGATAATGCGTTGCACTCCTTACCATGCCTTTAAGTCTGAAAGGAACCTGGCTTGAATCTGCAGCAAATATTTTTTCAAAATCACTGCCTGCTTGATATAACAATTTGATTTTGGTTTTTGATTCTTCATAGCGCTCTTCAGCACCTTTTAAATGTCCTCTTTTTTGATTTAGTTCTGATTGAATGTAATCAAGTGCATCTTGCCCTGTCTGAAAATCAAAATGCTCAGGATACTTAGTTTTTGCAAGTTCGCCATTATCTCCGACAAGAATTAATTCAGTCATTCTTGAGTTTAACTCACCAATATATGTTTTAGAATTTTCAACACTTGTTTCATACTCAGAAATTTTTTCGACTTTCTTTTCTAAAATTTCTTTTTCAATTTCATCAATATCTAATTTATCATTAGTAAAGAAATCATCTAACTTTTTATACTGTTCATGATTATTTTTTCTAATCTCAAAAACTTTCTCTGCAAAAAAACATCTCCAAATTGAATCAATAAAACCCTCGTAACCAGATTCAATATTCCAATCAGCATTTAATTCAGTTGCAATAGTTTCATAAAATCTATTTTGTGCTTGTTCTGAAAAGTTAGGAACTTCAGATATTTTTTCTAAAACTTGTTTTAAAAAGTCTAATGGTTTTTCAATTTGATCTAATCTTCTGCAATCTGCAAAATCAGTTAATACATATTTTGACCCAGTAAATAAAATGTTTTCGGGATGAATTGTGCTATGAAGCAAAATTCCGTCGAGCTTTGCAAGTTCTGCATAGTGTTTTCCTAAAGTTTTTGCTAAAAGCATTTCTCTATTTTCTGGTTTTGGAAATGCAGGGTTGCTATTAAATGAACTTCTAACATTACTCGGCGCAAGTCTAATTAGATACGCTTGATCTTGTCTATCTGATGAATAGCCATAGTCTACATCATTTTCATAAATAAATACGCCTGCAGCTCTCACTGAGTCTCCCTCTAAAAATGTTTTTGCATTTTCTTTTCTTTGTAGTTCAAGATTTTCAAGTTCTCTTTTTCCTTCAGATTCTGAAGCACAACCAAATCGTTTTACACTTTGCCCAAAGTATCCACTACGAATCACATCATCAGTTTTAGTATTATCACCGTCAGGACATCCAACTCCTTTTATTTCAACAACAAATTCTTTACCACCAATTTCTACACTTACAGGTTCTCCCTGGTAAAGTAAAACTCCAGTTCTTCCTTCCAAAGGGTTGTGATCTTCATAATCAGTAACACTCATAAGAATTGAATAATCTGTTGTTTGAGTTTTAGATGTTCTTAAAATCCCTTGAGTTAATATTGTTTTTAGATTTTGAGGAAGTTTAGAATAATCGTCTGTAGAAATTATTTCTTTGACTCGTTCATTTGAAACTTCTAAAGGAACAACTTTCATAACTCTATGCGGATACCATTGCCCGCCAAATATACCCATATCATTAGTTTCAAGAACTCGTTCACTTTTGAATTTAGCTGAATCAGATTTTAGAGTTTTGATTTTATTAAGCTCATTTCTTACAAGTCCAACTAAACATTGTTGAGTTATTTTGCATCACCTTCAATTAACTTAGATGCTGCAATTTCAAAGAAATGAGACCTGTTTCTGAACTCTTTAGAGCGCATTGCTTCGCGTACTGCAACAAGAGTGTCTTCATCCAAAGTAATGCTGATTTTGTGTTTCATCGGTATGATTTTATCCTACTAATATATAAGGTTTTCGTTTTTTTATTACTTAAAAGTAGTAAATTATTTTGTTTTGTTAAGTTTTATTTAAAACCAGTCATAACTGCAAGAATATTAAATCCTACGATAGCTTTATAAATAACTACCCCTTTCCAATAGTAAAATGATTGAAACAATACTGAACAAAATACCATTTAAAAAGACTTTAGTTGCTGGTTTAAGCCTATTTGCATTAGGCTGCGGAGATACAATAATCCACAATCACTACAATTCAGATGACAATAAACAAGAAGAAGAAGACGCGACAAATGCTTTACCAGAAGAAGATGTAATAGAAGAAGATGCTCAAATTTTAGAACCATCTCAAGATATAATATCCCCCATTGATTCTAAACAAGACATTGAATATAACTTAGATAATCTAGATCTTATTGAAGAAGTAAGTTCTGATGTAGGAAACCAATGTCCCGTATTTGATCCAAAACCACAAGACATAATTGTAGATGAAAAAAGTGAAATGGAACTTAATTTTAATGCTATTGATCCTGATGGAGATACACTTACTTTCAAATTATTTGCTTCCAGCGATAAAGAACCAGGAGACTGGGAAGATTTATCTGAAGTAGATGAATTTGATGTAAAAACTGGAAAATTAGAAAAAATGAAAATAAAGTGTCATAATGAAGGAGAATACACATTCAAAATAATTGCAAGCGATGGAAAATGCGAAACAAAAGAAGAATTTAAATTAATAGTAAATGATACTTGCGATTGCGATACTGATGGCCAGGTTTTGAAAACAAGTTGCGAAACAACAACACCTTGTCAAGGTTATCAACAAAAAGTATGCGTCGATGGATTCTGGGAAACTCTTGGAAACTGTGAAGATAATGAACTAATAGGACATGGACTAATTCCCAGTGTTTCAGACGGCAAAGTTGCGTTTTTGAATGATAATAATGTGCCTTTTACACTTGATGTGTATGATAAAATCACAAAGGAAACTAAAACAGTTTATACATTTGAATCTGGAGAAGAACCATTAATGTCTTTGAAACTCGACGGAGATAGATTAATGTTTACAAGATATAATACAGACACAGATAAAGGGAAAGCGACAGTAGTAGATATAAACACAGACCAAATATTATTTAATCTATTAGTCGATGGAGAATTAAATTGTACAGATATTGAAAATCAAAAAGTAATTTGTGCAGTAAAAGAAGAAGGAACAAATGGAACAATAACACTATTTGACTTATATGGCGATGCAATAGACCTTATGGAATTTGGATCACCCTACGATCTGGACGTTAATAATGATGAATTACATAACTTAGTAATGGATCAACAAACACTAGTATTTCCCATGACTAATAAATCTTATGACTTGAATTTATTTGATGTAAACTCACTACAATTTTTTCAAGGACCAAACTTAGAAGGATTAATAGAAACACAAGAAAATTTCGCACCATTAATATCAAATGGAAAAATTTTGTTTGTTAGTAAAAAAGCACAAGGTCTTAACTCAAATAAAACATTCCTATATGATTTAGAAGAAGATACAATGCAAGACATAACTGAAGAATCAACAGGATTTAGCTGTAAAACAACATACAGATATTTTGCAGACTTTGAAAATAAAACCGCAGTATGTCATGTAAAAGCATACGGGTCTGATCAATTATATGTAATTAATTTTGAAACAAAAGAATACCAAAAAATAAGCAATACAATTGAAAGTTATGCAATGGGATATGTGAGTTTAGATAATAATAACTTAGTATTTACTATTGACGAAGATCTAGGAGACAATGTTCCAATATATTTATGCGAACTAAAACCTGAATGGGGAGAATTTGAGACAGACGTTGTGGAAGAAGAAGTAGCTGAAGAAGTTGTTGAGGAGTAAATATTAAAAATGGGAAGTCAAGGACATTTAGAACTAATATTGAAAGATGGAACGCTTAGAAAGACAGAAGTATATTTTGATGGCCCAGATTATGTGGCAAATGTTCTTCAAGATTTAGCTCGCTTTGCAGGTGGAGAAAACAAATCAATTACCAAATTAGATCTAGATCCTTGGTTTGAAAAAATAATGTTTCGAAAAGATTCTAAAGAAATTAATACGTATGATGCTGAATCTGCAAACTACTGCAGAATAAATCAACAAACAGGAAGAATAGATGTTGATAGCGGATATGTATGTGACGAAGATGAAAACAATCTCAGTAAAAGAATTATTGACTTAGAAAATCCGCACAATAATTATGGATTTAACTATGATCCGCAAGAACTAAAAGCTGCACTAAAGATTCTTGGATGCAGAGATAATGTTTTTTGGAAAGATGAAGATAATCAAACATTTTATTCTGACACAATTGACGAAGAAGTGCCATTCAAAGTTCAAAAAGGAGAATATCTTTTAGTGAGTTCTATTGACAATAAAAAAACATTGTTTGAATTTGATGGAACTAAATTTATTGAAAAAAAGGTTAATGTGTAAACTTTTTGAATGACATAAATCTTAAATAATAATATTAATTATCTAGTTTTATGACTCAATTAATACTTGCAACAACATCAAGACATAGACAAAAAGCATTTCGTGCACTTGGTTTAGATTTTATTGCTCGCGGCAGTGATGTTGAAGAATATTTTGGTGGAAGACCAAATTCTCCAGAAGAACTAGTTAGTCATTTAGCAAAATTAAAAGCTCAATCAGTTGCTAAACATTATGATGCAGGAATTGTAATTGGATTTGATTCTGTTGGTTGGTTTGATAATAAAATTCTTGAAAAACCAAAATTAAAACAAGAAGCATTTGAAAGATTAACAACATTATCAGGAAATTATCATCAATTCTATACAGGCGTTTATATGAAAAATATTGAAACTGGAAAAGAAAATTCTCAAGTGTCTATTACAAGTGTTGAAATGAGAAATTTAGCAGATATTGAAATAAAATACTATTTAGAACAAGATCCAAACTTTAATACATATGCATTAGGTTATGATCCACTAGGACATTATAGCACTACATTTGTAAAAAGAATACAAGGAAGTTATAATAATTTCTTAAAAGGAATACCTCTTGAAATAATTGTTGAAATGATTAATGAGTTTTAAAAAAACCTAATACTCAATCTTTTAATTTTAGCATTTAATTCTTTAACATAAGCTTTTTTGCTAATCAAATAGAAAAAATAATAAATGATTAACTAATTAATATCTGAAATGACCACAATAAAATCCAAACAAATAATTCTTCGACACATTAAATTAACAGACGTACAAAAGTATTACGAATGTTTTAGTGGAAAAAACATAAAACAAGCACTGCTTCGCATTCCTAAAAATTTAACAGAAGCTAAAAAAGAATTAAGAATTAAATTAAATAACCTAAAAAAAGATAAACCATTTGGAGAAACATTTGCAATAGAAGTAAAAAATGAATTTGCAGGCTATGTTGAACTCCACCATTTAAACACAGAACATTGCAAACACAAATGCGAAATAGGATATGCAGTTCATCCAGAATTTAGAAACCAAGGAATTGCCACAAAAGCAATAAAACTTTTAACAAAATATGCATTTGGAAAATATAAACTAAAACGAATAAGTGCAATGGGACGATTAAAAAATAAATCTTCGTTTAGAGTGTTAGAAAAAGCAGGCTATAAACTTGAAGGAATTTTAAGAAAAAACAAATGTGTAGATGGGAAATATTTAGATGACTTCTTATATGCAAAAATAAAAAAATGAATGATTAATTTAAACAATATTGTTACTAATTCAGATTACAACAAACTAGTAAAATTTTATCAAATAAATAATTTAACTCAATTCTAAATATGAACAAATGTTTTTAAAAACTTCAAGTTTATCTTTGTTATTTGTGTTTATTTTGTAATCAAAAACATGATAATCTTGTTTTATGTTAAAATCATACAATCGTTTGAATAAGTTTGTTGTTTCTTTGTCTTTTATTTTTATGATATCAAATGCTTTGTTGTAACTAATATTGCTTCTCTTAGAAACTCTATTTGCTCTAACTTCTAAATCTGCTTGCAAGTAAATCTTTATTCCTTTATTTGTAAGCCAAGGAAGACTCCAACTATCAATAACAACATTACCTTTGTTAATTTCTTGCACTAGAATTCTATCAGAAATAACATCTAATGGTTCAGCTTGGTTTAATCTGGAATTGAATAGTTTTATTCCTTTTTCACTTTCCCAAAAACCAGTATTGTATCTAGTGTTGTTAATATCAACAGGTTTGTTTTCTAATAAATCTCTCAAAATGCCCGAAGGATGAATTATTCTTAAGTTGTATTTTTCTCCAACTAAATTTGCAACAGTAGACTTACCTGCACCTGAAAATCCAAATAAAATTATTTCCGTCATTTTGGTCTGTATTCCTCCTCTAATTTTCTTACATTTTCTGAAAATAAATGCTTGCAAATTAAATCTCTAAAATTAAGACCTTTTGTTGTGAGACTTATTCTTCTCCAATCTTCTTGGATTAAATTTAGATTGGTTAAATCTTGATGAAGTTGGGGAAATTGTTCTTGGAAACTGATATTGAATTTTCTTCTAAATTCTTTTTTATCTAACGATTCGATATTGTAGATAATGTATTGCCTCATTTTTTCGTTTTCAGTTAATATAATTGCTGACTTAATAGGTGATTTGTTATTATTTATGTCGTCGATATATTCAAGTATTGCTTTTTTGTGTGCTTTATTGGAATAATTATTTCTATAATGAATGTTTTTTGCATATGTTCTTGCTCCTGCTCCAAAACCAATCAAACTTAGTCCTTGGAAAAGATAATCTTCTTGAAAAAAACTACCTTTGTTTGGAATCACATATCTATTATGACAATCTTGATGATATCCTGCATCTAAAAATAATTTTCTTCCAATATCATAACACTCATAAATTTCTTTTTTGGTCATTAGATTATGAGTTTTAATTCTTGTGTTAGGCATTAATCCAACTGCATAAAGCTCAACTGTTTCTGGTCGATGTTTGATGAGAGAGGTTATTGAATGTTTGAAACTTTCTACAGTTTGTCCCTCAATACCAATCATTAAATCTAAAACCAAATTTGGAATTCCTACTTTTCTTAATATATTAATTGCTTCAATTGATTGTTTAGAGAAATTATTTCGTTTACAAAGTTTAATTTCACTGTCTACTAAAGTTTGTAGTCCCATGCTTACTCTATTTATTCCTAATTTTTTAAATTCTGAGAATTTTTTGTAGTTAATAGATTCAGGAGTTGCTTCTATACTCATCTCATCAGCAGTGTTTAAAATATTTGGATTTATATTTGAAATAGTATCTATTATTTGTTTTAAGTTTTTGGTTGAAAGTAAAGATGGAGTTCCACCGCCAAAATGTAAAGTTTTAATATTGTTTTTAAGGATCGAGTGATTTGTTTTTATTTCTTTGAGTAATGCATCTAGGTATGTTTCTTGTAAATCTGAATTAACAATTTTTAAATATCCACAATATGTGCATGCTTGTTTGCAAAAGGGGATATGAATGTAAACATTGAGATCTTTAGTGAATTCTGCTTTTGTTAATTTTGAAGTATATGTTCTTGGAGTTGGATATACATAAACTTCAGGATGAAATTCAAAGTTTTCAATTTGGGTTTTTAATGATGTCATGATATATGGCAGTGTTATGTTATGTATTAATTGTTTCTACCCCAAAAAGAGGTAGTTTTATATATGTCAATGTCTTTGTTATTGATATGATATTAGAATACCTGCAAGAAATAGGTTTGAGCAGGCGAGAAAGTAGTTGCTATGTAGGGTTACTAGAGTTAGGATCATCAAAAATAGGCATGATTGTGAAAAAAACAGGCATTCCTAGTTCTAAAATCTACGAAATATTAGATAAATTAATTCTCCGCGGACTTGTTACATATGTGATAAAGAATAATATAAAACATTTTCAAGCATCAGATCCTGCCAGTTTGGTTAATTATATTGAAGAGAAAAAGAAAAAAATAGAAGAAATTTTGCCTAGTTTGTTATTAAAACAAAAATTTTCAAAAAAACAAAACGTAGAAATGTTTGAAGGACAAAAAGCAATATTTACACTTTTTGTTAACTTGATTGCAGATGCAAAACCTAAAGAATTGTATTTAGTATTTTCAATAAATGAAGAAAATAAAAATTCCTCAGCTAATTTGTTTTTTAAAAATCTAGCAGTACGACGAAAAGAAAAAAAACTAGATGTTCGATTGCTTAAGAATAAAAAATATTATGTTAACGAAAAACATACAAAAGTAAAACTAAAATATACAGACTTTAATCTGCCTCAAGGAACAACAATATTTAGAAATTGCGTAGTTTTGTTATCTTGGGCTGAAAATCCTGTTGCGATTAAAATAGAAAGCGAAGTGTTTGCAAGTCAGCAAAGGGAATTCTTTTTGGATTTATGGAAACATGCAGATTTGAAGAATTGAAAATATTTCGAATAATGAAGAGATATGCTTTTAAACAGCAAGTGAGTTGTTAATTATATGAAACAAAAATGGACGCCACAAAGGATAATTGTATTGGTTGTAGCAGTGTTGTTTGTAGGATATAAATTAATGAATGAAAGTAGTGATTTTTTACCAATAGCAATTGGTGCTTTAATTTTAGGCGGAGTTGGAACACTAATTTATTTCTATGTTGCGAAGAAAGGAATATTTGCGAAATGAATCAAATTACATCTGTTAATCCGTTGTAAATAAATTTAACTTGTTTTTCAGAAATATCACTTTTTGAGAAATCAATAGGTTTGTTTAAACGTTTAGTAACAATGTAAATTGTAACAGCAGCGAGTAAATATTTGTTTAATAATTTAGGTAGTTTATTATCAAAACCTTCCATGAGCATGCTTATCGCGCTTCCCTGAACATCTGCATCGACTTTTAATTCATCAGCCATACGAGGAATATAATCCATCACTGACCCGCTAGGAATTTCTAGATTAAACTCCATTTTAATTTTCCTATACAAATCTCCAACACCTAATTTGCCACATCCAGACTTTTCACTTATCTCGTCTAAAAGTAGTCTAAATTCCTTTTTTCTACAAGCAGCATAAATACACGCACTAACTAAATAATCTTTATCATCAGAAAAATCTTTTGCATCAACAAAAATATCAAATGCTTCTTGAATTATAAACATAGGAAGGTTAAGTTTTTTACAAACAGTATTGAATTTAATCAATAAATTATTTTTTTTAGAGTCCATACTATTAGATCCGGATTTATCAATTATAAACCTATCGGTTTTAATTCGGAAGATTTCCGAGATGGATTAGTAAAACTTTTAAATGCGATTTACATAATAAAATATATGGCTCGAAAAAAAACATCCAAAACTATAATTAATATTAAATTAAGTGCTAAAGATGTAAAAAATATAATATTAGTTCTAAACGAATTTAGACTCCACAAAAAAGTAAAAAAAGAAGAAAACTGGGCATTGCTTGAACGATTTAGAGACACAATAGGTGATAAATTAAAAGGATATAGTCTAAGTTGGGAAGAACAAGCAATAAAAAGTCCAAAACCAAAAAAAGGACCAGTAATACCTACACCAAAATTAAAAAAAGAAGATATACCCACTTCTAAATCATATTCTAAAAAACAAATAGACTTTGTAACTTCTTTTATATCTGAAGGAAAATATGGAAAAAAAATATTTGATGACAGATTACAAAAATTTAGAAAAAAATATTCAGAAAAACAATATAACAAAATAACAATAAGAGAAATAAGAACTGCACTATTTTGGGAATATAGACACTCATGCTATTATCAACGCGATATGAATCAAGAATTTTTGAATGAAATGTATTCTATGTTAAGGAGAAAAATAAAATGAGACCCTTATTTGATAACAAACCTTTGAAAATGTTCATACTGTGAATGCGTATTGAAACACTCGTAAATCTTACAGATAAAAATGGAAACATTTTTAAATAATAAAAACATTACTAAAACATGAACCAACACAAAATTCTAAACACAACTGCAAAATGGATTGTAACTAATTGGAAAGATGAATATGTTTTTCCCAGATTTCTAAACAATACTCCTGAGAAATTTAAAAAGGAACTTATTAAAAAATATATTTTCTGGAGTTTGCGATCTGGAGATATCAATAAAGCATTTAAAGCTTCAAAACAGATCGAATATAAAATATCTAAACAAAATATAGAATCTGCTAAGAAATACATCATCCAAAATGGATTTTTTGGACGAAAAAGAAAATATTTACTAAAAAAAGAACTAAGTGAATTTAAAGAAAACGGAATTGAATTTTCTCAATCAGAACTATATATTTTATTAAAAAAACAAGTGTTTAGATTTAACGAATTATTAGAAATATTTGAGTTTTGCGAGTTTAAATCAAACCCTGTTGAAACATATTTAAATTTATACAAAGAAATGTGCGAATTAGCAATCAAAGAAAAAGATTATTCTAAATTTATTACTAGTTTTTATTCACTAATAGATGTGCCTCTACCCGACAAAGCAATGGATTTAATTCCAAAACAAGATTCTTTTTATCTAAGTGAAGCAAAATCATTTTTTGGAAAATTTAACAAATATTCTGAAAAGTTCAAACAAAAATCACTCAAAAAGCTTAAAAAAGATGTAGATGCCTGGTTAACTGAATTAATAGAACTTTATCCTGACTTGATCAAAAATAATAAAAAATCAATATCATATACTCATAGTTTAGGTGAATTAGCTAAAAAATACTTTCGAAACTTTAAACCCAATAATAAACTATTAAATTTGATGGGTGAACTACTAATATCCAACAACACAGACATTCATCCTTGGAATTCACTATTTTGTTTTGAAAAAGCAAAAAATAAAAAAAGAATTAAAGAATTACAAATTTTTAAAACAAGACGCGCAACTGAATTAATAAATTTGAATGATGAAGAACTAATTTTAAAAACAATAAAGTATGCTCATGATTTTTCAAAAAAAGGAAAACAACTAATTGCGTTCAGAATGCTTGAAGCAGCGAATGAATTAGCTAAAAAAACAAAAATTGAAAACCCCGAACTAATAGAAAACTTGACTAAGAACAAAATAAATCTTGCTTTAGAAACTCTTAAATCAAGTAAACAATTTCCTACAATGTATCACCAAGCAAGATCTATTATTGAAGATATTAACACACTAGAAGATAAAACAATTGTTCAAAAAGTTGTTAAAGAAGTTCTTAAACAAAAACCCCATTCGTATTTTGAATATGTAGGAGAATTATTCGCATCATTTTTTGATCTCTTTGAAAGAGAATACATCATTTCCAATATTATGAATTCTCTGAAACAAAAAAACAGTATAATGAGTGTAAATGTATTTATTTCAATTAGAAAAATACAAAAACACCTTTCAAAAAAAGAATTAAAAGAATTTGCAGACAAATTTGAGAAAAATAAAAATTATAGCAGCGCATTAGAACTTCACAAACTGATCGAACTGGGAATACAAGACCCTTTAAGTCAACTAAGAAGAAGACGGCCCGAAGTACAAAAAAAAGAAAATCGAAAACTATCCAAAAAAAATAAACAAATAAAAATACTTTTGGAAAAAGTAGAAAAAATTAATCAAATACCGCTCATTTATGAAATAAATGAAAAAACAATGATAGAAAAACTAGAAAAAAATTCTTTTTTCATATTTGAAAATCGACCAAAACCAAAAAACAGAAAAACAATAAACCCCACTAAAACAATAATCAAAGGAGATTCTGAATTTAAAAAAACATACAAATTCATTGAACAAATTACCCTACTAAAAAACAAAATTAACAAACTTAATTTTGATTCTGATATTAATTTAGATAAAGATAAATATTATAAAATATCAATCTCGGTTGAAAACACACAAAAACCTAAATTAAAATCTAAACAAAATGATGTTATTGTTCAATTTAATGATCGCAGACTTAAATATGTAGTTAATGTTAAGTTATCAGAAGCAACACCGCTACAAAAAAAACTAATATACTATCCAGTATTATCTTCCATTAAAAATACTAATTGGCCTGAACACCTATTCTGCGGATTTGGAAATAGATCGTATTCAACCCCTGCAGAATACTCACATAAGATAGTGAGTGATTTCATTACAAATAAATTTAAGATAACAAAAATAGATAAAAAAATATTAAATAAATTTGAAAACGAACTAGATAAAACAATAGTCGGATTCTTTTTAGAACGGAAAAAGTATTTTGAAATGAAGCAACATAAAGGAATTTAGTAAACTTAATTATTTTTAATTAAAACTGAAAATCCTTCAAACTTCTTGAAAATTTATATGAAACTCTTAGGAAACTCATTTAAACCCGAACATCTGTTTAGGAAGTATGTCAAAAGAGATGATTTATGAAGATAGTATTAGGAATAAAATTTATTCTATTAGAGGAGTTAGAGTTATGCTTGACAGAGATTTGGCAACTCTTTATGGAATTGAAACAAGAGTTCTAAAACAAGCAGTTAAACGTAATATTAAAAGATTTCCGTTTGATTTTATGTTTATTTTAAACAATTCTGAAGTTAATTTTTTGGTATCACAATTTGTGATACCTTCAAAAAAGCATTTAGGAAGGGCTTTCCCTTATGTATTCACTGAACAAGGAGTTGCAAATCTTTCAAGTGTGCTTAATAGTAATAAAGCAATTGAAATAAATATTAAGATCATGCGAGCGTTTGTTTCAATACGTAAGTTTTTAGCTCAAAATGCAGACATTTTTTCTAGAATTGATTTTGTAGAAAGAAAACATATAGAATATCAAATAAAAACAGATGACAAAATAGATAAGATTTTTAAATTGATAGAAGACAAAGACATAAAACCTGAAAAAGGAATATTTTATGATGGACAAATTTTGAGAACTTTGATTATCTTATAAATTTACTCAAAGTTATCAAAGAGAATTTTGATTTTAATGTCCTAATCAACTAGATTTGTTGAATTGCAGAGTTAATCAAAATTATCTTTTTGATGCGTATGTGTTTGTTTCAGATTTGGTACGGAGTGCTAAAAAGTCAATTGTTCTTTTTGATAATTATGTAGATGAGACTGTATTGACTCTTTTTTCTAAACGACGCAAAACTGTTTCTGTAATTATTTATACTAAAAAGATTGATAAAAAATTGAAATTAGATTTGAATAAATATAACTCTCAATATGATTCTGTGGAGGTCAAAGAGTTTACTAAAGCGCATGATAGATTTATGGTAATTGATGATTCTACTGTTTATCACATTGGGGCTTCACTTAAGGACTTAGGTAAAAAATGGTTTGCGTTTTCAAAATTTGGGAAAGAAGAAATAGAATTGGTAGGTGCAAGATCAAATTAACCCACACTTTTTAAAACGAGATCTAATTGCTGTAGGTGTTCGTTTTAGAATTTTAGAAATTTCATTAACTGAAATAGCTTGATCGAATAACTCTCTTAATTTGTCATCGTCTTCTGCAGTCCAACGCGTATTTCTTATTTTTCTTTTTATTGGAACAATATTATTATTATTTTTATTATTATTAATTACTTCTAAGAATGATTCTCCATAATTATTTAATTTGTTCTGACCAACACCTTTAATTTTTAAAAATTCTTCAGCATTCTTTGGCAAGACTGACGCCATCTCTCTTAAAGATACATCTCCAAATACAATGTAAGGAGGACAATTTTTCTCTCTTGCAATTCTCAGCCTTAACGCTCGTAGTTTTTCAAATAAACCTTTATTATGAACTGATTTACTAATTGGTTTTACCTGACTCGCGGGTTTTATGATTCCACTAAGTGTAGTTTTTATAATACCAATACTTCCATCACATATGTCACATCCATTACACTTTTGCTTTGAAACTGATTCTCCCAAATATTCTAAGATTGCCTTTCTTCTACAGGAAGTGGTTTCACAATATGCCATCATTTTATTTAATTTATCCCATGCGGCACGTTGAGTTGAATGGTCATAAATCTTTTTTAGAAAAAATTGGTGTTTTATAATATCACCTTTTGAGTAAAGTAATACGCACTCACTTGGAAGTCCATCACGCCCTGCTCTACCTATTTCCTGATAATAGCCCTCTATTGATTTTGAGAAAGTTTCGTGGATTACTAACCTGACATCGGGCTTATCTATTCCCATGCCAAAAGCAATTGTAGCCACAATGATATTTACTTTATCTTTAATAAATAAATCTTGATTTTTCTTTCTTAAATCACTAGAAAGACCTGCATGATAGGGTAATGCAGCAAATCCATTTTCCCTCAACTTTTGAGAAAGTTTCATCGTAGCTTTACGAGAAAAACAATAAATAATAATGGGTTCTCCCTCGTGCTTTTTAATTAAACTTAAAATTTTATTAAATGCTTTCTTTTTTTCAGTAACTACTAAATTTAAATTTTCCCTATCAAAGCTTGAAATAAATGTTTTAGGATTTACTAATGCTAATTGTTTTAGAATATCTTCTCTGACTTTTGGTGTAGCAGTTGCAGTTAGAGCAATGATAGGAGTTTGGGGAAACAAAGTTTTGAATAGTTTTAAACTCCGATAATCTTTTCGAAAATTATGACCCCACTCCGAAATACAATGTGCTTCATCGATTGCTATTAAACTAATATTAAGTGTTAATAAAAATGTTTTAAAATCATTTGCAGCTAATCTTTCAGGAGCAATGTAAATGAGTTTAATTTCATTACGACTTAATCTTTCTTTAATATTCTCAATTTCAATTGGGGAAAGAGTCGAATTAATGAATTCTGCTTTGATTCCATTTGCTTTTAAGCTGTCAACTTGGTCTTGCATTAATGAAATCAGAGGTGAGATTACAATAGTAATTCCTTCAAGCTGAATAGCAGGTATTTGAAAACAAATTGATTTTCCTCCACCTGTAGGCATTAAAACAAGAGAATCCTTCTTTTGAAGAACATGATTAATAATATCTAATTGTAATGGCCTAAATTTATCATATCCGAAATGTTTTTTTAATAATGATTCCATAAATAATTGGATTATTGGTTATCATATAAATATCTTGAGTTTTTTAATTAAATCGGGGACTAGATTTGTTTTAGAAGAAAATATTAGAAAAATTTATATATTTGTGACTCTTTTTTTAATATAACAGGTAAAACCAAACGGACAGTGTACCCTGAGGTGCACGCTTAAAAGTTCCGGTTGGTTCTGTTTTTTTATTCTACCAAATGTAATATGCTTCTTGATTATTTATTATATCTGTGAATTCTGAATTATTATGACATACTTTTTGAAATGCAGACCAAGCTAAAATATCTGCAAATTGAAGTCCACTCCAAGAATGAGAATAACTGTGGAAAATTTTTATTTTGTAAATAGAAGATTTATCTCTAAGATTTTTTTCAAAATATTTATTAAAATCATCCTGCAACAACTGTTTTCCTTTTGATTTGTCTATTCTTACTTCTACATCAACACCTTCTAAAATAATGTGTTTTGCAAGCTTTCCTGCAATAAAATTATATTGATTATGTTTATTTGCTTTTAAAAAATCACTATTTAATTTTTTCTTCTCCAATATAACATGAAAAACTTTTGAATTATTTAATTTATT
>Ga0209045_1001315_pt1 | contig 23212 bp, 18 predicted proteins | sample SaaInlLV_10m_DNA_4_FD_184664 | JGI IMG/M metagenome (GOLD analysis project Ga0209045, IMG submission 184664) | Marine microbial communities from expanding oxygen minimum zones in the Saanich Inlet - Saanich Inlet SI072_LV_200m_DNA (SPAdes) (version 2) | ecosystem: Environmental > Aquatic >...
TGGTATTACGTATTTTCTGGTTTTAAGTATAATGGGGCAAGCAAATTGGCCATTCTTTTTCCTCATGCTTGCATTTATATATTCTTTTGCTATATCTTTTTCAATATGGTCTATTGTGTATGGTGGTATGAGTTTTAACAGATACAAAAGCAATAGTGATTTTATCCGTCAAATATTAACAGCCATTATCGAACCTATTATCTATCATCCATTTATAATTTATTTTGCTGTAAAAGGTAACATAGATTATTTTAGAGGAGTTAAAAGTTGGGGAAAAATGGATAGGGAAGGATTTCAATCAAAAACTAAAATCAAAAGCTAATAAACTTACTGAAATTGTTTGCTCAAGTTGATAAACTTAATTCCTTTGACTTTATTAACATCTTCAAATTTTGAAATCTCCTTTTCAAAGGTGCTTCTTTCGTAATTTTGTGAGACTATTTTCTTCTTGAGAATATATTTATGAAAAAGATTAAAATACTTTTACTACTAACAATTATTTCGTTTCTGAGTCATGCAGAAATTATCAATGGTTTTGTATACGACAACCTTGGAAAAACAGTAAGTGGTGCACTGGTTCAATTTACCAATGAATCCGATCAATCAAAAATCTACCAAACCTATTCGGATGCACAAGGCAAATATGAAATTGATATTCCGGTTTTATTGAATTCTGAAAATCAGCGTTTACAATTATATAAGCCATTCCCAAGCCCCTTTTGCCAATCAACAACTATTTCATTTTTTAATCCGGAAGAAACACAAATAACAATTTCTATTTACAATATCAGCGGGCAAAAAATAACCCAATTACATAATGAGGTTACGCAGGCAGGCTTTCATCAATTGACTTGGAACGATGCACTACAAATTGCCCCAGGTGTCTATTTTATCTCCTTAACCTCCGCTACTGAAAGACAGGTCAAAAAAATTATCAAAATGAAGGATTGTCCGAATATTGGTCTTGGCGGAAGTTGGCCTTACGACTTTTTCAGCGATAGCAATCTCATTAATTATGAAGTTAAAATTTCAGGAAATGCTTTTGAGACCTTAACAACTAGTGATTTGAGTTTTGGGAATCAAAGCACCAAAGATTTTTATGTATACCGATCTCATAAAATACCTTTTGCATGCAATAGCAATTATTTGGGCATTTGGAATGGGCAATCATACAGTGATTTTTTCATCAAAGGAATTAATTTGGGTGTTTCCAAGCCAGGAACTCATCCTGGAGAATTGGCTGCCGATCGGGAAGATTATCAACGATGGCTCGTTCGAATTGCTGAGATCGGATTCAATGTTATCAGAACCTACACTTTGCATTATCCACGTTTTTACGAAGAACTGGCTAATTACAACATCGAACATCCTGAAAATCCAATCTACCTTATTCAAGGCGTTTGGCTCGAAGAAGAAAATCCAAGTGCAGATTTATATGATTTAACTGCTTCTTTTGATCAGGAAATTGAAGAAAATGTTGACTGTATTCATGGAAACAGAACAATTGGTCATCGATTTGGGAAGGCATATGGAGAATATAAAAGCGATGTTTCTCGATGGACCTTGGCCTATATAATTGGTCGTGAAATACATACACATGAAGTAGCTATTTCAAACGCGAACAATTCAGCTATCAGTAGTTTTTCAGGAGGAGCTTTCTCAATTGCATTAGCATCTCCTTCTGAAGTTTGGATTACAGCTCGATTGAATCACTTGGTTGTTTATGAGCGAACCAATTATCAAACCGAAAGACCCATTAGCATGAGTAGCTGGCCAACACAAGATCCTTTAGATCACCCCACTGAAACACATACATCAGAAGATTCAACCGAATATGATATGCATAAAATAAATAGCGATAAGGCAGTTGCTGGATATTTTGCAAGCTATCATGCCTACCCTTATTATCCCGACTTTATTAGTATGCAGTCTTCCTATCAAAGCTATTTCGATTCAAATGGCATGAATTCATACAAAGGCTACTTAGACGATTTAAGAAAGCATTATACAGGTCGACCACTAATTATTGGTGAGTTTGGAGTTCCTTCGAGTTGGGGAAATGCGCATTTTTGTTCGACTGGAATGGATCATGGTGGGCATGATGAGCTAACACAGGGCAAATACAATATCCGTTTACTAAATACAATTGATCAAACCAACTGTGGTGGGGCTATTTTATTTGCCTGGATTGATGAGTGGTTTAAAGTTACCTGGATAGTAGATACCATTGGAACAGCACAGGAAAGACGACCACTATGGCATAATGTAACTTCTCCAGAACAAAATTTTGGGATGATTGCCTTTGAACCTAAAACGATCAATTATACTGAATTAACGCTGGATAATACTAATTGCAATATCAAAAGCATGAAGGTGGCTGACGATGATCAGTTTTTTCATGTTCAAATAGAACTTAAATCAGTAATTGAAGCATTAGACACCCTATGGATTGCACTCGATACCTATCGGGATGATTTAGGCGAAAGTATTTTGCCTAATGGAGTGAAAATAAAAAACAGATCGGAATTCCTTTTGCGAATTACACCTGGCGATTCGGCTAATCTGTATAGTACACAAGCCTATGATTTATTCGAATACTGGCATGGCAATGCTGATCCCAAACAATTATTTCATTCTATTGCAACAGATGGAGATCCGTGGCATATCATACGTTGGCGAAACAATATTTTTGATACCAGCATTTTTTATATTGGGCAATTAAGATCTCGACATGAAAATGAACAAGCAAGCTCAAAAGATGCTGTAGTATGGAGCGGAAAAAATATAAACATTAGAATTCCATGGACTTTATTGTTATTCACTGATCCAAGTAAGATGGAGGTTTTGGATGATGACCGATCTTCCTGGGAACGAGAAACTGTCAAATCAGATGGCATTTCATTAAATTTTGTCCAAAACAATTGTATTACAAGCTCGGATCGATATAGTTGGCTGGGCTGGAATCAGGCCAGACCATATTCCGAAAGAGAAAAACCATGGATTTCCGATTATAATAAAGCATTGGAAAAACTGAATGAATTCAGATAAGTTGGGCCACAAATTCAATCCAATTCTTTTCTCCCCTTTATACTTATCTGTCAATAACTTTTCATTTGCTTTTTCAGAATATCCATTAGTTTTGATTTTAATCTGAGGCAATTATGCTTAAAAATATCCTTAAAATATTCACAGGAACCTTATTCTCAAGGATATTCGGATTTATCCGGGAAATTATTGTAGCCAAATTCTTTGGAACTGGTAATATTGCTGATGCTTTTACGCTTGCTCTCATATTCCCTAATTTATTTCGACAAGTACTTGGTGAGGACATGGTCGAAAGAGCATTTATGCCTCCCTTCAAAACGATATATGACCAAGGAAATAAAGCCAACTCCTGGAAATATATTTCAGTGGTTTTCAACTGGTTTTTTATTGCACTCATTTTAGTAACAGCCATCCTCTATCTGGTCATACCATTATTCTTCTCCTTGAAAGATTCATTTCCGGAAATATTCGGTTTCATTTTCAAAGATCAAAGCTTCAATTATGATTTGAGTTTAAAACTCATCATGATCATTTTACCATTTTCCATTTTCATTGGTGTAGCGGCATTTATTGGTAGCATGCTTAATTTTTTCGAAAAAAACTGGATTTTTGGCTTTGCACCAGCCATGCTTAGTGTGGGTGTTATTTCAGGAATTTATGTTCTTTATCCTTCCATTGGAGGTTATTCAATTGCTGTTGGATATGTTTTTGGTGCCTTTTTGCAGATGTGCATTCAATTGCCCTTTATTTTCAATAAGAAATTCAAAAAAGAAACAGACAGAAAATATGATGGTTTAAAGCTAAAATCAACAGATCATCAGTTTAAGACACTCAAAAGAGAGAGCAAGCTTATAACACTCAATGCACTTTTTGATAAAACACAGGAAGTATTTGGACGATTTTTCGCAGCCACTTTGATAGCGGGTTCCACTTCTTCTCTTTTTTATGCCGCTCGATTATATCAATTGCCTTTTGCCATTTTATCCTTGCCAATTACACGTGGAATCAATCCTGAATTAAATAAAATGAAGGCTACAAAACAGTATGATTTATTTAGTCTGACATTCTACAAAGGCCTACGATTATATACATTGCTATTTATTCCCGTAACAGTTATCTTAATCATTTGTGCACCTGAATTGGTTGATTTGATATTTCGAAGAGGAAAATTTGATAGCAATTCGTTATCCCTAACAACGAATGCATTTTCTATGTATGCAATTGGTTTGTTACCCATGAGTCTGGTAGGTTACTACAAAAGGGTTTTATCGCTCTTCGATAAAAACAAATATGCCTTGAATATTTCAATTGTAGGAGCAATATTAAACATTGCTTTTGCCATCATCTTAGTCAGGTCAACCAATCTGGGACATGCAGGAATAGCGCTTGCATCTTCCTTGGCATTTAGTATAAACATGCTTGTGATGGGAAATTATCTCAAAAAAGAACTGCATGAATTTGTTCATAAATCTTCTAGTAATGTCATTAATCTAATTATTATTCTTTTTATTGGTATTTGCATTATAGCTGGTATAAAATATTTTGATCTCTTTTTCATTACGAACAAAACAATCTCCTTTCTTTCACTTTCAATTAAAGGAATTTCAGTCTTACTAATTTTCTCTACTATTTATTTCCTTAATCCGAAATTAAGGTCTATTTTACTTAGTTTCTTCAGGAAGTAGTATTCTTGAATTTCATTGAAAACAAATAAATAGCATTTTTTTTGAATGCAAAAACAGCATCATATCGACTGGTTTATGCCTTAAGTATACATCCTGAATTAGGAAATTTGATAGAAGCTTATGCTGTCAAATTAAATCCTGATAAATCATTCAGTTTATCCTTTAACAAAGTCAACTCACAAAACCTAAAAACCGAACTATATTCTGTTGATGCTACTGACCTCAAAATCGTAGACTTAATAGATCAATATTCTGACGAAAAAATTGTGAAACGCTTTAGTAAAAAAGTGGTTAAGTTTTCTGATTTCTGGAAGAAAATTGAGGATAAAAAATTCGTTGATCAGCTAAGACCTTATATAGAAAAACGATTATCATCCATTTATCAGCTAATCAGTCATCATCATATTCCGCTTTATTTCAAAGGAGAAAAGAAAGAACATATTAAGGATAAAGCGATTACATTTTTAAAAAAACAAACAGATATTGTATTTAATTTCAGCAGAACTGATGAGGATTTAACGTATCACCTAAGCATTCGTAATGGAAAAGAACCCATTAAGCTTTTTGAAAAAGATCTTCATGTGATTTGTTCGAAACCGGCAGTTATTATTTTGGAAAATCAATTACATCATTTCAATGCAGAAGTAGATTCAAATAAGTTTAAACCATTTATTAATAAGGAGTTTGTCCATATTCCAAAAGACAAAGAAAAACAATATTTCAAAAGTTTTATTTACAATTCTATTCGAAAACATGAGGTTAATCCGGAAGGATTTAGCATTCAATTATCAACAAGAAATCCAACTCCCAAACTGCATATTAGTAAAAACTGGCAAGATATTTATGTTTTCAATCTTGAATTTGATTATGGCGTAAAAAGCATAGCAGCAAATGATTTAAACAATTCTTTTGTTGAGCTAAAAATTAATGATGACGATTATCAATTTGTCAAACACATTCGGCTTCCTGAATTTGAAAACAATATTAAATCTCATCTGACTAAAATTGGTCTTAGGTTGTTAGAAAATGCATCCTATGTTACTTCTGATAATCTGGAAAAAAAAGACAATAGTTTATTCAATTTACTGGCATTTCTGAATCAACATGAAGTTGATTTGGCTGAAAAAGGGATACCTATTATTCAGGCAGAAGAAGAAGTTCAATATTTCACAGGCAAAATTGATCTGGAAATTAGCTTTAACGAAAAACCCGATTGGTTTGACATGCATGCTGTCGTGAAGTTTAATACCTATGAAATTCCATTTATTCGACTCAGAAAAAACATAGTTAATGGAATTCGAGAATATAAATTGCCTGATGGTAGCATAGCCATATTACCAGAAGAGTGGTTCGCAGAATACCGAGATGTTTTGGCCTTTGCTGAAAAATCAGATGGAGAGATAAAAATTAAAAAACAGTTTTTTAACGTATTGGAAACTGTGCCTGGATTTGAGAGCGATTTCAAAACAAAATTTAAGGCTTTAAATAGCCCAGAATCTCTCGATAAATTACAAATACCCTCAGAAATTCAAGCCCAGCTGCGTCCTTATCAAAAAACAGGATATAGCTGGATGAATAGTTTGGCTGAACAAAACTTTGGTTGCTGCTTAGCTGATGACATGGGTCTTGGTAAAACTCTGCAGGCATTGGCTTTATTACAAAAACACCAACACATTAATCCTATTGAAGATTCAGCAAATACTGAAATACAGCTTAACTTATTCACTACTAATCAAGCTACTGATCAGCGAAAAACTTCACTAATTATAATGCCTACATCTTTACTTTATAATTGGGCCAATGAGATTCAGAAATTTGCACCTAAGCTTCGCTTTTATGTTCATGAAGGAGGGAAAAGAGGGAAAACTGCCAAACTTTTTAAGTATTACGACATTATCATAAGCTCCTATGGTTTGGTCAGAAATGATATTGAAATTTTCAAAGACATTATTTTCAATTTCGTGATTTTAGACGAAAGTCAATTTATTAAAAATGCTGATTCCAAAGGTTTTAAAGCCGTGATGCAGCTTCAAGCAAATCATCGAATTACACTAACTGGCACACCAATTGAAAATTCATTAAGTGATTTATGGTCGCAAATGAGTTTCATTAATCCAGGGATTTTAGGCGATAAACGATATTTTAAGCAGGAGTTTATCAAACCCATTGAAAAACAACACGATGAACTTGCTGCTGAAAAATTGAAAAGATTAATTGGCCCATTTATTCTTCGAAGAACAAAATCGGAAGTAGCTAAAGACCTGCCATCCCTTACAGAGCAAATCCACTACTGTACAATGACAGACGCGCACCATAGTTATTACGAAGAAAAGAAATCCCAAATAAGGAATCTATTATTAGGACAGGTTAAAAGTGGTGATATCAGTCAAAAAATGATTGCAGTTTTAAAAGCATTAATGCAGTTGCGATTAATTGCCAATCATCCCCTATTAGTTGATCCAGAATATCAAGAGGATTCTGGAAAGTTCAATGAAATAATTCGCTTTATGAATAATGCGCAGGCAGGTGATCATAAAACATTAATGTTCTCTTCTTTTGTAAAACATTTGAACCTTTTTGCTGCTCATCAGGATGAAATGAAAAATCCCTACCTCTTTCTAAGTGGAAAAACCAAGTCTCTAGAGAGAAAAAACATGGTTGATAAATTTCAGAAAGATGCTAACATTAAATCCTTTTTAGTTAGTATAAAAGCGGGTGGAGTAGGACTCAACCTTACGGCTGCTGACTATATTTTTATACTTGATCCGTGGTGGAATCCAGCAGTTGAAAGTCAGGCCATAAACCGTGCACATCGTATTGGACAAGACAAAAAAGTATTTGCCTATAAATTTATTACCAAAGATAGTATTGAAGAGAAAATCCTGAACTTGCAGCGATCCAAAAAAGGATTGGCAGATACATTTATCAACTCGAATAATCCACTACGATCCATGAATAAAAACGAGATTGAAGAATTGTTTGAGTAAAAACATTTCCAGTTTCTCAGTGTCTCCTGAAAAGGGACATTGGATTTCAATTCATCATTGTCCTATGAGAGAGAGACTAATGTGAAAAAATTGTGTTATTACTCATTTTTCTAAGCTATTAAATACTAGATCCTTCCTATTATCCCAAAACACAATTAATTCAATTTCTTTTTTCCTTGGCTTTACACGATAATAAAGAGAACTATATTTTGTTACAAAAGCTTTTCTTGTATTTCTCACGAGCTTCATTCATCACGTGTTCATGTTGAATAAGATTACCCTTATCTGCTTCTGCTACACCCTGCTCAATAGCATCTCTTTCTTTCTCACTAATGTTATCCCACCAATCCGAAGCTTTTTCTCTTTTCAATATTTCTTCAACTTTCTTTAAAATTGCCGGTTTTTCAGTGTTAAGTATCAACTGAACCAATTCTAGCTTTTTTGCATGTAAACTCATATTTTTTCATTCTTAATACGAATTTACTAATTTAACGTATAATATTCTAGCTTCAATGTTTAATTTTTACAGTCCCAGCAGAGTCTCTATTTAGAGGACTCTGCTGAAAAATAAAATTCCAATAACCCATTACGATCCATGAATAAAAACGAGATTGAGGAGTTGTTTGAGTAAAAGTATTTCCAGTTACTCAGTGTCTCCTGAAAAGGATACTGGATTTCAATTCATCAGTGTCCTCTGTGAGTGACACTGATGTGAAAAAAAAATTGAAACTCATTTTACCATATCAGAATAATAACCAATGACCCTTCCCTGACAAGACTATTTTTTCCTATAAATTTGCTTTCGATGACCAATTTTAATGACTTCAATAATTAACTTGTCATCTTCAATTAAATATAAAATTCTAAACACACCACTTCTTAATCTATAAACAGAGTTATCGCCTTGAAGTTTCAAACATGATGTTGGTCGTGGATTATTTTTCAGGGAGTCTATTAGTACAATAATCCGATTTCTATCCTTTTGGTTTAATTTGAGAAGTTCTTTTTTAGCTTTTACTTTTATAAAGATTGAGTATTCCATTTGATACTAATTATTCAATCTCCTTTTTTACTGATTCCCAAGGTTCGGCTGCTTCATTACGTCTTAATTCAATGTCTATAACATCCTCAAGATTTTCAAGAAAATCAACATATTCTCTTCCTGAAAGCTTTCGATAACTCAAATCAATTTGTAAAGCAATTCTTTTTCCCTTCTCGTCAGTAACAAAATTTACACCTTTCATAATTCCATCTTTTCTGTTACGAATTTAAGAATAAATAATCTTTCTTATAGACGATATCAACTTAAACATTCCATTCAAATACCTAAGCAGATATTACTAACACTCGATAAAAGAATAATGCTCCTCCAGAATCAGCAGAAACATGAATGTCAATATTTCAATTCCCAATTCCATTTCAATTCCACTAAATTTGTGGCCAGAATAAAATTGCATGAAAGTACAGATAATCAATCGCTCAAAGCATCCATTACCAGCCTATGAAACAATCAATTCTGCTGGCATGGATTTACGTGCCAACATTGAAGAAAATATTATACTTAAACCATTGGAGCGCTATTTGGTTCCTACAGGTTTGTTCATTGAGTTACCTACTGGTTATGAGGCGCAGATAAGGCCAAGAAGTGGAAACGCCTATAAATTTGGGATTACAATATTGAATACCCCTGGAACTATCGATGCTGATTATCGGGGAGAAATCAAAGTATTGCTGATCAATTTATCAAATGAAGAATTCATTGTAGCAGATGGTTTAAGAATTGCACAAATGATCATTTCAAAACATGAAAAAGTGAATTGGGAAACCGTAGAAATACTTTCAGAAACAGAACGTGGAGCAGGTGGCTATGGTCATACTGGTATAAAATAAACTTTAAACTTTTTACCTGACGAAGCTTTAGCGAAGTCTGGTTAACCTTTAACTTTAAACTTGACAAATGAATATTATTATCCCAATGGCAGGAATGGGTACTCGCATGAGACCACATACGTTAACAACCCCTAAACCATTACTTGAAATTGCCGGTGTAACCATAGTCGAACGATTAATTCGGGATTTGGCCAAAATGGTTGGTGGTGAGGTTGACGAAGTAGCCTTTATCATTGGTGATTTTGGCAAGAAAGTAGAAGATAATTTACATGCCATTGCTGCTTCCTTAGGTTATAAATCAAAAATATACTACCAATTAGAAGCTTTAGGAACTGCTCATGCCTTATGGTTTGCTCGGGAAAGTATGCAAGGACCTGTTTTAGTTGCCTATGCAGATACTCTTTTTAGCACAGATTTTAAAATAGACTCTAGAGAAGATGGTTATATCTGGACAAAACAGATTGAAGACCCATCTCAGTTTGGTGTAGTTGTTCCCGATATCAATGGATATATTACCCGATTTGTAGAGAAATCCAAAGAATTAGTTTCCGATTTGGCCATTATTGGCATCTATTATTTCGGAAAAGGAGAAGACCTTAAAAAAGAAATTGACCATTTAATTGATAATAACATCAGAGGTAATAATGAGTATCAACTGACCGATGCACTTGAAAACATGAAAGCCAATCACACTAAATTCAAAGTAGCTAAAGTAGATGGATGGTTCGATTGCGGCAATAAAAATGCAACAGTTGATACCAATAAAGAAATTCTGAAACTAATTGAAGATGAAAATTTAATTGACGAAAGTGTTGTTATGGAAAATTGCGAATTTACAGGCCCTTGCTACATTGGAAAAAACGTGAAAATTAGTGGTGGGAAAATTGGCCCCTATGTTTCCATAGGAGAAGGCACAATTATTGAAAACTCAGAGATTGAAAACTGTATTATTTATTCAAACACTCACATTAAGAATGCATCACTAAGCAATTCTATGCTGGGAAATTACGTTAAGTATGAAGGTGTATCATCAAAAGATGTGAGTTTGGGCGATTATTCTAGTATAATTTAAATTGGTAGTACTTCATGTAAGCTAAAGTTTGAAGTATCAAAAGTTGTTTAATGAGAAAATACATTTACATATTTTTTTTAGTTGGTTTGGTCTTTGGATTGGCTTCCTGTAAACTTAATAAAAGCACAACGGAAGAACCAATTTTTACTCTAGGAAATTCAGGAGATAAATCTGCAAAAATAATTGCTTTCAATAATTACTACATGGATGCAATTAAAGCCGATTTGGTTGAAAACAATCCGAATAAAGCAATAGATAAACTCAAAAAATGTTTGACTTTAGATGCAAATAATACGGCCGTTTTATTCAAAATAGGTCAAATGTATGACAAGGTTCAGCAATATGCTGATGCTACCAAAGTCCTAGAAAAAGCGGTTGACCTTGACAAGGAAAATGTATGGTTTTATCTATTACTGGCTGATGTTTATCAAAAGCAAAGCAAAACCGATAAAGCTGTTGAAATCTACAAATCACTAGTAAAAATTAAGCCATTAGATATTAGTTATCAATTTTCATTAGCAAATCTTCATCTTCGAAATAATGAGCCGGAAAATGCAATTAAAATCTATAATGACATTGAAAGTGAAATTGGGATAAATGATCAACTTTCTGTTCAAAAAAAGAATATTTATTTGAGTTTGAATAAGGCAGAAAAGGCAATTGAAGAAATTGAAAAGTTAATAGATGCCTATCCTGAAAATACAGATTACATTCGTCTTCTAATAGATTTATACATCGCAAATGGGCACGAATACAAAGTGGTTGAGCTTTATAAAAAGATCATTGAAATAAATCCACATGATGGAACAGCTCATTTGATTATTGCTGATTATTATCTTCGAAATAACAAGATTAAAGAAGGTACAGAAATGGGTCTGAAAGCAATAGGCAACCCTAATTTGGATGTTCAAACCAAGCTCACTTTTTTGGTTTTAAATTACCTGAATAAAGAAATAAACGAAGGCAATAGAGAAGTTGTCCTGAAAATGGCTGACTTAATGATAGAAACTCATCCTGAAAATCCGAGAGCTTTTACTTTTAGAGGGGATGTTTATACCTCATTGAAGGAAGATAAAAAAGCCATGAGCGATTATAAAACAGCTTTGGGATTTGAAAAAAACATTGTAGAACTCTGGAAGAAAGTGATTGGTTTTGAACTGGAGAAAGGACATTATAAATCGGCCATAGATTTTGCAGAAGAAGCTCTCGAGTATTTCCCAACGAGTCCTGAAATATATTGGCTAAACGGTTTGGCTCATTTGAGACTTCAAGAAAACAAAAATGCTGAAAATTTGCTCCTTCAAGGTTTGGATTATATTGTAAATGACAAATGGCTGCAATATCAATTCTACACAAATCTGGGAGAAGTTTATAACAGTTTAAAAGAGTACGCAAATTCGGACAAGTATTTTGAAATGGCTATGGAGATTGATACAATTGATCCTTTTGTGCTTAACAATTATGCTTACTATCTTTCTTTGAGAAAGGATAAACTCGAAAAGGCCAAAACTATGTCGGCAAAAAGTTTAGAAATTGATCCGGATAATCCAGCTTACCTCGACACTTATGGATGGATACTTTATCTGAATGGTGAATATGCAGAAGCAAAAGAATACATTGAAAGAGCACTTAAAGTAAAACCCTGGGATGCTGATATACTTGAACATTTAGGTGATAGTTGTTATCAATTAGGTCTAATAGAAGAAGCACTCAAACATTGGGAAAAAGCCAAACGCAAAGGTTCGGTATCTGAATTCATCGATAAAAAAATAGCTGACAAAAAGTTATATGAATAAACTTTCGATCATATTCCTTGTTGCACTTCTTACCTTAAATGCTTGTAAGAGCAAAATACACTTGCAATCAGGTGAAATACCTCGAGATCTCAAAAAAGTAGTAAACACAGTTGAAGAATCGCAGCTTGATTTTGAAACAGTATCAGCAAAAGCAAGAGTTCATTTCAAAGGACAAGGCATAAATCAATCGGTCAGCGTACATTTCAAAATAATAAACGATAGCATAATTTGGGGAGCAGTAGCAGCAACCCTTGGTTTAGAAGTAGGCTATTTCTACATCACAAAAAATGAAGCTATTGCAATTGATCGATTTAACAGACGCTATTTTCAATATTCGATTCCTGAACTGGAGAAATTAGCCGGTATTCCTGGACTTAATTATTCTCAACTTGAGAATATATTAGTTGGAAATTTCGTGTATGAATTGGATGATTTTTCTGAAATAAAAATTGAGAAAGATGTATTGGCATTTATTGGAAAAGAAGAAAGTTATTTCAGGCATACTTTAATCAATACAACTCTTTCACAATTATCAGGATATGAATTAAGAGATACTTTGGAGAAATGGAATGCAGTACTTTCCTATACAGCTAAACTTATTAATGAGGATAAGTCAATTCCTAAAATCATTGAAGCTAGATTATTTTTGCCTAAAGAAACCTATGTAAAGGTAAATTATTACAAAGTCGATTTTAATAAATCTTTAGATATTAACACCTCAATTCCAAATGACTATCAGAAAGCAAATTAGTTTTATCACAGCAGCTTTGCTGGTTTTGTGCTTTTCTGTTGCTAGCTTTTCACAAACTGTTGCTGAATTGGAAAAGCAGCGCAAGCAAAAGGAGAAAGAAATTGAGTTAACTAAAAAACTCATCAATGAAACGGGTATTAAAGAAAAGAAATCGCTGGATTACTTAAATGTATTAAATGTACAAATCGAAACTAGGGAATCATTGATTAATACCGTTAGGCAAGAATTGAGATATATAAATGAAGAAATAACCGATACAAAAGATATTGTTGAATCCATGGAAAAGGATTTACAAACCTTGAAAGCAGAATATGCAAGCATGGTGAGGTTTGCCTACAAAACTAAAAATAATTATACAAAACTTGGCTTTATCTTCTCAGCAGAATCATTTAATCAATCCTACAAACGACTAAAGCTATTACAAAATTACAGTGAGTTCCGTAAAAAACAAATGGAACTAATTCTTGAAACAAAAGCAACCATTGAAGAAAAATTAACTGAACTAGAAAAGAAGAAACAGAAACAGTTAAAGCTATTGAACATTCAAAATTCAGAAAAAGAAAATCTGATTAAAGATAAATCAGGACAAGCACAATTGTTGGGTAATCTTAAAAAAGAAAAATCCAAGTTGAAAAAGGATCTGGCTAAGAAAGAAAAAATAAAAAAAGATTTAAACAAAAAGATTGAGCAAATTATTCTGGATGAATTTAAAAGAAACAGTAAGAAAAGTAATTCTGGAACATTTGAATTAACTCCAGAAGCAGCACAACTATCCAATGACTTTGTAAATAATAAAGGCAAGCTTCCTTGGCCAATTGAAAAAGGCGTTATTAGTGAAAATTTTGGAAGACATAAACATCCAACTCTAGATATTGATGTTGTTGTAAATGGTATCAAATTTATATGTCCAAAAGGTTCAGAAGCCCGAGCTATTTTTAACGGAACTGTAACTCGCGTATTTCCTATACCCGGAGCTGGAAATTCAGTGCTCGTGAATCATGGAATGTACTATACTGTGTATTCGAATTTGGATGTAGTTTATGTTAAAATGGGGGAACAAATTACGACCAAGTTTAAATTAGGTAAAATTCGCTATGATCAATCTAGCGGAAAAACTGAAATGGAGCTTCAAATATGGAAGTTGAAGGGAGCACAACAACCTGACAAACAAAATCCTGCCTACTGGATTTATAAAAAATAGTTTACTCCGGACAACCAGTATTTAAGTCAGCTGGTCGTGAAAAAGCAGGATTATTGATAAAATCATTATCAGTGAATGTTTTTAAAAATACGATTAAATCGGCTTTTTCTTGCTCGGTTAGTTGTGTACCACCAAATGCCACATATTTCATTAACGGATCTATTTGAGGTGAATTCACCAAGCCATGACTATAATGTTCAAGAACTTCATGCAATGATGAAAACCGACCATCATGCATGAATGCATTCCGTAACTCAACATTGCGAAGAGTAGGTGTGAAATATTTTCCCATATCCTGAGGATTTCCTGTTACGGAATATCGGTCATCCAAACCTTTAAATACACTATCAATTGCATTGTTCATAAACTGATTATTACTCAATAAAGCAATTTCTCCATGGCAATGAAAGCAATCAGCTTTTTCAGACATAAAAAGTTGAAGCCCTCTCTGTTCCCGAACAGTCAAGTTGATTTCATGTCGAACATACTGATCATATCTGGAATTATAGGAAACCATACTTCTCATAAATGAAGCAATTGCTTTTGCAATTCGGTCAATATTAACTTCTTCAGTTCCAAAAGCATCTTTAAACATAGGGGGATAAATTGGAATACTTTGAATTGCCTCGACTGCAATTTTATGGGTAGTTGCAAATTCAAAATCAAGACCAAATACAACTTTCACAACATCTTCTATTGATGCACTTCCTCCAGCCCAACCATAAGTAGGTTGTTGCCTATATACTAAATTGACATGCGGCATTACGGTGTGTGGAGAATAAATACCCATTACACCTTCTCCTCGTCCTGTTGAATTATTAGTAACAAAACCTGTTTCCTGTGTGTGACAACTATAGCATGATTGCATGGAATCACAATGAAAACGACCATTTAGCCTACCATCATAATATAAATAACGCCCAAGTTTTACACCTTCAACTGTCATTGGATTATCAGCAGGAATATTTAAATCGGTAGGAAAAAAACGAGGCTGAGGCAACTCATATGGAGTAGTAACATGACTTTCAATTAGAATCGGATTATCACGCTTACAGGATTGAAAAAGTGTTCCAGACAACAAAACTAATAAGATAAAATAACGCATCATATAGTTGTATTTAAGTATGTAATTGCCGCAATTTAAGTGCCACTTAATCAACATAAATAGTGTAAATATGCTGAATGTTTGTCAATCGGATTTTGAACAAATAGAAAATTTATTCAACTTCATATATCTCTGATTATCTATGCCTTACAAGTTGAAGGAAATAATGCTTTGCTATTATTCCCAATATTGAATCAAACATAGCTTTAAAACTAAGATCAGCAATTTGCTCTACAACTCACTGCTTACAGTCCTTTCCAAGAAATCTGCCTTAAAGAAAGAACCATACTAACATGGAATTCAATTCCATTTTTAGCACGTTTTCTCATATTTAGATATTATTCTGATAATGAGATGCCTGGGGCTATTTGGCCAAAGTGTTAGTTGTTGATTATCAATGTGTTAGTATTTTGTCACATGGCTTGTATATATAATAGTATAACTTACTGATAGAAACCATGACAACAGCAACCATTAGCACCGCCAACACCAGCATCCAACTGACAATCGAAAAAGTGATCGTTCTTTTTGCTTCTTTAATGGTTTTAACATTTGGATTAAACGCACAAACAATTCAGGATGTTTTAAGAGTAAGCGTAAACGGTAATGGTTACACAGACGAAGCAATCGTAAGATTTCACGAAAACGCAACAAGTGGTTATGATGTAAATTTAGATGCATATAAAATGTTTAGCTTTAACAATGACGTTCCACAAATTTTTACCTTAGTTGACGAAACAGAAGAATTTGCCATCAATGCACTTCCAAGTTTAATCGAAGAAACATCAGTAGTATTAAATGTACAAGTAGGAATCAGCGGAACTTATACAATCACAGTTAGTTTTTCAGATTTTAATGAAGATGTAAGCGTAATGTTAGAAGATACTAAGAATGGTAACATGGTTGATTTTCGTCAGGAAATGACTTACACATCTACTTTCGAAGTAACAGACATGACAGATCGTTTCGTTCTTCATTTCGTTCCTGCTTCAAGCGTATCAAACGGAACAAACTTTAACACCAACACAGAAAATACAAACAACAGTACAGTTGGAATGAATGAAGAAGAAAATTCAGTTAACATTTATACAGTAAACAATATTGTTAAAGTTGAGAATTTCAAAGGTGAAGTTAAAGTTTACAACTTAAGAGGAGAAGAAGTAGCCAACACAACAAGCGAAGGACAAGTTGATTTAACAGTATCTGCTTCCGGTTATTTCATCGTAGCCGTAGTTAACAATGGTTCAGTAAACACACAGAAAGTTTATATCAAGTAGTTGTACGAAAGACTTAGAACAGAAAGAATAAAGACTCGAAGACTGAAGATACCTCTTAGTTATTTATTAGGTCAATGGGATAGAAGCCTCAACCACATTCCAACCAAGACTTCACATAAAATCCTCACACAAATATAAAGGCTGATAACTAACTCTTATTTAACGCCATTGCAGTATATTCCTAATGTGCCAGATTTTACTAATTTTGAAAGAAATTAGATCCAATGATTAAGAAGTCAATATTATTAGCAAGTATTTTATCATTCCTTCTTTTAGGAACAGCTTTCAAAGCATCCACACCTGGTCAAGATTGGAAATTCTATTTTGGAAAAAATTACTTAACAGTAGCTGTGGTTTTGAATAATGGTGTTGCCTTTGTTGGAGGTGAAGAAGGTGTACTATACGCTCTGGACAGTAAAAGAGGAACAGCAAATTGGCAATTCAAAGCTGAGGGAGCCATTGCCCAACCACCTCTTTTTGATAACGATCTCTTATACTTTTGTACAAAATCAGGAAATGTTTATTGTTTGAATGCACTTAATGGGAAATTAATTTGGGTTATAAATATTAACAGCAAATTAGTTTGCACACCTATTCTTGCAGGAGATATGCTCTGTATATATAGCAGAAATGAAGTAATTGGATTGGACAAAGCAAATGGCTTAGATATGTGGAAGACCCAGCTAAAGGTTTCTGACAACCCTCAAATGGCAACTGATGACCACAATATATACTTTGCAGATGATATGAAAGCTTATTCATTGAATTCACTGGATGGCAAAATCAATTGGGATTATGATTTGAATACTTATGGTGTTTCAGATGTATTGCTTGCCAAAAATAAATTGATTTTCATCAACGCAGGAAAAGTGTTTGCTTTAGACAAAGAAACTGCGAAGAAAAAATGGATTTTCGAATTGGATACAAAATCGAAAGTTCGCTTTCAGAACAAGCCCAATTTCCTGAATGATCTGGTTTATGTCTCTTATGCAAATGAGTTAATTGCCCTTTCCATTGATGATGGAGAAAAACAATGGGTTTTTAAAACCAAATTAGAGGAAGAGCTCTATGCTCCTATTGTTCGTGATAATACTATCTGGCTTTCTTCAAGAGGAAAGACAATATTTAATATTTCTGCAGATAAAGGAAGAAAACTTGAAAACTACACGATTGACATCATCCAAGAATCTCCAGTTCGCTATGAAAACAAAAGTATTTTCTTTACTTCTGAGGATGGCCATGCCATTGCTTATCGACTTATTTAAAGTGAAAAAACTCTGGTGACATTAAATCCAAAATGAATTCCTCCTTTGAGCCAGTTTTCACTGGTTTGGGTAATAAATGCATCTTCAAACATGCCAAGAGAATTCGTTAAATGCAATTGAAAAACATGTCCGCCAGTTTCAATATCTACACCCAACGATAATGAGTTCACACTATTATCAGCAGTTTCACCTGGCAATAGATAATAATATTCGGCATTGACTGACAATCTATTTGTCAATTTATATCGTCCTCCAGCACCAATGGCAAAAATATCATTTTGATCTTGTTGTGTTGCTACTAGGTTTTTATGCACATACGAAGGCATAATTTGTATTGATAAATCATTACTAAACTTTCTGGCTATTAGTAATTGATGTGTATAGCTAATACGTGAACTAAACAGATTTTCTCGATTAGGATCTTCCCATTTGAGGGAATTAATGGAGCTTGATGAAAACCAGCTTAATGATAATGGAAAACTTTTTTCACCTTTACTTTGTCTTATCAATGCATATTTAATAAACGCATCATAATTTTTTAGATAGCTACTTCTTCCAACTCCAATGGATAACCGATCAGTTAAACCATATTCGAAACCAAATCTGATGGATGATTGATCAATCCCAAACAATTCATATAAACCGCCATTTAATGCTCCAAATCTGTGAGAAATAATGAAAATGAGTTCACTCTTTGGAGGACTCATAATTGAATGACCATTAATTACTCTGGTCGTTTTAAAAGTCGCTTCGATAAATTCTTTTGATTCAACATCGTCTTCAAAAATATCCGCTAAGTTCTGCGCTTTCAATGAAAACGAAACCAAGCCAATAAGCACAACTATATTGAAAATAAGAGCTTTCTTCATAATTACTTTTTATAAGGCAGCAAACTTACATCCACCGTAATATCAAGTAGCTCAGCAATATTTTTTCTTACCATCTTTGGAATAACAATATCGTAATCCGCTACCCTAATTTTAAAATTCGACTTGGCCTGTATTTTTCCATTGCTAATAATAAACTCCCCTTTTTCAGAAACTTTCTTTGTAACTCCATGAAGTGTCAAATCACCTTCTATAAGGGCAGGATAAGTTCCGTTTTTTGAAAAATCAATTTCTCCCAAATTAGCAACTTTCCCTTTAAAAGTAGCATTTGGAAATTTATCAGACTCAACATAGTTCTCATTAAAGTGTTCCTGCATTAATCGTTTTTCAAACTCAAATGATTTCATTAAAACTTTAAAAATAAATTCACCGGAAACTGTGTTGAGTGCAGTATTTACTTGCTTATTGTTTGCTTCAATATTTTCTGATGGCATTTCAGAGAAAAATTTGATATGCCCATTTTTTGTCACATATTGTTGAGCAAACAGTGTTGAGCTGGTCACAATGACTGCAGCTAGGATTATTACATTTTTTATCATTCTATTAATTTTTTACAAAAGAGCATTTTTCAAGAATTACATCAGTATCGTTGTATCCAGTACAGTAGCCTTTCAAAATAATTTGTTCACCGACTTTAAGAAGACTGGCATCTTGTTTTTGATTATCGAGAAAAGTGCATCTCACACCTTCGTCTCCAAACATACCTTCTTCAAAAACAAATGAAACAATCAGTAAACCATCGTTTTCTTCAATAGTCGAAATTTCACCTTTTAATTCTACAACTTGTCCAAGATACTTTTCATCTGCCAGCACATGATTTTTTTTATATGAATCATATATTTCTTCAACCTCCAAACTACAAATGGCTTGTTCCTCCTCAAAATCAGGATGAGGCTTATTATAGACAAATTTGAAAACCAGTGCTGCAGTAAGCGTACCCAGTGCCAATAATATCAGTATTATTTTAAACCATTTACTCATCATTTATTATTTAATTATTTGGACTTCCATCAGCTATCCACTTACCAATAATGCTAAGCCTGCAATCATCCATTTTGGCTTGATTTTTAGGCATGGGATCAAAACCAGACTCATGATTTACAGATGACCAAAATTGACCTGAATTTACAACTGTTAATAAATCTTGATAATTATCAGTAATCACATCATTGGTAGAGTTAACACTATTATGACAAGCATTACACTTTAATTGCAATAAAGGTGCAATATGAGTTGAATATTTAACATCCAACGTGTCACAAGGTTTGCTTTCAGGATATAAAACCTCCTCACTATTCCATGCACATGATTGTGCAAGAATTATTAATATAACAGGTAATACTAAAAACAATATTTTTCTATAACTGATTTGCATTATTTCTATTTGGAATAATATTTTCTTATCCAACATCAAAACAAAATTTAGACCAATTCTAAACAAAATGTAATTACCATTTAATTTTTCTATTTTTGTTACCTAATTATTACTACGATGAAACGTTTAAAAACCATATTATTCTCACTTCCATTATCAGGTATTTTGCTTATGCTTTTTGCTATTGCAATTGCTGTTGCTACTTTTATTGAAAATGATTTTGGCACACGAGCCGCAAAGTCAGTTATTTTTAATGCAAAATGGTTTGAGCTACTTCTTTTATTACTCACCATAAATTTAATTGGCAGTGTTTTTAAGGAAAAAATGTATCGGAAAGAAAAATTTGCCATTTTTCTGTTTCATATATCATTCATTGTCATTTTATTTGGTGCAGCCATAACCCGATATATTAGCTATGAAGGGAGTATGCATATTCGAGAGGGGAAAAGCAGCAATACAATTGTTTCTGAAAGCACGTATTTGAAGGTGTTTATAAATGATGGTCAGAATGATTTTTATTCAGAAAAGAAACTACTTCTTGCACCTCTGGGATCAAATGATTTTAGTATGAAAATGAAAGTCAATGATCAAAAAATAGATATTAAATACAAAGATTTTTATCGCAATGCAGAAGAAAAAATTGTTGAAGAAGAAGGTGGGGTTGAAATGATTTCTCTTGCTGTTTTTGATGGTAAATCACGTCATGATATTTCAATAATGGACATGGAGGTTAAGCAATTCAATGGAATGATGTTTACCCTTAACGACACTTCACTTACGCAGGCAGTAATACTTACAAATACTGACAGCGGGCTATTTATTAAATCTCCGATGGAGGTTGCCTATTTTAAAATGCTACAAAAAGACAGTGGCTTAATTGAATCACATAGTTTTTCTGAAATCCAACAACAAGCATTATACACAATTGGACAAATTCAATTTGTTATAAGCAATGTTTCGAAATCTGCTAAAATAGCTTATTCTGAAGCAGGCAAAGGCCACGAAAACCTAAACGATGCTTTAGTTATTAATGTTAGTGTAGGTGATCAATTACAGGAAGTAGTTTTACTGGGCAAGGAAAACCAACTTGGTTCTATGGCCAATGTGGAGTTTGAGAACATTAGTTTGAGTTTATCCTATGGATCAAAACTAATTACACTTCCTTTCTCCCTCCATTTAAATGACTTTCAGTTAGACCGCTACCCTGGATCAAATAGTCCTTCATCTTTTGCCAGCGAAGTCACCCTTATTGATATTGAAAATAACATCGAGAAGCCTTATCGTATATTCATGAACAACATCTTGAACTATGGAGGTTATCGTTTTTTTCAATCTAATTTCGATCCAGATGAAAAAGGAACGATTCTAAGTGTCAACCATGATTTTTGGGGCACAATGATAACATATATTGGCTATTTGATGATGGCTATTGGTATGATTTTCACCTTATTTACCCGAAGCAGTCGTTTTCGTTTCCTGACTAAAGCCTCAACTTTTGTTAAAGAAAAAATAAAGAAAACAAGTGCTGCTATTACATTACTTTTCATTCTTTTATTTGCATCAAGCATTCAACTTAATGCACAAGCTCCTGAACAACTTAATATCGATGTAGATCATGCTGCTTATTTTGGCGAGATACTTATTCAGGACAGAAGTGGTCGATTGGAGCCAATAAGTACAAAATCCTCTGAAATACTAAGGAAAATTAGTAGGAAGACCGAGTTCAATGGATTAACTGCCGATCAGGTTTTTTTAGGCATGCTTGTCAACTCATACTATTGGAAAGATGTCCCAATGATTAAAGTTTCTCATCCAGAAGTCAAGAAAATAATTGGCATCAGTGGAAAATATGCTTCATTCAACCAAATTGTTGATAAAGAAAATGGATACAAACTCAGACAATATGTAGATGAAGCCAATGCAACAGAATCTGCCAATCGAGGAAAATTTGAAAAAGATATATTGGCTGTTGACGAGCGAGTAAACATAAGCTATTTCATCTATATGGGCACATACCTTACTGTATTCCCAAAGCAAAACGATGCTACTTATAAATGGCTTTCTCCTGTTGAAGCTTGGAAAACAATAACTGGAGAAGATTCTATTTTTGTTAGCAGTATATTTTCATTATACATTGAAAGTGTTCATACGGCCAGTGAATCTGGAAACTGGGATGAAGCAAATCAGATAGTAAAAGCAATAAAAGCTTATCAAGATGTTAGAGGAGGCGATATTTTGCCATCAGAAACAAAAATAAAATTAGAAATCAAATACAATAATATTAACATTTTTAATCGACTTACCTCCTATTATGGTTTGATTGGTTTGATACTTTTAATTCTTCACTTTATAAGCATACTTACACGAATCAAACTGAATAAAGTAATTAATATCGCATCGTGGTTTATTATTCTTGGCTTTGTATTCCACTCAATTGGATTAGGAGTTCGGTGGTATATTTCCGGCCATGCACCTTGGAGTAATGCCTATGAATCGATGGTATTTATTGCATGGGCTAGTAGTCTTTCAGGGATACTGTTTTTCAAAAGGTCGTCTATTACACTCACAGCAACAGCCTTATTGTCTGCATTAATTCTATCCGTAGCACATTTAAATTGGTTGGATCCTGAAATTACAAACCTAGTTCCTGTCCTAAAATCGTATTGGTTAATAATTCATGTTGCAATTATTACTTCTAGCTATGGTTTTCTTGGACTTGGAGCCATTTTAGCATTTTTCAATTTATTGCTAATGATATTAAGAACACGAAAGAACTCATCAAACCTAACTATCAAAATACAAGAGTTTTCTTACATAGCAGAATCCACTTTAGTTTTCGGGCTTTTTCTGCTCACAATAGGAACATTTTTAGGAGG
>Ga0209045_1001316_pt1 | contig 23206 bp, 33 predicted proteins | sample SaaInlLV_10m_DNA_4_FD_184664 | JGI IMG/M metagenome (GOLD analysis project Ga0209045, IMG submission 184664) | Marine microbial communities from expanding oxygen minimum zones in the Saanich Inlet - Saanich Inlet SI072_LV_200m_DNA (SPAdes) (version 2) | ecosystem: Environmental > Aquatic >...
CAGAATATCAAGTAAATGAACCTTCAAAAATCACAATCAATCTTGATGGATTTCGTCAAGCACTACGAAGAGTAAGAGCTGGAGAATCATTAACTCTAACTCATTCAAGCAACAAACTTAATGTAACAATTAAAGGTTCTTCAACAAAACGTTTTTCAATTCCATTATTAGAAGATGAGCAAGTCGAAAGAAAAGTTCCAGAACTTGACTTCAAAGTAACTATTGAAATGGATTCAAAAGAATTCAGAGATTTCATTGACGATGCAAGCATCGTAAGTGACGCAGTTGCATTGAAAGCAGCAGAGAATTTACTTCTTTTAACTGCAGGAGATACTGGAAGAAAAGTAGACATTGAATTAAAACAAGGATCGGATATTTTAGTAAGTATGAATATCAAAGAACCAGCAAGTTCAATTTACTCAGTGGAATATATGAAAAAGATGGCCAAAGCAGCATCTTTTGCAGACTCAGTTAAAGTAAATTTTTCTTCAGATTATCCACTAAGACTTGATTTCAAAGCATTAAACCAAGCACAAATGTCCTTCATTCTAGCACCAAGAATTGAGAATAAATAATTAAATCGCAGGTTTTCCAAAATTAATTTGACCATGAGGTTCATAACCAATTACTTTTGAATCAGTATATTCCCAATCAAATATTGAAGTAAAATTTTCAGTTTCTATGTTAGGTAAATCTTTAGGAACTCTTGAAAGCTGTTTTCCTAAACCTTCGATATGATTTTCATAAATATGAGTATCACCTAGAAATCCAACTAATCGTCCCTCTCCAAATCCAGTCTCCTTGGCAAGCAAATGTAATAATAAACCATAACTTGCAATATTGAAAGGCAAACCGAGAGCAGTATCTACTGATCGCTGATTCCACATCAAATTTAATTTATCATCAGTGACTGTAACTTGGAAACCATAGTGACAAGGAGGTAGGGCCATCTCATCAACTTGATTCGGATTCCAAGCAGAAACAATCATACGACGATCATTTGGATTTGTTTTCAAAGCACCAATTAAATTTTCAAGTTGATCAATTCCTTTCTCAGAATAATCTTTATCAAAACCATCGTACTCCGCACCAAAATTTCTCCACTGATAACCATAGATTGGCCCAAGATCTCGCTCTTCAAACATTTTTTGTTGAGTTTCTTTATCATGCCCGTAAGGAACCTTTAACTGCCAACACCATTCATCCCAAATATGATTATTTCTATCCTGTAGCCATTTTTTGTCAGTCAAACCTTTAATGAAAAATTCAAGTTCAGATGCAATCAATCTAAGAGGAACACTCTTTGTAGTTAATAAAGGAAAACCAAGAGACATATCATGTTCAAAAGTCGCACCTGCAGTAGAATAAGTCGGAATTCCAGTTCTATTTTCTTTGTAGTCACCAGCAACCAAAATCTCTCGAACAATTGATAAATAAGATCTCATTTGAAAACTATAATTTCAAAATTTAAATAGATATAACCAATAAAATGAACAATTGCTTAAATAGAAAATTGAAGAAATTAAGTAGTGGAACGAGGAAAGCTGATAGTCATTGACGGAACTGACGGCGCAGGAAAAGAAACTCAAACCAAACTTTTGGAAGAAAGATTAAATGCAGAAGGAATCCACGTGATAAAATATTCCTTTCCAAATTATGATTCAATTTACGGGAAAATGATTTCTCAATATCTACAAGGAGATTTTGGAAAATCAACTGAAGTTCACCCAAAATTAGCTTCCATTCTTTATGCACTTGATCGAGGAATGGTTGCAGATGAAATGACGGGACACCTAGAAAGCGGACACTACATTTTGTGTGACAGATATATAGAATCAAATATTGCCTATCAGCAAGCAAAACTCCCAGAAAAAGAAAGGGAAGAATTCTTCAAGTGGTTAACTGATTTAGAACATAATGAACTAAGAGTTCCAGTATCTGATGCGGTTCTTTTCTTACGCGTACCTGTAGATATCTCAAGAACGAACATGGATAACCGAGAAGAACTTGATGGCCATGAAGAGAATCAAAATTATCAGCAAGAAGTCTTGAGAAGCTATGAATCTCTGGCAAAAGATAGTGACAAATGGACCATAATCGATTGTACTAACAATGGAGAAATGTGTAGTCGAGAAGAGATTCACAAAGAAATTTATCAAGCAATCCAATAAGTTTTAATTATATTCTACCAATGGTTAACATGGTCAAAGCAGTAATTCGAGAAATAATTAAAGAAACTTCTGATATAAAAAGGTTAATTCTAGAATTGGACAAAAACATGCCTTTCAAAGCAGGCCAATTTGTAATGCTTAAAATTGATTCAGAGAGATTTGATAAACTTATTCCAACTCGCGCATATTCAATTACAAATGCACCAAACGATAAGTTCGAAATACAAATTATCGCAAAAATAATTCCAGACAGTAAGTTCAGCCAGTATTTAGATCAACTTGAAGAGCACGAAGAGATCGAAGTTCAAGGCCCTTACGGACGTTTCACTCTTTCAGATAAAGACAAAATAAACGAAGTAACACTTCTTGGTGCTGGAACTGGCGTTGCACCACTGATCGGAATAATGGAATACGCACTACAGAAAAACATAAAATCACATTTAATTTATTGTGATAAAACTGATGAAGATCTAATCAATATAAAACAATTTGATGAACTGACTCAGAAAAACAAAATCACTTGCAAAATACTAACAACTCGAGACAAGAATTCAAAAAGAACCAAAGGACGGATAACACTAGAATATTTAAAAGAAAATCTTCCAACAAAAAAAGGATTGTTCTTTGTTTGTGGACCTCCAGAATATGTAACCAATGTTGTTGGATATTTGGAAGAATTGGGAATTGATAGCGACAATATCAAAACTGAAAGATATGGATAGAAATCATAAAATTCTAAACGAGCTTGAAAGACTTTACAAAGGCGGACCTTTCTTGAGTGGACGAACACCATTTGAAAGATTAATCGCAGTTATACTTTCAGCGCAATGTACTGACAAGCAAGTAAACAAAGTTACAAAAGAACTTTTCAAAAAATATCGAACTCCAAAAGCATTCGCGAATGCAGACATTAAAGAATTGGAAAAGCTAGTTTACTCAACAGGATTCTATCGCGCAAAAGCCAGATATCTAAAAGAAACTTCTCAAATAATTCTTGATAGATTTGGAGGAAAAGTTCCAGATAAAATGGAAGATTTACTTGAACTTCGAGGTGTAGCAAGAAAAGTTGCAAACATTGTAATGTGGGAAGCACACAACACAATTTCTGGAATTCCAGTTGACACTCACGTCAAGAGAGTTTCATATCGTTTAGGATTAACAAAAAATACCGATCCAAATAAAATAGAACAAGATTTAATTAACATGTATCCGAAAGAGAAATGGCCAAACGTTTCCTACATGTTAATTGAACATGGCCGAGCAGTTTGCGATGCAAGAAATCCAAACTGTAAGAACTGTTCCTTTGATAATATTTGTCCAAAAAACGGACTAACTAAATAATTGCGGAAATGTTTAAATAGGAGTTCAGTAATAAATTTAGATGGTACGGCGACGAAAGTCAAAAAATGATATCACAAAATATGCAATTATTGGAATCGTTGTATTAGTGCTTTTATTTTTAGTAATTAATGTTGCTCCAACAGGTGAGTTTTACAAGATTGAAAACAGAGGTGATGAATTTCCGCCAGGTTCAGGTTGGTTACTTCAAGATGAAGAATCTGGAGAACTTAATTGTTATACTCACGAGTCAAACTTTGAAGAAAGTTGCATAGTAAAAGAGTTGGATGAAATCGATATGCCTCATGATCCTTGTAGTTGCTTCTCTGAAGGAATGCCTGAAGAACGAGAAGAAGATTTCAGAGAAGAAGGAATACTTGAAGGTGAAGAATTCTTTGAAGAACTCGAAATGGCAGGACTTTATTAATTTCATCGACTCGTAACTTTTAAAAATATGATTCTAAACACTGATTATGGAAAATCAAAATACAATATCATTGGGACAAAAAGCACCAGACTTTGAAGCTGATATTTATGAAAATGGAGAATTTAAGAAATTCAAATTCTCAAACAATAATGGAAAATGGACAGTATTGTTTTTTTACCCCTTAGACTTTACATTTATCTGTCCAACTGAAATAAGATCCTTTGCAAAATATGAAAGCAAATTTAACGAACTCGGTGCGCAAGTGATCGGAGCAAGTACGGATTCAGTTCACTCACATAAGGCTTGGTTCCAGAAAGAGTTACCTGAAGTAAAATTTCCTGTAATCGCAGATACAACTCATAAAGTATCAAGATTATTCGGAGTTCTAAAGGAAGATGAAGGAATTGCATATCGGGGAACATTCATACTTGATCCCGAAGGAGTTCTAAGATACTCATTAATTTCTGATTTAGATGTTGGACGTTCAGTTGAAGAAACAATAAGAGTTTTAGAAGCACTAAAGAATGGTGGACTTTGCCCTGTTGAATGGAAACCTGGAGAAGAGACGCTTTAGAAATAACAACTTTTTTTGTAGATGCTAAGATAAATAATCACATGGTAAAGAAAGTAGGAAAACTCAACATTTGCGGAGCATGTGGATTCAAATATAAAACAAAAGAGTTAGCAAGTAAATGCGAAGCCTGGTGTACAAAGAACAAAAGTTGCAATTTGGAAATAACTAAACACGCAATCAATTAACCGTAATATTTGTCCTTATAAAACTCGATCAATTCCTTTACTCGAGGGATACAAGTTTTATCTTGAACACCAACTTTTGTTTTCTTTTGAACCGCCTCAAAATCATGAGCACCTTCAAGAACACATTCTTCAATATCTTTGTCAGTAATCTTCAAAATCTTGTCAACGATTTCAGCACCTTTCGAAATAATCATTCTATCTTTTTGATCTGACTTAAAGAAGTAATTATTTATTGCTGCCCGAAGTGCTTTGTCACCAAGAACTGAACAGTGGAATTTTCTTGCAGGTAAACCGTGCAATCTTTCAACAATATCCTGAGGTTTTAACTCAAGAGCTTGAGTAATAGTCATACCGCCCTTCTCAACAACCATCTCAGACATTATAGAAGTACTTGCAATTGCGCTAGCACAACCAAAAGTCTGCCATTTACATTCTTTGATTTTATCAGAGTCAGAATCAACTTTAATCCAAATCTTCATCATATCTCCGCAAGCTGGACTACCAACTTCACCAACACCATGAGATACAGCATCGTAGTCAGAAGCTTCTTTTTGAGTTTTCAAAATATTCTTCGGATTGAAGAAATGGTCTCTAACTTTGTCAGTATAGAACCAAGATTTAGCATCAACCTTTGCCTTTACATCAGGATGCACTGCTGCTTTAACGTCTATCATCTTATTTCCTCCATTTTTAAATGAACTGGTGAAATTCCTCGAAGTTTTTCAATAATGTCTGGCAAAACTTCCATCAACTTATCAACATCTTTCTTAGTATTTCGTTTACCTAAAGTGAATCTAATGCTTCCGTGAGCTGCCTCATAAGGCATGCCCATTGCAACAATTACGTGAGAAGGATCAAGTGTCTTAGAAGTACAAGCACTTCCGCTCGATACATAAATCTCATGTTCATTCATTAGCAAAATAACTGCTTCTCCTTCTACATTCAAAAAAGTGATATTTGCATTGTTTGCCAACCTATTAGTAGGATGACCATTCAACCAAGATTCAGGAATTTCATCATCAACTCGTTTAATCAAATAATCCCGAAGTTCTACCAACCGCGCACTTTCTTTATCCTTTTCAGCCTGAGCCAATTCCAGAGCCTCAGCAAAACCAATAATCCCTGGAACATTTTCAGTACCGCTTCGTCTATTTTTCTCCTGACCGCCACCATGAATTAAAGGAACCAACCGAATTCCTTTTCGAACATATAGAAGCCCAACGCCCTTTGGACCATAAATCTTACTTGCATTCAGAGTCATCATATCAACACCAATATTTCGGACATCAATATCCAAACTTCCTGAAGCTTGACATGCATCAGTGTGGAATAGAATTCCTTTTTCTTTTGCAATCTTGGAAATCGCTTCAATTGGTTGAATTGTTCCAATCTCATTATTTGCATACATGATTGAAATCAAAATTGTATCATCTCTTACAGCTTCTCGAACTTTATCAACATCAACAATTCCATCTTTATCAACATCAACATAAGTAACCTCAAAGCCCTCGTGTCTTTCAAGATAATCACAAGTGTCAGTAACTGCATGATGTTCGATTGAAGAAGTAATAATATGACCCTTTTTCTTAGCTTTTACCAAACCTTTAATTGCAAGATTGCAACTTTCCGTTCCACCACCTGTAAATATAATTTCACTAGAATTACAACCAATTAGCTTGGCAATCTTTTCCCGTGCCTCGCTCAAAGCCAGTTTAGCTTTCAAACCTTTGTAGTGAAAACTTCCAGGATTACCATATTCATCTTCAAGATATTTGCTCATAATTTGAGTTACTTCAGGTCTTACATAGGTTGTTGCAGCATGATCAAAATATGTTTCCATTTTATAGATGCTCCACGCAAACTCCACAATCCATCGGAACGTTTTCATCCAGGATTTGATGGATTTTACAAATTGTCAAATCATTCCGAATTTCTCTCAGTAATCTTTGAGTTTCAGCAAAAACAGATACTTCTCCAGCCTTAATCTTTTCAGCACTAATTTTCAATTCAGAAACAACATGCTCAGGCAACTCAACAAGTTTGCCTCGCTTTTCTTTCTTATATTGAGAAACTGCTGCTTCAGTTATCCCTATTAACTCAGCAATCTCCTTTTGAGTTAATTTATGTTCGTTCAAAAGTTCCAAAGTTAGACACTTTCGAATAGCAGGAATAATATAAACTGCCTCAATTTCTTGTGGGTGTTTTAACATGCCCGACTTAACGGGAGTTAATTTATAAGAACTTCGATTGAACAGCTTATAAGTTTTCATCCAAAAGTTAACTATGCAAGCTTCTCCAGAAATATATCAAGCACGATTTATACAACGATTTCAAGAAAGTAAGGAAAAAATAGATAAACATCTGGAAAAATATGATGAAATTGATACAAAAAACAGAGATCAACTCTTTGAAGAACTTGCTTTTTGTTTACTAACTCCACAATCAAAAGCGCGTGCAGCAGATCAATCAATAAAGCTACTAACAGAACACGACTTACTTCTCAACGGAAATCCTGAACAACTAGAACCACATTTAAAGAGCATTCGTTTTCATATTACGAAAGCCAAGCGAATCGTTGAAGCAAGAGAAAAATTTCAGAATTTTGATTTTGATTTTGACAATATTGAAGAGCTAAGACACAAAATAGTTCAAACTTTCAAAGGGTTAGGATACAAAGAAGCATCTCATTATCTGAGAAATATTGGACATGGAAGAGATTTAGCAATTCTGGATCGTCACATTCTAAAAAATCTGATAAATATGGGCTTAATTGAAGAAATTCCCAAAACTCTGACTCCAAAAAAGTATTTTGAGATCGAAAATACCATGAAAATCTTCTGTAAAAACAATGAAATGAGTATGGGACATATTGATTTAATTCTATGGAGCACAGAAACAGGAGAGATGTTTAAGTAAAATCGACCATCGAAGCCCTTAAATATTATAGACGGTCTAAAACACCATGGCAAAAGCAGGCGCTATGCGATACTTTGTATTGCAGGAAAACAATAGAGACACAAGTCATGTCTTTACTGGACGGCAACCTAGACAGGCTGCGCTGAAGGCCGCAACCCGAGGATTTACTAGCATTACGCTTAGAGAGCGAGGTACAAAAAAGCTTCACCTCTTTGAAGGTAAGCGTGTAAAAACCTCCGCACCTTCGAATGCACCAGACTGGATGCCTGCCGAAATCTGGAGGGCGCAAGTCCGAAAGAAAGGTATAAGACATTTGTAAGACAACCTCGGGCGGTGTAGACTATCACCGTCCTTATACTCAAACCAATTCTTTTTTATACTTTAAGATGAAAAAACTATCATGGCGGAGAAGTTAAGACATAATGACCATCGAGTTATTGGGCCAAAGTTAAATCTATATCAACAATCTGAATTAATTGGTTCAGGATTACCTTTATTTCCATGGCAAGGTGAAGTTGTAATAAATGAACTTCAGAATTTTCTCCGAGATTTACTAAACAAAAATGATTACAAATTTGTAAGAACTCCACATCTTGCAAAAATTGCACTATTCAAAAAATCTGGACACTGGGATAATTATAGAGATGATATGTTTTTAACAAAGTCAGGAAATGAAAAGTTGGCTGTAAAACCAATGTCTTGTCCACTTCACACAATGATTTTCAAACAAGAATCACATTCATACAAAGATTTACCAAAACGTTATGCAGAATTTGCAACAGTTTATCGTGATGAAGCGTCAGGAGCACTAACAGGATTATCAAGAGTCAGAATGATTACACAAGATGATGCCCACATTTTTTGCGATGTTAATTCGTTAGATCAAGAACTTTCAAATTTAGTTAAACTTGTAAAACAAGTTTATGCAGTGATAGGTTTCAAGAAAGTAAGAGTTGAACTCTCAACCAGACCAACAAAATATGTTGGGAATATTGATACTTGGAATCGTGCTGAAGAAATTCTTGGTGAAGTTATGAAGAAGAACAGACTAAAATTCTCAATCAACAAAGGTGACGGAGCATTCTATGGACCAAAGATTGATTTCCATGTTGAAGACGCAAACAAAAAATCATGGCAACTTGCAACAATCCAATTAGACTTCAATTTAGGACCAAGATTGAATGCAACTTACACAAACAAGGCAGATAAGAAAGAACACCCAATTATAATTCATCGAGCGCTTTTAGGTTCATTAGAAAGAATGTTTGGAATTTTAATTGAACACTACAATGGCGCATTCCCGACTTGGTTATCTCCAACTCAAGTAAAAGTCATCAGCTTCAATGATGAAATGGAAAAGTATACAAGAACAATCGAACAAAAAATCAGAGCAGCAGGAATCCGTGTTGAAGGAGATTATCGTTCAGAAACAGTTCAACTAAAGGTTCGAGATGCAGAAAAGCAAAAAGTTCCATACATAATTGTAATTGGTGGAAAAGAAAAAGCAAACAAAACTCTTGCAGTTCGACCAAGAGGTTCAAAACCAAAGTTCGGTGTCAAGATGCCAGATTTCTTAAAACAAGTCAAAAACGAAATCAAAAATAGAACTATTTAATTCTAAGAATTTTTCTGCGAGAAGTTTTACCACGAACAATAGCTACAGCTACACCAAATTTCTTTCTGAAGAATTTAATTAATTCAGCATTTGCTTTCCCATCAACTGGAGGAGATTTAACATACATTGTAAAATTATCTGCTTCTTGAACAAGTTTAGTTTCATGTGCACGAGTTTTAACTTTAATTTCCAAACCAGTTTCAAGACGTTCTACGATTCCAACCATACTCTTTCAAAATACTGCTCAAACTTTTTAGCACTTTCTTCATCATGAAAAATAACATTCGATTCATGGTTCTTCGAAAAAGAATAATAACTCCAATTAGTTGAACCAATTAAAACCACTCGACCATCAATAATCATTAATTTATTATGCGTAGTCAATTTAGTAGAATCCCATTTAATATCAACACCAGTTTTCTGTAATATTTCAACAGCTCGTTTATCGGTTAAAAACTGATCAACAATAATTTTAACCTCAACACCTTCAGAATTTTTCTTAATTAATTTTTCAACTAACTGATTAACTTCCGAATCCGGATATTTATCATAATACTTAATCTCAAACATAACTAAATGAATTGATTTGTCTGCAGAATCAATTAACTCAAAAACCCGTTCAAAATATTCTCTATCATTTACAACTTCAATTCCATCAACTCCCGAATCGGCAAGAGCAACATAAGCTGGACCAACATAAAAAGTCATAACGACGCTCCCAAGAAAAATCCCAATTACAAAAATAATACTTCTACTTATTTTTCTTTCTTTGGTAGCCATAACGAGTTACTTTTTCACATTCAGAACAAGTATATTCAACTGCTTTGTTTTTAGTACTAGTTCTTACAGTAACTCTTTTTGGTTTAAAGTAGATATAACAGTGGTGACAAAACTTCTGCTTCAAAGTTTTCGGAAGTTTGAGATTAAACCGCATTGCAATCTTACGAGCAAGATAAACATATCTGTCTGCAAGTTTGTCTTCTGCTTTTTCAGCCAACTCAAAAAGAATCTCAATCCTTTCCAGAGCAATTTTTCGATTTGAATCTCTTTGCATAGAAAACTGTAAATTAGTAGAATAAAAGTTTATTTGAATGAATATAAATGCCAGCAGCTTTCTCGCTTTCCCGCCATTAGGCAGTACCGACGAAAACGTAAAGCAGCTTAACTTCCGTGTTCGGAATGGGAACGGGTGTGACCTGCCCGCTTTGACCGCTGACAGTTTTCACTGATTATAGGCATTTAAAAATCTTACTAACAGCTAATTTGTACTAAGAAACCTATATAAAAAACTAAACACTTCTCTACTTATGGATCTAATTCTCAATAAAAAACCCAAGCGACCTACAATAATTGAAGGCTTTCCTGGCGTAGGATTTGTAGGAACAATTGCCACAGAATTTATGCTTAACCATCTTAATACAAAATCCATAGGATATTTATATGATCCGGCAGTACCACCTATTGCAATAATTCATGGAAAAGAAACCAGAAGACTTTTAGAAATATTCCATGCACCAAAAGAAAATTTGGTTTTCATTCATGCAATATCAGGGATTAGTGGACTTGAATGGGAAGTCGCTACTGAAATAATTGAGCTGGCAAAAATATTAAATGCCAAAGAAATAATTAGTCTAGAGGGAGTAACCTCACCAGACGAAGCAGAAACTTCAAGAATTTTCATAAGATCAAATGATTTTAAAACAGAAAAAGAATTTCTAAAACTCGGAGCAGAAAAACTAAAAGAAGGCGCAGTAACGGGTGTTACAGGAGCATTAATGCTTTCGGGAGATCATGTAAATTCAACATTCTTATTCGCTGAAACTCATTCAAGAATGCCAGATTCAAGAGCATCAGCAGAGATTATCCGAATGCTTGATTTATATTTAAATTTGAAAATAGATCCAAAACCTTTAGTCAAACAAGCAGAAGAATTTGAAAATAAAATTAAAGAGATGATTAAGTTAGGTGTCGAGTCACAACAAAGTCATAAGAAAGATGACTTACAGAAAATAAATTATTTAGGCTGATTCTGCCTGCGCAGCAATTTGCTCCAAAATTAAATTAATATCCGAAACAACAACTTCTGAAGGTATTGCAAATCCAAGACCCTCATAACCTTGCAATTTAGCATTAACAATTCCTACAACTTCTCCTTGTGTGTTCAAAAGAGGACCGCCCGAATTTCCAGGATTTACAGGTGCATCAATCTGAATAAGACCTGCAGAACCCTCCTTAATGATTCTTCCCTTTGCAGAAACAATTCCTTCAGTAACTGAAAAGCTCAACCCTAAAGGATTACCCATAGCAATAACTTTTTCCCCAATCCTAACTTCTGACTCATCAAAATCTAATTCATTCAAATCATCCAATTCAACTTTAAGGAGTGCAACATCATTGATAGTATCAGCACCAAGGAATACAGCATCAGCTGTACGCCCATTACTAAATAAAACAGAAATTTCATTAGCATTTTGAATAACATGATGATTCGTAATAATATATCCATCATCACTATAAACCGCACCAGAACCTTGACCCTTATCAGTTAGAACTGAAACAACACCTTTCACTGCATCTTCAATAATTCCACTAAAGTCTCCTGAAACTGCACTTAATTCAGCAAGACTTTCTGAAGTACTGGCAAGATCAGATTCAACACCTTCGATTGAACTTTTCAATTCAGTAGTAGTTAATCCTAATTGTTCGGAAAGCGAATCAATGCTTACACGAAGCGCAGTATTTTGATTATCAAGTTTAGTAAATTTAGTTTGATATTCTTGATCTAAAGAATAACCCATACCAACAGTAACTCCGGCAATGATAATTATTAACGTTAGCAAATATTTACTAGAATGCTGGCTTAAATGTTTTCGCATGAAAATAAAAAACAAGCAGAATATAAAAAACTGCCCCAGACAGGATTTGAACCTGCGACCCCCTGATTACGAATCAGGTGCTCTACCGAACTGAGCTACTGAGGCTTGGAAAATCCAATTCTCAGCCATATATAAGTTTTTATATCTGGATTTCAAAAAAGAGACATATGGAGAACTATCATGAATTACTCAACAAGGCAAAAAAAGAAATAGATTCTTCAGATCACTTACTTTTTGTAACGTATAATATAGTCAAAGATTCAAAATTCGTATTCTCAGTAACAAACCAATTAATTGATGCAGTAAAGTATGCAATCGAAGCTTTACTGGAATTCGAAAGAAAGTCAAAATTGATTGAACCCTATCCAAAACAATTCAATTTCATGGTTGATACTTTCAAAAAGAAAGTGTCAGAACGAAGAGAGTTCGAAACTAGTACTCTGGTTTTTTTGAATAAGCTTGTATTGATGGAACAAACTATAGATTCAAGTTCTTTGAATTTCAGAAGAGGAGAAACATATGTTCTTGCAGATGAAGAATTCGGAACACAAGCAATAGAACTTCAAACAATTAAATCATATTTTTCAGATGCAAAATCATTTGTAGAAAAGGTAGGTGAGATTATTGAACAAGATTGAAGAAGCAAGAAAGAAATTAACATTTGCAGAGTATTTACTTTCGCAAGATAAATCAGAAGACTTTGCAGTAGGCGCAATGAAACATATTCTTGATGCAGCAAAACTAACGCTACAAGAGTTGACTCAATTCAATTCAATACAAATTGAAAGTAAGGCAATGATTACTCAACATTTCAATAAATTACATGATACGCCCTACAAAGATTTTCATAGGGCATATTTCAAGATGATTGATTCCGAGTACAACAGTCTACAAGTTTCTACGAATGCCTTAAAAACTGTGAAGGACTTCGTTAATCAGGTGGAAGAAAATCGCCAAATTAAATAAAATTATTCCAGATACTAGCGCTATAATTAATCAGACGCTTAGTGAACAACTTGAAAAAAAGAAGATAAGTTTCTCAGAACTTCTGATCCATCGCGCACTTCTTTCTGAATTAGAAAATCAAGCAAACCAAGGAAGAGACACAGGATTTCTAGGATTCAATGAACTGAAACTTCTAAAAGAACTATCAAAGAAATACAAGTTCAAAATAATATATGCAGGAGATACCTTATCATTACAAAATATAAAGCTAGCAAAAAGAGGAGCAATTGATGAGATTATTAGAAATCTTGCGCTTGATGAAAATGGAACACTAATTACTTCAGACAGAGTTCAATCAGAAGTTGCATTAGCATCAGACATAAAAGTAATTTATGTTGGATCAATCCAGTCTGACGGGAAGTTAACTTTTGAAAAATATTTTAAGGAAGGATACATGTCATTACATCTGAAAGAAGATGAAGTCCCAAAAGCAAAAGCAGGTCAACCAGGAGAATGGAAATTTTTAGAATTAGCAAAGAAGAAGCTAAAGGAATCAGATCTTGAAAAGATAAGTTCAGAAATTGTTGATGCAGCAAGAACCCTTTCACAATCATTTCTTGAGCGTTCAAAGCGAGGTCACATAATTGCACAGATAAGAAATTATAGAATTGTAATAACTCGCCCACCACTTTCAGATGCTTGGGAAATAACTATTGTTAAACCAGTAAAAAAATTAGATTTAAATGAATATAATTTATCTCAAAGAGTTCAAAATAGATTAAGTGAACGAGCTGAAGGAATGCTAATTGCAGGAAGTCCAGGTTCAGGTAAATCAACTTTTGCACAAGCACTGGCAAAAAAATATTCAGAATTAAATAAAGTGGTTAAATCTTTGGAATCTCCAAGAGACATGCAACTACCACCTTCAATAACACAATATTCTTTGAACAAAGCATCACACAATGAACTTAGAGATATTCTATTATTAACAAGACCAGACTACACACTTTACGATGAAGTAAGAAATCTCGAAGATTTCAATCTATTTGCGGATATGAGATTGGCAGGAGTTGGAATGGCAGGAGTTGTTCATGCATCAAATCCAATTGATTCAATTCAAAGATTTATTGGAAAGATAGAAGTTGGAATGATCCCATCAATTATTGATACAGTAATTTTCATAAAAGAGGGTCAAGTGCAAAAAGTGTATGGATTAAGAATGGGAGTAAAAGTTCCATCAGGTTTAAAGGAAAAAGATTTGGCTCGACCAGTTGTAGATATTTATGATTTTGATACTGAAGATCTTGAATATGAAATTTATTCATTCGGAGATTCAACAGTAGTAATGCCAATCAAGAAATTGAAACAAAAAAGCAAGAAAGGTAGCAGAGTTGAATTAAGATATAGATTAGTTGAAACTTCCAAATATTATGAATATTTATTCTTCACTCCAACAAAAAGAGTTTCAGTTGTAATTGATAATATTCTAGTTTCAAAACTTCCTCTACAAAAAGGACGATCATTAAGAATAATGAAAAAGTCACGACTTGGAAAAGAAATCAGACACGCACTCAGAAACAGATTAGAAGTTAGGTTTGAATAACTAAAGTTAAAATTTTTCCAAATTAGAAAAACAACCAACATACTCTAAAGAATCCAATTTTTTATGATCAGATTTTTTGTATGGCCAATAAGTAGTAATAACTACTCCTTTTTCTTCATCTAGAACTGCACAATATGTACTTAGTTTATTAATAATACAAAGAAAGTAATCAGAACCAAGCTCTTCACTTCTTTCTTCATCACGATACCAAACACCACGATTTCTTAGTTTAAATTCCAAGAGATCATTCTTTTCAATAGATTCGTCCCAAGAAGTTATATTAAATAACCACTCTTCTAGTTCTACTTCTCTGTTACTCATGTGTTTGCTAAAGTATATATCAGTCATAATTTTTTACAGAATTTTAGGTATAAAAGTGTTTCAATTTAACGGACCTGGAGAGATTTGAACTCTCGACCTACTCCTTAGGAGGGAGTCGCTCTATCCAAGCTGAGCTACAGGTCCAATATTAATCTTCAAAAGTTCTTTTTAAGTCGTTCGCAATATCTTCCCAATTGCGAGAATCTGTAAATAATTTTGCACCAACAGATTTCAATTTAGATTTAACTGGGGATTTGTAAACCATATCGATTGCTCTAACAACAAGTTCCCGTTTCAATTGAGATTTCTTCAAAACGATCCCTGTTCGAGAATTTACATAGGTAGGAATAAGTCCAGCATCAGATGTTACCACTGGAACTCCCGAAGATATAGCTTCCATCAAGCTTAAAGCAGAAGTTTCAGTTTTAGATAAGAAAACATAAACATCCATTGCTCTCAAATATTTTTCAGGATCAGAAACAAAACCTGTCGAGATAATACCTTCGCCATCTAACTTATCCCGTTCGGGACCATCTCCTAAAACCAATAATACTGATTTAGGTCTTTTTTTTCTAAATACTTTGAAAGAATCTACTAACAATTTTACATTTTTTTCCTTACTCAAACGACCATGAAATCCAATTACAAAATTACCACTAACTCCCAAATCCTTTCTAATTATTAATCTATCAAATAAGTTTTCCTTGAATCTATTCTGATCAGCATTCAAAGGAACAATCTTAAATTCAGATTTAACTCCCGCCTTCTTGTAGCTATCGACAATCATTTTATCTGGAGCAAGAATAATATCTAGATTTGAATAGATTCTCCTAAATATTGGTTTTAATAATCTTGCAACACTTTTTCTACCAATTGCAAAAGGAAACAATTCCCAATCAATCGTGTGTGCATATCCAATCAATCTTTTCTTTCCTTGCGCCGCATAGACTGAACTTGCACCAAGAGTTCCACCAGGAGTATTCACAAAAACAACATCTGCCCAATCAACAGCATCACGAATTGTTTTACGGACAGGTCTACTTGGTTTAAATTCAGCAATTGTAAAATTAAATGTTGGAGAATAGATAACTTTCATCTTTTTATCTCTTACAATCTTCTCAACACCATCAAGTTTAGGAACTAAAAATTTAATATCAAAATCGCTATTCAAATATTTGTAAGTTTCACCCATAAAACGAACAATTCCATCAACTCGAGGATAAAAAGTATCTGAAACAAAAAGGATTTTTTTTCTTACCATTTGTAAAATACCTCTGCACTTAATTTACCATGTCTCACACCATTCCAATAATCTTTAAGCAAAGCCAGTGCAACATTATACTTCCAACCAACTGTAGGATCCTGAGTTTTGAATGCCTTTAATGCCTTTCTTTTTTTATTCAAATATTTGCTGGTGTCGATAACTAATTTTGGTTTGTGAATATTTTTAGATCGAATTGGAGACCAATTATTAAACGTATAAATTCTTGCATTTAGCTTGCGTCGAGTAGCTTTCTTTTTAATCAATTTAGCCACACTAATATGTGCAGGATGACCATCATCAAGCGAATGAGTTAAGATTATATCTGGGTTATATTTCTTCAAAAGATCGCCAACTTTCTTTTGAATTTTAGAATCTTGAATTTCTCTACTCAAATTACTATCTGGCAAACCCAAAAAATGAATTTTATTCACACCAAGGATTTTTCCTGCAGTTACTGATTCCTTAATTCTAGCATTTGCGAGCGATTTTGGAGATTGAAACAAACTAGAATTCTCACCATATGTAAAAATAACTGAAATTACTTCATCTCCATTTTCAACATATGAAGCAACAGCACCACCACAACCCAACACTTCATCGTCAGGATGTGCAACACAAATAAGAATTCGCATAATAAAAACAAACACTTCTTCGTTTTAAAGGTTAACTTTTTAAACTAAAATAATAGAAGAGAATTAGCGCGTCGATGGTGTAGTCTGGTATCATTCTAGCCTTCCAAGCTGGTGACCCGGGTTCAAATCCCGGTCGGCGCATTTATCATTGAAAAGTCTTTTAAAGGCTACATACACAAAAGAACCATGAAACTTAAGAAACTAGCATCAGCAGGACGTTTTGGACCTCGATATGGTAGAAGAATTAAGCAAAGATTACTTACTTCGGAAATTCCGCAACGAGCAAAACATAAATGTCAATACTGTATGAAAAAGAGTGTTAGAAGAGTTTCTTTAGGTATCTGGGAATGCCGATCTTGCAAAGTTAAATTTACAGGAAAAGCTTATAGTCCTGGAGAACAAAAGGCGGTAATATAATGGCTTATAGATGTCAAAGATGCGCAGAAGAAATAAAACAGGAGCAGGTCAAATTTAGAGTAATTTGCCCTTATTGTAGTTCAAGAGTTCTTGCAAAACAAAGAAGTCTGGAATCAAAACCAGTCTTAGCACGATAATGTTTAAATCAGAAATAGAAATTAAATGCAAGAAAGAGTTACTTGAAGCCTTCAATTCAGCTCTCGAACCTGAGCAAAATTTCAAAACTAAACGCGCAGGTTACAAATTAAAACCTTCAAAAGGTAAATTAACAATCAAAATAACAGCAGATGACGCAACATCATTCCGTGCAGTCAACAACACGTTAACGGGTTTGATGTCAATCGTCTGGAAAATGTGGAAACTAAAAAATGAAACCGGAACAACTACAAGAAAAGCTAAATGAACTTAATGTTTTACAACAAAGATTAGGTATTTTTACACAACAAAGACAACATCTTGAAATGTCTAAAAGTGAAATAGAGACATCTGCAAACGAAGTATCAAAAGCAAAAGGAAAAGTATATTCTCTAACTGGAAACGTGATTATTGAAAAAGATGCTAAAAAATTGAAATCCGAATTAATTAGTCAAAAAAAGGATATCGATAAACATCTAACTACAGTCAGTAAGCAAGAAGAAAAGTTAAAAGACCGAGCACTAAAAATACAGACTGAAGTAACTAAAGGTTTGAAAGATGACAAGTCTAAATGAAGCAATTGAGCTTATTGATGAAATTTGCGAAGAACATGGTATGCCGAGAAATGTAAAAGAAGTATTAAATGAAGTTAAAACAATACTTCAAGATAATTCGCGAGATGTACAAATTATTCTAGATACTGCAAAACAAAAAATTTCAGATTTATCTGAAGATCCAAATTTACAAACATTTTCAAGGACTCAAATTTGGAATCTAGCAAGCGCATTAGAAGAAGTATAGTGTTATTCTTTATATCTAACAAATTATCTAAAACTTTATAACTGGATAATAATAAAAAACCTTATGCCACTACGAGCTTTGAAAAACAAATTTGGAAATATTATGAACAGCGGAGATGTTATTCTAACTGAAGATTATGTTGAACTAAGTCCTGAAGCTCGAAAGAAAAATGCACCAAAGATGATGGTTAGAACGTTCAGACTTGAAGAATTTGAATCAGTAAAGGATATTCTGGCTTCAATAAGAGAAGGCTACACAATTTGTATTGTAAATATGTTGCCTCTGAAAGATAAAGATTCAATCGGTTTGAAACGAGCAATTGACAAATTGAAGAAAACAGTCGATGCAAACAATGGAGACATTGCAGCATTTGGTGAACATTGGTTAGTCGTTACTCCTAGCGTTGCAAGAGTTTATCGAGCAGCAAGAACAGCACCGCAAGAAGGAAATGAACCGACGGCGGAAGGTACAGGATCAGTACAAACTTATTAGACAAAACTTATTTATAGTACATAACACATAATTACTTATGGTGCTATCTACAGAAGAATTTGTCCTTTTTTCAGCAATTATTGGTCTTTTAATCGGGGTAGTTTTTGGACTAAGATATATTATCAGACTTGAAAGAAAAATCGAATCTCTTGAGAAAGCAATTAAAAAAGCATTACCAATAAGAAAGCGAAAGAGATAAAACTCTCTTAAACCATTTTTAATTATGATTTATAAGTTTAAATTATCTGGAGAAAGTCTAGATTTATCAAAGTTTGAAGTTGAGACTCTATTCAAAACTAAATGTACACGAAAAGGAAATATCGGTATTTGTAATTTATCAATTTCTCCAGCAAAAGTAAGAAACATTGCAGAAAAGTCTGCCATGATAAAAAAAATATATTCTAAAGATAATAAAATCTGGGAAGTAACAAGTGGACGATTCAATCTTCGAGTACCAACTGCAAGACCGGCATTCCACCCCACAGGAATGAAACCCAAAATGGCAAGAATGTTAGTAAGTTTAACTGGTACAAAAAAAGAAGTTCTTGATCCGTTTTGCGGGATCGGTGCAACACTAATCGAAGCAGGAGTTTTAGGATTATCAGTACTAGGCTCAGATTATGATGATAAAATGCTAGAAAAAACAAGAACAAACCTCAAACATTACAAAATAAAGCCAAAACAAATAATCAATGCTGACGCAACAAAACTTTCAGAGTTTTACAGAAAGAATTCAATCGAAGCAATAATCTGTGATCCGCCATATGGACAATCCTCAACTACTTCAGATAAAAATCTAAGAAATCTTTTCAGATCGTTCATGAACGAAGCCCACAAAGTTCTAAAAAAGAAAGGGCGATTGGTAATAATTATTCCGAGCAAACTTAAAATTCCTGGATTAATTCCAAAAGAATTCAAACGATTAGGAAAATTTGACTGGTATGTTCATGGAGGACTAACTCGACAAATAGTAGTTCTTGAAAAATAACTAAATTCTATAACTACGTAAATATAATTCTAACTTTCTACTCTTAGGATTTTCATCAAAAATAGTCGGTTCAACTTCTTCAAAAGTCGCACCATTAATAATATCATCAAGACCTCGATTAGCAACTCTTGTTCCAATCAAGTTATTATATTTACCTTTAATGATTTCTTCAAAAAGAACAGATTCAGCTTTACCAATCATTACAGGTTCACAACCACGTTTTATATACGCAATATCAGAAGTTCCACCAACACCCATATTTTTTTCAGATTTAAATTTAGCTAGAACTGATTGTTCAATCATTTTGGACGTAGAAAGACTATTTGGATCTTTAATTGTTTCATAAAACTCATTAAGACTTTGAGACGATAAATCACTTCCAGATCCAACTGTCATAAAATTTAAGGCAACCTTATCATGAGTAAGAGGCGTAGCAGTATATATTTCAGGTGTTCTACCATTAAAACCTACTGTAATTACTTCATTGCTTAAGTACTCTTTAAACTGGCCCTGTTCTTCCGTCAATGCTTGTTGTAAACTTTTAATTATAGTTTCATCAACTTTGTCTTCCTTTTTATGACCTCTAACTAAATCTTCAATAGTTAAACCAAATGCAGAATCTAATTTACAACTAATCTTCTGATTTTTCAAGTCTCTTAAACTACAATAAATTTGTTCAGAAACTTGTTTCGGAGTATAATCTTTCGGTAAGCTAACATTTCCAATTGCTTCATCAATAAAGAAATAATGTCCAGTTATACCAGAAATTGTTCCAGGAAAAGTATCAACATATAGTTTATCTCCGTTAAATGATTTTCTTCTGGGACCACTCATTTGTAGGTCTCCAACTAGAGAAACAGTATTCTTATTATGTGCAGCATTAATAACAGTCATAATTTCCCCTTCAAATTTTCGTCTATAAACCTTATTAAATGACTAGATTTTATTTAATTAATGAAGTTTAAATCACCTTTTTTTGCAGCGCCAATGGTCGGAGTTTCAGACACAGCATTCCGAATTATGTGCTATAAATATGGTGCAGGATTAGTATTCGCTGAAATGACTTTCGCAGCAGCTTTAGCAAGAAACGTTGACCGAGTAAAGATTGACCGAAGAAGAGAAAAAGCAGTCGGAATCCAACTAGCAGGAACCAATATGAAAGAATTGGAATCTGCAGTAAAATTTATAGAAGACCGAGTTGATGTTTTCGACTATAATCTCGGATGCCCAGTAGGAAAAGCACAGAAACAAAAAGTCGGAGCGATTTTACTTGAAGAACCGCGATTAGTAAGAAAAATTCTAAGCAAAATAGTCTCATCAACAAATAAACCTGTTTTTGCAAAAATCCGTTCAGGATATTCTGACAAAAATATTAACTATCTAAAAATCGGAAAAATCGCTCAAGATGTTGGTTGCGCAGCAGTAACACTTCATCCACGGACTGCAGCAACCAAAAGCGGAGGGGAAGCAAAGTGGGATCATATTAAAAAATTAAAAAACAAACTCAACATACCAGTAATAGGAAATGGAGATGTTAAAACTCCCGAATCAGCATTCCAATTAATTAATACAACAGGATGCGACTATGTAATGATTGGGCGCGCAGCAGCAAAGAATCCAACCATTTTCAAACAATGTAATGATTTCCTAAAAAATGGAAAATACAAAGAGGAAGACAGCATGAAACTCGCAAACGAATACTTAGAACTTGCAAAGAAGTACGACACAAAATTCTCAAAAGTCAAGAGTCATATGACTTACTTTCTAAAACAACACGCAGGAAAAATCAACAAAGCAAAAGACCTTAAAAGCCTGAAAACGACATTGAAATCACTATGAACATAGTAGATGTGCATTGCCACTACACATACAAGAACTTCCAAAAAGATCTAGATAAAACTATCAAGAAGATGGAAAAAGCAGGAGTAAAGAAAGTAATTACCAATGGGTTGAATCCAAAAGATAACAAAGAAGTTCTAAAACTTGCAAGCAAATACAAAATTGTGGAAGCTGCAATAGGAATTTATCCGACAGAGGCCGGAAGTATGTCTGACAAAGAACTCAAAGAAATTCTTAATCAAATTGAAGAAAATAAAAATAATATTATTGCAATTGGAGAAGTTGGTTTAGATCATCATTGGACAAAAGATAAGAAAAAAAAAGACCGACAAAAAGAAGTTCTAAGAGAAATAATCAAACTCGCAAATAAAATAAAAAAACCAATTATCGTTCACTCACGAAACGCAGAAAGTGAAACAGTTGAAGTTATGAAAGAAGCAAAAGTTCCAGTTATCATGCACTGTTTTTGCGGAAAATTAGCACCAACAAACGAGGCAATAAAAGCAGGATTCTATTTCTCAATTCCAACAATGATTGTCAGAAGTAAGACGTTCAAGAAACTTGTAAAGCGAGCGGGACTGGATAAATTATTAACTGAAACTGACGCACCCTTCTTAGCACCAAAATCTGGAGAACGAAACGATGCATCAAACATTACACAATCAATTACAAAAATTGCTGAAGTTCTAAAACTGGATGAACAGAAAGTTGCACAAAAAATATATTCAAACTACAAAAAAGTGTTCAACCAACAACATTCTTCTTAGATTCAAAATCCCAAAAGAATAACACAAGAACTAAAATTGCAGTTCCAATAAGTAATGAAAATATAAAGTTGTAAAATAAGTTTGTTCCGGCCAACAATCCAAAACTCCAAATACCAACAAACGGTGCAAAGAAACTCCACAATCTTCGGTTTGCAAAGAACATTTTAGTTCCACCAGATTCGGGAACAAAGTCCCTTGTACGAGTTAATAATTTTGAACCGCCAGGAAGACTCAATCCACCCGGAATCATTAATAATGCACTAAATATTCCAGCAATAGGAATAACTCCACTTATCATGCTCCAGATTAGTAAGTTTAGCAAATATGCTGTAGCAATTCCCTCGAAAGCACTATGAACAATTGAAACAATAGCTGAAAAAGCCACTAAAAATAATAAAATTGCGCTACGATAATAAGTTTCATAACCCAAACCTGCACGCCAACCCATACGCAAAAATGGTTTGTACTTTCTCTTAAACTTTAAATCAAAATTCATCAAATCAAGAAAAAGGAATTGTCCATTACTCAAAAAAGCCATAGCAATTATTAAAAAATAATTTGTAGGATTTGCATTTTTAATTAATTCAGCATCCGCGTTTACTAAGAATTTACTTATTATTCTATACACAAAAATTATGAAGAAATATGACAGTACGATTCCCAAAAGAACTAATGGAAGCGCTATCGACATATCCTTTGTATTAAAAAATCTAGAATAAGCTATAGCAAAACCAAAAACAATTGAAGAGATTAAAATGGGTCTCATATCAGATGCAAATTTTATTCGCGATAAAATATTACTTTTTGACTTGCGTTTTCTAGCCATAGTAAAATCTGCCTTTACTCAATTATATATCTTCCCAAAGCATATAAACTAAAACTATCAATAAAAATTATGGG
>Ga0209045_1001317_pt1 | contig 23187 bp, 11 predicted proteins | sample SaaInlLV_10m_DNA_4_FD_184664 | JGI IMG/M metagenome (GOLD analysis project Ga0209045, IMG submission 184664) | Marine microbial communities from expanding oxygen minimum zones in the Saanich Inlet - Saanich Inlet SI072_LV_200m_DNA (SPAdes) (version 2) | ecosystem: Environmental > Aquatic >...
GATTTGTGGGACTGGAACTCGGTCAACTCCAGCCGCCGCGCCGGAAGGATATCCGACAGCAACTCCAGAGGACGGTTGTACTCGTCCCGCTCCCCGGCCCCGGCAGTGAGCCACAGAGTGCCACCGGCGCGGACCCAGTCACGCAGCGCCGCCGCAGAGCGACGGGTCAGATTCGGGCCGCTCAGGTAACAGACCCGGTAACCGTGCAGCTGCCCCGCGCTGGCCTGACGTTCGGAGACGATGTCCACCGGGACCTGGGCGTGCGCCAAGGCCAACCACGTGTGCATGCGGTCGAACCCGTAGGCACCGTTCCCGCGTAAGGTCCAGATGTCGGTCGATGAAGAATAGAGCAGCGCAACGTCAGCCGGAATCGGCTTGGCCGGGACAAGCATGTCCTCGACCGCACCGATCTCACGCACAAGCTCGGCATTCGCGCGCCACGTTTCCGGTCGCGAATACCAGGCCGAGCTCTGCCAGAACGGCCCCCCTTCATGACTGCCCCAGCTCGGTCCGTAGAAGAAGTTCTTGAGTACTTTCACCCCGCGTGCAACCGCACTCACGCCTTTCAGCTTGACGTCCCACGGAGTTCGGCCCGCGTACGCGATCAGGTAGTGCCCGATCATCTGTCCGCGATCTCGCGCCGCCGCCCGCATCAACTCGATGTTGTACGATGCACACTGGTACGTCGATGCGAGATTGGCCCAGTCTTCGCCCCAAATCGCGTTCTGGCGGTCGCAGTCCAACAACTCGAAGTAGTCAACGCCCATGGCGTACATATTCGCCTGGTAGACTGCGCCGTCACTAAAATTGACGAGGGTCGGGAAGGCTGCGCCGTACGCCTCCTCGAGCACTGCGCGTTGCGCCGCCAGGAAATCGCCCAACGCTCGGGTCCGGAAGCGCTGCGTGTAGTAATGCAGGCCGGGAAACGCGGCCCGGTCCGACTGGACCACCGGCCGCACATCGCCCCAGTTCTCCACAAGCAGGTCCGCGGGTTCGAGTCGAAGCGCTTTCAGCCAGGCCCGGAAACCCTCGATGCAGGCGGGGTCCGACGCCAAAAACGAGCTGGGTTGGCCCTGCGGCTCGTCCATCAGCATGCAGAACGCAATTTCCGCGGGCGACCGTCCGGATGCGCGGAACGTGTCTGCCTGGGCAGCAGCACCCGCCCGCATTCTGTCGAGATCAGGGGCACAGTAGGAACCATCGCGGCAATGCCAGATGCCGCCGTGGATGAACGGCTTCGAACGGTTGCTGAAGCCGAAGTAGTCCAGGGTCCGCCATTCGCGTGCGGAAACAGCCGCGGACACGGTATGCCCGTAGCCGCCTACGCGCACGGCCGCGAAGAACGGGAACGCTGTAGGGAATCGCCCGATCTGCGGCCAGTCAAATGCATCCGCCAGACGCCCCGTCTCAGCCGCCACGTCGCGATCGACTTTGAGCCGCGCCGCATTCTCCGGTGTCGCCAGATCCGGAGGCATGACAATGACCAATCCCGAGGGCTCCCGGTCTACCTCCACGGTCCGGACGACAGAAGCCGCGTCTGGAGCCGTGGCGAATTCGAACGCGGCTTGCAGACGGGGCGCGTGCTCCCGGTACGTGTACCGTGGTGACAGGTTCAGGATCGCGCCCGAATCCTGGTACAGCATCCGCGTAATGTTGCACCATGGCGTCTGCTCACCGTCTCGCAGGAGTTGACCGGGGGGCGGGGCCAGGCCTTTCGACACGCCGCCCTTCGAGAGATGGTAGTGCCCGTACCACGGCGACCGGTAATGGTCCGCAAAAACGTGAATCTGGACCGGGCGCTCGTACCCCTTGCCCAAGGTGACGCGAACATACGTCTGTGGCCCGAACGGAATATGGTCGGGAACCAGCTCCAAATCGTCGGTCAGCAGGAAACAGTCCACATTTCGTACGTAACCTGAGCAATTGCGCTGCTCGTGCTTGCTCAGACGCAACGTCACCGGACCGGCGTCCAAATCCGCCTCGAAGGCGTCCCAACGGTACTCCCAATCCGGGGTGGCCTCATCGACCTCGAGGTCGAGCACTTTGGCCCCGACGTCATCACGCCCCGGACTCGAGACCGTGAGTTTGAACGGACCACGCCAGCGCGAGTGCTGCATGTAGCGGACCCAAATGCGCCAACGCCCGCTCGTGCCGACCGCTGACTTCACCCAGGCAGTCGCCTCGACATCGTCTTTGGCGCCGTTCAGAACGGCCGCCCGCGAGGCACGGCGCGCCTGCGCACTGCGACTCACTCGCCACCCGGCTACCGGAAGCTGCATCGTTTCAGCTTCAAGAAACACCGTTTCGGCCAACGCCTGCGGAGCCAGGACCGCGCAGGCCCAAACCAGAAACGCCAACATTGCATACGTCAATTTCATTGCGGCCACACCTCAACGGACAGGGGTTTCGCTCATCAACTGTGCCCGAGTCCGGGCGAACAGTCAAGCCCGAGCGGCCGTCATCGACGCTACTGATCCGGCGGCATGCAACGGTGCATTGGGGCAGATCAGAATTCTGGTGTCTGGTGTCTGGTTTCAGGCTCGAATCCTGACACCTGAACACAGGAACCTGACACCCCGATGCGCAACACTGTTCATGGCTGGATCAGTAGTCCCAGATCAGGGGGTACTGGGGTCAGTCATATTCGTTGAGTTTAGCCCGCGGATAACCTCAGATAATAGGGTTGCCCCCATCTTCCACATGCTCGAGGTCAGTTCACGCGCAGGCGAATGGCCACTAGGGTGACGGCATTGCCATCATTGCGGAACGCGATGTCGTTACGGCCGTCTCGCAACATGGTCGCCCGAACAGTGAAGGTGATCTCACGCACACGTTCAGCATCTTGCGCATCTGTGACGGGTGCTACTTGGCTGGCTCGCCCCAGGCTGCAGCCGTTGAGATGCGCCAGGAAATCCCGAGCTTTGACGTCCGTCTGCGTTTGCACGACCACGCCGAGTTCCGCGGTTTCTCCGGCATCCCCAGCCGCCGCCAAGAGGGAGAGACTGCGGGCCTGTCGGGTCTCGACCACCAGCGGCAACTGCGTTGGCGGATCGGCATTGGGATTGCGCCGCAGTGTTCCAGCGTTCGCCAGGAGGTGGGTCCGTTGAGAGCCTCGAAGTTGCTCGGGGCTTGCCAGTTCCCCGAGGGTGGTGAAACTGGGATCGCCTTTCCGCCATTCCCGTGTCGTGAAGAAGTTGAACACGTAGATGCCATCGGCCCCCTGTGCGTAGCAGGCCGCGGCGAACCCCCGCAGAAGGTCCGGGTTCGTGCCCATCACCCATTCGGACGTCGTGCTTCTGTGGCTGGTAGGTGGCTCAATACCATCCGGCCAAGCGGCAGCTGAGTCGGCGTGGGCGTAAACCGTGCAGCGGTCGCCGACCCAGCGACGGTACCCGGACAGGTCAGACTGCCAGGACGTGCAGAACTGTCCGCCCACGCTGATTGCGTCAACCCAGCCCTCGGCCACCCAAGTCGGGGCGTCCAGCCCGAGGTCGACAGCGAGAGCCGGAGTGGAAGGCAGTCGCACAAGCAGATGCACCGGCTGTGCGTTCCCGTGGATCAAGCTGGCGACCTCGCCGACGAAGTCGCTGAGGACCTGGGCATAGGCTGCACCTTGCCCTTCCGGGAACACCCCAGGGAAGCGCAGGAAGTCCAGTTCCAGGACCTCGGGCTCGTACTCGACAACCAGTTCCCGGATCAACGCCAGGAAATGGTCTCGGACCTCAGTTCGGCGATAGTCAAGAACGGTCACGGTGGTGTAGGGGCCGCTCGGCCGATAGGGCAGGGGCAGGTGGTAATTGGGATGCTCCAGGTAGAAATCGGTGAGCATGTTGCTCTGACCATAGGGTGTGTCATGGGAGTCGTTCATCCGCACGGACACGCCACCAGCGATTCCCTGCTGCCGACATCTGGCCAGGGAATGCGCCACGTAGTCGATCCCCTGATCCGCCAGGCGCTTCATTTGCTGGACCATGTGCTCTCGCCGGGGAATGGTGTCCGCTGGGACGTTGCCGAAGAACGACCGGTCACCGGGAGTGTATCCATCCCAAAACGTCTGCCACACTCGGCTTGGGTAGTTGGCGCGCATGGCTTGGGGGTTTATCAACATCAGGTCCGCCCCACCTTCAGCCACTTCATCCACCATGCGATCGACGTGAGTGGAGGTCATGCAGTCCTTGGTCACAGCAAACAGGTTCGTGCAATCCTGATTGTAGATCACTCGATAGGGCAAGCGCCGGCGGTTCTGTGTCATTCACCACTCCTTGGTCGAGGCTGGGGAGGACGATCTTACAGGCTGTTACTGATAGGAGGAAATTGCTTTCCTGCCACCGAACGGAAGATGATAGAACGAGGCGAGGCAGATGCAAGGAATGTGGCGTGAATCGCCTGACGATCGCCCCGGAGTGGTGCCGGATCAGGCCGGGACGGGGCTGGGGTACCAGGCCTTGCGGTTTGCATCTTTGGAGCTCATTTTGCCGCGTAATCACAGACCGCAAGGCTTGACCCCGATTGCCATGCACATGTGAGGAGTTAGAGGTGGGAGGCCGGACTAAGTCCGAGAGTCCTGATCAGGGACCAACGCCCGCCAACCTGATGTCAGCAGTCGATCCATCTCTTCTACCACTTCCACAAAGTCCGGATGCTCAGCGACGTTGATGTTCTCACCCGGGTCGCTTTGCAGATCGAATAGCTCGAATGTGCCCGAGCCAGGCAGATGCTGCCGGTCGCCGTCGGGCGTTGCCTTCGAGTAGCGTGTGAATCGATAGCGATCCGTTCGAAGAGTCTCGGCGTCACCGATTCGTGACAGGATGCCGGTCTTCCATGAACGTTGGGGATCCTCCACTAGCGGCACCAGGCTTGTGCCCTCGAGGTGAGAAGGAGCATCCAGCCCAACCAGCTCACATATCGTCGGATACACGTCAGCCAGTTCAACAAGCGCGGAACTGCGTTCTCCAGTCGTGACACCGGGAACGGACACGATCATGGGCACCCGCGTGGACTCCTCGAAACTCGACACCTTGGACCACAGCCGGTGCTCACCGAGATGCCAGCCGTTATCGCCCCACAGGACAATCGCCGTATCATCCTGGAGGCCGAGACGCTCGAGTTCGGCCAACACCTTGCCAATCTGGGCATCCGTGAAGCTGACGCTCGCCCAGTAGCCATGCACGCATTCACGCTGCTTGTCTTCGCTCAGCACGGGAAAGGTGTCTCGGTCGTAGCGCCCCAAGTCGGAGTACGTATGGTTGATCACCTCGTCGCCGTAGTGCAGGAAATCGCTGAGATCGGAGATCCCGACACCGTTCTCCGGAAGAAAGGGGTTGCTCGCGAGGTCCACCTCATCCCGCTGGTACAGGTCCCAGTACTTCGCGGGCATGGCCCAGGGCAGATGCGGCCGGTAGAAACCCACGGCAAGGAAAAACGCCCCTTCATCGGTGCGGAGTGTGCGCATCACCTCAATTGCCCGGTCTGCTACCATACCGTCAGGATAGTCAGACTCGGGAGCGTCCGCAGATTCACAGATTGCCGGAAGTTCGCAGGGCTCGTCGCCGGGCGACCATTGCTTCCTGAAGTTCCTTATCCTCCGCTTGTTTTCCTCCAGCTGATAGCCGGAGCAGTAACCATCGCACGTGTAGTCCTTTTCATAGAAGGTATCCCGGTAGCGCCGTGTCCAGGATGGCTCATCGTCGTTGTTAAAGTGATATACCTTACCAATCGAGATGGTCGTGAAACCGTTCTGCTTCAGGTAGCCAGGCAATGAGGGCTCCCCATTGACGCAGATGCGTGGGATATGACTCAATTGTCGCTCATCGGGGCGAATGCCACTCATCAGGCTTGCCCGGGACGGCATGCACAGTGGGATCTGACAATAGGCGTGATCCAGTTGCAGGCCGCCGCTTGCCAACCTGTCCAGATTTGGTGTGTGGAGCTTCCTCTTCCCAAAACAGTTGATCTCCGGCCGAAGATCATCCACTGCGATCATAAGGACATTCTTGAACTGTTTCATGCGGTCACCTGAAGACTGAGAACGACGGCGGCGGGGTGCGCGTCACGATCCAGTATATGATACCGACCAGCATGGGGACTACGCCGGCCATGACCTCGCCGGCGATGAGCCCGAACATGAGCGGTTTGAGTGACCTGCTGGCCACGTCGCCGCCGTAACGCACCGTGGCGCTCTTGACAAGCCAGCCGAGAAGGAACGAGAATCCGCCGCTCATGCTCTGGGCCGTGGCCAGCATCAGGAGCATGACTGGGTGCAACGGCCACCACGCGAAACGGTAGCGCAGGGCGGTGAACGCGAGCACCAGCCCGAACGTGACGAAGAACGCGGTCACGGCCGCCCCATCCGGCGCGAGCATCCCCAGCCGCGCGCTGGGGCCCGTGTGAAGCGCCTGTTCCAGCAGGCCCTGGGCAGCCAGAGCGTGCCGGGTCTTGACACTGGCCTCGAAAGTCAGCTTGGGCATCATCACCGCTGTCCAGCCGTCGCCCGTGAGCATGGCACCGTACTGGTAATGCAGATACAGCGTGATCGGAGCGGCCACCAGGAGCCCCACGATGACCATCGCGGCACCCCGACGCGCGAGAGCCGGCACGGGCGCTTTCGCGGTCTCGCCGATCTTCAGGGCCGTGGCGACGAAGGGCAGAAGCGCTTCCCGCGGATTGGTGAGCAGTACCGCGGAGAAGAGCCCGAGCATGAGCAGCTGGTCCGGACCGATGGCCGCCGCCCCGAACAGAGCCCAGACCACAGTCACTGGGAAGAAGTGGGGGTGCAGGTGGAACACCCCTGCCTCCGCCAGGACCCGCGATGCCACCACTTGGATCACCACTGTCAGCCCCGCGAACAGCACGGCAGTGAACGGGTTGAGACCGCCAACCACCAACAGCAGAACAAACGCGAGGATGCCGACCAGGAATGCCCGTCCACCCCACACCACGTGCGGCTGGACGTTGTCACACGATGCGGCAGCGCTCGATGCATCGGCAGGCGTGGGAGTCGGTGGTTCGGGCGCCGCGTCGTGTCTGATCCGTCGGCCCAGGGCCCGGCGCAGCACGGCCGTGAAGTACTGGCGTCCGTTGTAGAGCACGACCAGGAACATGCCGCACCAGCCGCCCGCATAGCACAGCAGAACGATGGACGGTTCCATGCCGAAACGTGTCGAGCACCCCACACCGTATGCCGTCAGTGCTCCGGTCACCAGCGCGAATGCGTAGGGGGCCAGCCCCACGGACAGCGAGATCTGGGTCGGCAGCAGGAACGCCAAGCCGATGATCGCGAAGCAGATGGGCGGCGCCCCGATCCAGTTGACCGGGACCGGGCTGTGCGCCAGCCAGGGGACCAGGCGCAGTAACGGCGAGAAGTCGACCCGTCGTGCGATCGGGATGAAGAGGTCCGGCCACCACGTGCAAGCGTAGTTGTTCATGTGCATGATGAAGATGACGGCCGCCCCGGTCCAGAACGCCCGAGAGCGCAAGACCCCGCCGTTCTCTTCGTCGCTGTCCGCGCCCATGATCACAGAAGCAAACTGAGCGATGGGGTAGGGCAGGTGTTCGTGCCGACTCCACTGCCTGTGCAGCACCAGGCTCAAGCCGATCATGGCCATAGCGAGACACAGAACCAGCGGCAGCCAATACCGGTAAACCGGTAGCCAGGCGCGCCACGGGACCCGGGTGACGGGGATCAATCGGTCGCCCTCACCGAGCCCGTTCACATAGCCGTCGAGCACGACGGAGCCGTCCGCACCGTCCACGTCCGGCAGCAGCCTCGGTGGCACGCGGCTGACAATCCCGCATCCGGCCGGCCGAACCGTGTCCGAGGCGGCTGCGTCGGGAGTCGCCCCGTCGCGCCAGCCGGGTTCGACGCGGGCGAAGTGCTGTGGCATGATCAACGCGTTGTGGAAGTGGTCAAGCAAGCCGCCCGCGGGTATGGCGCAGACCATCAACGGAATGGCGATGACGACTGCCATCTCGGCCGGGCTGAGGCGCCATGAGGCCCGGAGCCTGCCCAGGATCGGGTTGACCACGAACTTGAGTACCAACAACGTGCCGAATACGGAGCTTGGCAGGAAATGCAGGATTAGCCACGGGGCGTCCATCACCCGATCATTGAAGAAGGCCAGCATGCACAGCAGCAGCGCGCCGGCCGAGCCGATGATAGTTGCGCGTCGGGTCATGGTGCCGCGGCCTCCCGCCCGCCGCCGATCCAGCCCTTGTCGCGAGCTTGGCGGTAAAGGGTCGCCAAGTGCGCGGGGGTCACGAACACCCAGTCAGCCGGCCGATTGTCATAGAGCGCGGCGATCAGATCCAGGTTTTTGTATGTCCAACAGTGCAGGAAGGCGTTCACGAACGCGGGTCGGACGTCACCGACCTGCTCCCGAATCTCCTTCGGGACGCTGCCCGTGCCGTGCCGCCAACTGGTAACGGCGCGGAACACGGGCATGCCGTCAGGCAGCGTGTAGGTCAGGTTCGCAATCCCTTCGTGCCCCGAGTAGCGCCCCATGTCCGCGAACAGCGAGTGCAGGTCCGGCATGGCGGCCGCATAGCGTGCAAGCAGGTCGTCCGAGCCGCGTACCGTGCGCAGCGTCCGCATGTCCATGCGTGCCAGGTACCGCCGCGTCCAGTCCAGAAAACCGGAGAGGACGGCGTCGCGGTCGGCGAACGCGGTGCCGTAGTTCTGGGGCTGGATGTAGCCCACGCCGGAGACGTCGGCCAGAAATTCCGTGCCCGGCCCGCCTTGCTCCAGGTACCACTGTGCCACGCCCGGCATCAGGTCTGCCATGACCGGGCCCATGCCGAAGGCCAGCGGGAACTCGCCGAATCGCGGGTGTTCGATGTAGCGTTTCATGAAGTGCATCCAGCAATTCTGGTTGTCACCGTCGGACAGGGCCATGGCGATGTAGATCTTGTCGCGCTGCAGGGCCGGCGGGGGCCCGGGCCTGGACTGTCGCAGTTGCTCCACGCGCACGCCGCTCATCACGCTCAGGTTGGCCAGGTGGTCGGTACAGACCAGCGGCTTAGCGTAGCGGCTGGCTAAGGCGACACCGGACACCTCGCCGAGCCCCACACCATGGCCGCCGTAAGGGAACCCCATCACGGGCGAGTTCGGAGCCAGCTCGGACATGATCCGGGCCACGACTGCCTTCTCCCGCAGCATGTCGGCACCGGGCTTGGTCCCGTCGACGGGCCCACAGGGCCAGAGCATGACGCCGCGCCACTGCACGTCGTAGGCAAAGGCGCCGTTAGCCAGGCGGTCCGGATGCGCGTAATTGCAGAGGTGCCGGTTGAGTCGCGACCGGTACGTCTGCCAGATCCACTCCAGTCCATCCGCGTACGTCGCGAACCGACCGCGTAAGTCGATCTTCACCGGGATCCCCAATGCCTCGGCGAGCTCGGGCGTGGCCAGGATCAGGTCCTCGCAGGCCGCGACATTGGCTGCGAGCAGGTTGCCGCGGTAAAGCGCCGGGTCCGGTACGACCGCGCCGCGGAAGCTGTCACGAAACTGGCGGAACAGGTCGCGCCAATCCTCGACGCGGTCGTAGCCATCGATGTACCCCTTCTCGACATGCCAGTCGAGCCAGAACTGAGGGCCTCCCCAGAACTGCAGCCAAATGCGGGGTTGTGTGCGGCTGGTCAAGCCCTGGAGGCACGCCACCGCGACCCGGTCCTCGGCGCTCATTCCGGCGCCCTCAACAACCAGCAACCGGCGCGCCGGCAGATTGGATTTGGGCAGGAACGTGTCGCCCCACGAGCGCGGCTCCGGCTTGTAGGTCAGGTTCTCGGGCAGCGGGGTTGGCCGGGCCGCCCGATCGAGAGCTGCGAACACGGCTCTTTGGGCCCCGTCGTCCACCAACCCCTTCTCGCGCAGGCACCAGACCGCCCCACGCACCAGCAGCTGGCGCGCACAGAACGCATCGTCCAATTCCATTGCCGGCGCAACCTGCCCGATCCAAACGTCTATGGCACCCCGGAACGCCGCACACCGGTGCTTGATAATAGCCGAGATCGGGTGCACTGTGTCGTCCTCTCCGGAGACCAATCCGACGAGTGGGATGACCTCGTCTTCGTCCGGCAGCGACGCGGTGTCGAGCCATTGTCGTTTCACCGGTTCGCTGGCCAACGGCAGGTCCGAGTCCAGCCCGAGCGGGTTGGGTTGGAACCCGTGGTGCTGCACGGCCAGCGTGCCCGTCAGCGGGCCCGCGAAACCGCCTGTCCCCATACCGTCTGGACCGTGACCGAAGTGGTTGAAGTGCCCGAGGTCTTTCCATACCCCGTCTTTGCGTTCGCAGCGGTGTGTGAATGGCACACCGTTCATGATCAGGCAGCCGCCGGCCGCATGGTAGGCGCGGAGGATGTGGAGGGCCGGCGCGGGAAACGCGTTTCCGTACGGCAGCACCAGCACCGGGTACGCTGCCGGATCCAGCGTTTCAACGGCTCGCAGATCCGCGACCGACAACGCCTTGGCCGGGATCCCGTAGCGGTTGAGGATCCCGGGGATCTGCGCCGGCACAACCGAGGGAGTACCGCCATAGGCCCGAAACCCCGGCTCCACGAGCACGGCCACCGGCGGCGTGTCAAGGCTGGGCAGCGGCCCTTCGGCCTGGTTGGCGGCGGCGGATGCGACGTGCATACAGCCAGCGCACCACATCAGGCATGAGACTGCCAGCAACCGGAGGCCGGCGGGATACGTCTCGGTTGGTATGGCCACGGCAGACTCCTAAAGCTCTATCCAGTTGTTCATCTTCGTGCGTTCTGTGATCCGGTCATTGGGATCAGCGGCCCAGAACCCGGGTTTGGGGGCCGTTGTCCACTTCTCTCCCGGCTTAAGGGAGATGATCTCCTTTACAGTGGAGTCGCTGGTCTTGCGTCCATTCAGCGGGATAACGAATTCGTCGGAGTGCTTCTCCACCGAGCCGAATAGGGCTGCAACCGGACGTCCCGTCCGCACCTGAAGCGTATTCGGAACGGCGGGATCGATATCCACCTCCATGTCGATCCCCACGGATCGACGATGGGCATCCTGAACCGATTCGTTGAAAGTAAACTTGATGTCCCCGACCCGGGAATCCGCCAATGAGCTTCCCGACAGCTTGAACCGGGGATTCTCCAACAGTTCATAGCCTTGGATTCCGGAAATCTGGATCGTCCCGTCTAACCTGGAGCCGCCGTACCAGCGAAGATGGACTCTCAGGCGGCGGTGATCAACGCGCTCCGTCCAGGCAAAGAACAGATTCTCGTTCACTTCGGGAAGCCGGCTCAGCGGCGTGGATTCAACCGGATACCCGAACTCGTCCGGCGCATAGGCGATCTCAACCCGTTCTGCCACTGCATCGCCCGTATTGATTAACGAAAGACGGCCGTCTCCCTTTTTCCATACCAATTCAGGGACCGTTTTACGCTCCACCCAGATCGGCGAGGAACAGGCGCGGTTACCGTCGTCCTGGACGACCTCGATCACATAGGGATGAACCCGGTCTTTGAACCGGAATGGGATGCTCTTCTCAGGAAGAGGCAACTTCTCCGGCATGGACTGCGAAATCAGAACCAACTTGAAGAACCGCGCGCCCAATCCATCGGACGGCCACTTGTCCTCGATTCTAACAAAGACGCCGTCGCTGTCTTCCAGGAAAGGAGTCAGCTCCACCTCGCGCAGTTCCCGATTCCCACCGCCTTTCATGTGCACCGGTTCCTCAAGCACGGCTTTGAAGACCTCACCGTCAGTGGATACTGAGATCTTGAACTGCAAATCGATATCCAAAAGCAACTTGGCCTCTTCGTTCCGCGTCAGTCCGAAACCGTAGACAATGGAACTGCCTCGGTTGGTGAACCGGAAACTCCTGAGTTGTGTACTCCGACTATCCCGAGCGATGAAATATCTTTCCTGTGCTGTTCCGGGGATCAGAGCCAACCGATCTCCGGAGCGGGTCAGGACCGGCTTTTTCTCATTAACGAGTTTTGCCTCCCATGGTTTGCAGACGATGGACTTCCTTACATCCTTCACACCAGGAGTCCACTCCTTCACCAGTTCAGTGCCGTCATACAAGCGCAGGGCTCTTGCCGGGCTTGTCCCTGCATACTCGATATCGAAAGTGATCCGGTCGTCCGTAGTTGCGGTTTCTCCCGGCCCCCGTCCGTTTCCGCTGAAACTCAGATATACCCGTTCCCCGGTAGTCGCATAGGTCCGCCGTTCACGGATGGACTCGAACAGATTCTGCAACGTTAGCGCCGGCATTCTGACAGCCGTCAGGCCTCCTACATGATCATGGCTCGGAGCCACCCCACCCGGCTCGAGGCGTCCAGGATAGCCGCCGTGATGATCCGTATCCCCCTGAACCCCGATTCTGTAGCCGCGCTCGACCAGATCCAGGTATGACCAGGCTTCCGGAGCCCGCTGGGCTCCAACCCTGGACTCTGGATCGTACACTCCGCAAGGCTGGAACGCCCCGCCCCAGTCCGAGTAGACTTCGTACACCGGGGTGATCACTCTCCCGGAGCTGTTCTTCGCCGTGTAAAGAGACAGATACGGGAACGTACTCGCATGAACGTGCGGAATGGCGATGGCATCCGTGGATTTCAGGTACTCCAGCATAAACCCGATGTAATCGCTGAAATACGGCAGATAGTGCTTCCGCTGATTCTCTATCATGTTCTCCAAAGAGGGATCCGGCCAGTAGATGTTGTAATGACCGGGATCTTGAGTTGAGAGTTCATACCCGGAAAGCGTGACGAACCGGCCCGGGTCACTGAAACGATCCGCCGCCGCAATATTGTCCTTCCACCCTTCCTGAGCGGAGATGAACCTTCGTTCTCTCCACATCCCCAACCGGCTGACGCCATGATTCTTCGTCGGGCGTTGCCCTTTGTGGTCTCCAGTTGAAAAGAAATCATAGCCGGCCATTTCCTTTGCTTGAGAGTACGTGTCATCCATACTGTCGCCCCAGCACTCGGAATAGAAGGTGTGGTTGTGCATTGCGCCCCAGTACACCGGATCGCCTGCGTCGCTCTGTACCACAACCGGGTTGCTCTCAAACCACTGACTCGTTCCGGCAAGACGGGCCCGGATGCCGAAGATGCCTTCTTTCCCGATGGTGAGGTCCTCCAGCCGCTTAAAGGAACCGTCGGCCGGCTGCAGGGCGATTCGCGAAGGCAGCCCGGCGACTCCTTTGCATTCCAGCTCAATTGCTCCGGCATACAGCGGGTTCGGACGGACACCAAACCGGTCTGTCGCCGCGATGCGCAGATCAAACCGCTTGCCGGGCTGAGTCAAAACCGGCGCAAAGAGGCGCACAACAGAAGCCTCTCCTGCCTGAATGGTCACCAGCGGAAGTCCTTTGCTCCAGCCCTGATTCAGCCACGGAATCTGCCGCGTCCCGTCAAGTACTGTATAGATCTGCATGGAGAGATCCCTGACGGCCAACGAGTTGACCAGAGGCTTAACCGACCCGTCGGGTTGCTCATTGCCCAGCTCAACGGCAAACGAATCGCCAGCTTCTATGCCGTCCGGAAAGACAAAATCGATCTTCCTGAAGCCCACCCCGTGTACCCGGGCCGGATTCACTTTGATGTTCGGCAGCCGTCCATCGAGCGGAACCAGTCGCAGCCCTTCGCTGGGATGGGTATGCAGCAAGTCCTTGACCGTAACCGGCTCAAGCAGAACCCGGAGGATGGTGCCCGCCAGCATGTCACGGATGCCGTGGCGATAGCACAATCTTACAGATTCCGGCGTATCACCGGCGGTCAAAACGGACGGCTCAAAACTCCACTTCCCCGGCTGCTCAGGATAGTCGGCCGGAGCCATCGGCAGTCGGTCAAATGAGGCATAATCGCGCCCCTCCGCCGGATAGGGTGCCAAAACCAGCGCGCCAGCCATGATGCCCAGTTTGAAGAGAAATCTGCGGTCAATTCTCATCGTGTTGTCTCCCAAGTCCTACTCCTCACGTTGACCTGGCCGCTAGCCCGGCTGCGACTGCGTCAGCGTGCGGCCGCAGCACAGCCCACGCTGACTTCCTCCAAGGCTGAACAGATCGCTTCGACATTCTCCAGGGGAACGTCGTCGGCGATCTCTGCCGTCAGCCACAGCCCGCCACTGGGATCGCCGAGCGTCTCCACCGCCTCGTGCACGTGGTCGTGAATCTGCTGCGGCGAGCAGAAAGGGAACATCTGCCGGTCGAGGTCCAGGTCGACGCACACCTTGTCGTGGCACGCCTCCCGCAGTCCCGCCAGTCCGTTGGCCCGGACTTGCGGATTGACCACGTTTGCACCGCAGTCGACCAGATCGGGGATGATCTCCAGGATGTGTCCGTCGGTGTGCATGTAGACGTAGTGGCCGGCCTCCCGGAACGGGCGGTAGATTTGCTCGAAACAGGGCTTCAGGTACTTGCGCCAGGTCTCCGGTCGCATGGGCAGTGCGTGCTGTGTTCCCAAGTCATCCCCGAAGGCGACGATCTGCCCTTCCTGGCCTTCCAGCCCCGCCAACCGGATACGCATTTGCCGCAGATTGTAGGCCAGCACCTTGTCGATCAGCAGCTGCAATTCCGGCGGCTCCTCGGCAAAGTCGATCATGATCTCCTCGAATCCGCGCAGGTCCTCCAGACGAAGGTACATGAAACCGTGGGGGAAACCGGCGTCCTCAGCCGGAATCTGCAGCGTGTGCACCGCTTCTCGCGTCGGCACGGGGTGCCCGGTCACAATCGCTTCCATACCTTCCTTGATGTTGCTCCACACGCAACCCCAGACATCCACGTGAGCCCCGCTGACGTAGGTCCCCCGCGCTACGTTGTCGTAGTCCGTCTCCCCCCGCTGCCGCTCCCCGAAAATCGCGGGGTACCGAACCACTATCTCCTCCAGTGCGTCCCGGTATTTCAGCCAAGCTGCCGGCAGAATGCCCACTCTCACCGGAATGCGCTCCGGGTACTGCCACAACATGGCCTTCATGCGGCTTTCGCGATCGCCCATGGCACGCACGTCCTTTCTGCTCTTCTTCCGGGTTGATTGCAGGGACTATAGAGCATTCTCGTCAGGATTGCGTTCATATCAGTATGCGATACAATATTAAACATGACGGACCACCGGACGCAGATCGATCTGACGGGTGTCGGGATCCCTGAGGTGCCGCTCCTGGGCCGTTACCGGGAACGGCACTCACACGTCGCCCTCGACCCGCACACCCACTATGGACTGTGGGAGATCTGCTTCCTGATCCGCGGCCGTCAGGTTTACCGGGTGGCCAATCAAGACTACGCCCTCGGTCCCATGGATCTGTTCATCACCCGCCCGGACGAAGTCCACGACAGCCACGAACAGCCGCAAGAGCCTGGCGCACTCTATTGGATGCACCTCGCCCCGCCCTCCGGCAACCGCCGGTTCCTCGGCCAATCCGCCGCGGACGGCAGAATGCTCATGGCCCGTCTGAGCGCACTGGAACGACGCCAATTCCACGGCAGCCGGCTTCTCCGGGACCTGTTCCAACGGGCCTGGGACCGCGTTGACGGCGACTGCCAACTCCGCCGCATGCAGCTCACCGCCATCATACTGGAGATTCTGTTCGAGGTGGTCCGATGTGGAGTGTCAGACCAGGGCGAGATCAGCGATCCGGACATCAATCGCGTACTCGCATATGTAGAGAGGAATCTGCGCCTTCCCCTGGCGGTCGCGGACCTGGCCGAGGTGGCCGGCCTCTCTGAATCCTGGTTCAAAGCCAAGTTCCGACGCGTGGTCGGGCTTCCCCCCGCGGACTACCTCATGCGTCGCCGCATTGACCGCGCCCGGGAGGAACTCGCCCGCAGCGGCAAGTCGGTCACCGCAATCGCCTTCGACCTCGGCTTTGCCTCCTCCCAGTACTTCGCCACCACCTTCCGCCGTTACGTCAACTGCAGTCCGACCCAGTATCGCGCCCAGCTGGCCGGAAACCTGGACACTGGGGGGCTGGGGTCAGTGGGGGCTGGGGGACTGGGGGCAGGCCTTGCGGCTTGCATTTCTGGGACTTAGTTTGCCTGGGAAATTACAGACCGCAAGGCCCCGGTTGCCACTGGCCAGCTGCGGAGAACGGGCGCCACCAGGTCGCGTGATCAGCAGACGGCTTGGAAAAGTGCGGTTCTCGTTCGTCGTTTACAGTGACGGACGGTTGACCTTGAAAGGACCATAGGATCATGAAAACGCATCTCCGGTTCGCTGTCGGTGCCGCTGTAGTCGTGTGCTCTCTCGTTTGTCGCGGCATGATGACGCAGCAGGTAGGGCCGGACAGCGCCCGTGACCGTCCGACGACCGCACAGGCTGACTGGCCGGAGGGATTGGTCGAACTCTACCGCCACGAGTCGCGCGTGTACTCCTACGAAGTCAACGGCAACGAGCACGTCTTCTTCAGGGCGAGACCGGAGGACGTGATTGAGCTGATCACGCTGTTCTCCGACGTGCGGCAGCGGGATCACGAGCTTCGCGTTGAGAGTGGCCAAAAGGAGACCAAGCCGTTTGGTGAAGGGAAGCCGGCGGTGGACTACAATGTGGCGCTCCACAACTTGTCGGGCATCGCGCGTTTCATGACCGCGCGGAAGATGGCGCCGGAAACTCACGAGCCGGTTCTGACCCTTTACATCGATCCGGAGGCTGATCTGGACTGGCTCAGCCGCATCCCGCTCCCGCCTGAGATCATCCTGACAACCACAATTCCGGGCATCCCGACGGAAGGCCAGGCGACCAGGCCGGAGCGCGAGGTCTGGCATGCGGTCGTGCAGTTCGACGACGGCAAACCGGGCGCGGACCTGGAACACGGCATTTCCATTGCTGTTACTCTTTGGGAAAAGAGGGTGCAGGATGGGATCAAGCTTGGCAAAGCCGACAACAAGGGGCAGTTTCACGTCGCGTTGTCGGGCGCCGAGATGGCGAGTCTGCGGGAGGGGCGGTCCTGGCTCACACTCACGGTTGGTAATTGGCTGACCAAAGCGAAGCCGGATGACACCAGGCTGGCGCCCGGCAACCTGGCACAGACAAAGGCGCTCTGCAAGCCATGCCGGATCGGGAGGCCCGGCTACCGCCACGGCCGCGTCGTGTTCGACGACGGCGCGCCCCCCGCGCTCGAGCCCGTCCCATGGCCGGGAGCGGAAATCTCAGTCAACTTCCCCTACGCCGGCAAGGCCACCCTCGATGCCAAGGGCTACTTCAAGGTGTACTTCAGTGACGAGCAATACGCGGCAGCCAAAGAAAGGCGGGCGCGCAGGAATATCTACATCCCCTACAAGGACAAAAAGAACAGAAGCTCAGCCCGCTTCGTGTTTCCTGTGTCCATACTGTCGCTGACCAGGGAAGACGCGGGCGTGGTGAAGATCCCCAGACCCGGCATGGTGGTGGAGACTAAGTAGTGCCTGCACGAAAACGCCGTCTCGGTGTGGCTTCCCTTTAGGGAGCATTGGTCGTGTGGGATCACCAGAACCCCAGCGATCCTCGCTGGGCTAGCATGTAATTCGCCTTTGGCGAGTGGGTTGTGTCTCGCCAAAGGTGAGAAACGTGACAGCCCGGGGTGCAACCCTGGGGAATAGGACCGCGCCGTTCCTCTGCTCCCTGATGGCTTTTGATTAATTACATTAACGACCTCCCACAGACCTCTGTGACACCCCACGACCTGGAGGCCGGTTTTCCAAACCGCTCTTCTGGTACGAGCGCTCAGGGATGAGCTTCCTTCAGGGGATGGGAGCGTCCAGGTACCTAAGCAAAAGCCATTAGGGGAGCTGCTGCGTTTTCGTGCAGGCACTAAGTAGCCCCCGTTCCCCGTATAATCGGGGACGTTGTTGGGCTGGTTTTTCCTGTGCAAAGTGTTCTGACGGAGTTCGCCCAATTGTGACCGCTCTCTGGATCAACTATGATCTAGTTTTCCGCAATTAGCGCTTCTCCCTGCCAGCGCGACCGGGCTCACTCGGCGGGGTCCCAAGTCAGTATTTCCTGGTCGCCGTTGAAGTGGCAGAGCACGCGTGTGTGTGAATCGATGGCGAACTCCTGATCTCGAGAAGGGGGGGTGAAGTCTTCGGTATACCGCTGCATGTCGGAGATGCGCAGTTCGTCGATGGCCGTATCGCTGGCGTATAGGAGCAGGAACTGGAGGAATCCCTTCATCTTGCTGTTCTGCCCTGAATGTCGGTTCGCGGGTGAAGGGAGGTACTTGCCGTTGAGGTAGCAGCGCACGGTCAGCACGTCTTTGCCGAACTTGGTCCGTCGTGGATGGTATCCCACGTCACCGCGGTGTCCCCAGACGCAGGCGACGTGTGCCCATCGATTACGCTCGAAGAGGCTGTTCGGTCGATGGGAGCGGATCATCATGGCGCCTTGGTCCCGTTCGGTGTTGTGGTAGACCGAGTGCAGGAAACCGTCCATAATCTTCTCCCGCCCGCGGACCGAGTGGTCTATGTTGAGGTGTCCTCCGCCTTCGAACGAGCCGAGGATGAGCCGTTTGCGGGTCGGATCGGGAAGTGTGAAGGAATCCCAGCGCAGCGGCTTCATGAAGAACTCGATGGTGCCTTCGTGGTAGGGTAGGAACTGCGTGCCGTCTCCGTCAGCCCGGGGGGCGCCGGGGGCGATCCTGAAATGCCGCTTACCGGCGAGGTGAAGCGCTTGGTTCCCCTTCGTGCGGATTGCGCCTGGGAGATATGCGGTCTCGATCGGAGGCGGGGTTGCGGCGACGGCTCTGGGCTCTCGTGACCAGCCAATCTGCGGCACAAAGTGGCTCTGCGGATCACGCACGGCGAAGAACGGCGGGAAGTTCCTTGCACGCACAAGCTTGTACTCCTGCAGTTGGAACGACCACAGGCCGGGCTCGTCCGCGGGCAAGTCCACCCAGCCCGTGAGTACGTCGCCTTGCGCAAAAGGCTCTCCGGAGGGCGTGATAAGCTTTGCTGCGCCCTCGAAGAAAATCTGTGCATCCTGTGTGTCGGGCGGGAGCCGGAAGTACCAGCGCATGCCCGGCCGCTGAACCGGCTCGGGGTACCAGTAGCCGGGGGCGTGGATGACCAGCGGGACGCGCCGGTCCGCGAACACGGCTGTGCTCCCCGAACCCGAGAACGAGAACCGGTATGCATACCCCGCCATATCCTTTGGTAGCCGCACTGTCCCCCGCCCGGTGTGTGTGGTTATCCGGTACAATGACGTTCCATAGAGACTCTTCGGCTCGATGGGCTGCACAGGGCGTTCTCCGGACACCGGTCCGGGTGCGGTGTAGAGCAGTTCGACCGGTTCATCTTCCGGCTTGGCTATGCACACACTCACGTCGCCGCCGGCATCGTTGAATGCCACCCAGGAAGCGCACGGTTCTCTGTCCGCGTTGCTATCAGTGACGACGTGCAATGCGCTGCCGATACGTGTGAGAAAATTGGTCAGAGCTGCGCAGTTCAGGTTGCCGGGCGCGGCTGCAGTGTCGTCCGGTCCACGCAATGCAGGGACACGGAGGCACTGTGTGAACATGTTTTCAGCGATAATGTCGGTGGGGTGGTCATCGTAGAGGAAGGCGCCGACGCGTCCCATGGTCGGCACATATCCGTCCACGGCTCTCAGCAGAGATTGGTGGAAGTAGTAGTCGCCGAGCGCACGAGCGACGTCATGGTACCTCGTCTCTCCGATGAGTTCCCAGCCCTCGATATAGGCTCTGATGATGTCACAGACTTTGGACCGCGGATCGGCGTTGGTGTAGGCGTATTTGTTCACGCGCATGTCCGCTTCTCCATCCTCGATCAGGTCCATCGACGCGGCGCACAGGTCGCGCAGGTCCCGGTCCCCGGTGAACGCATAGGCTTGCGCCAGTCGCAGGAGCGTGAACGCCGGATAGGTCGGGTGCAAAAGGACGGCGGGTGTCCAGCGCCGTTTGGCCGCAGCGGCATAGTCGAGCAGCATGTCCTTTGCGCGTCGGTTCCCGGTGAGGTAGTAATCCCAGATGTGGATGTTGAGGCAACCGGTTTGACCGTTCTGCATCATGTTGGCTTCGCCCCAGTCAAACGGCAGGTCCCGGTGCGCTGACGAGCGGATCAGGCCGCGCCGACTGACGCTGCTGTCCCAGTTGCTCATCTTGCCGTCCGCATGGCCACGTGCCGTTCCTGCGGTGAGTTCACGGACGTTCCGGTCCCCTGAGCGTGCATAAACCAGCCACAGATTCGCGCGCAGTGCATACGTCATATTGAAGCGCTTCATCTCCGGCCAGAGTTTACCGTCTTTCTCATAGTACGAGAAGCGCGGGCCGCCGTTGTAGTCGACGAATCCATACTCACCCCAGCGTTCGCTCGCGTGCTTCAGCCAGTCAATATAGGCATCCAGTGTTTGCTCGATTTCCGGGAATCGCTCGGGGTCTCTGGGGTAATTGGGGCCCATGGCTCTCGTGCGGTAGATCCATTGAGGATCGGTGTGCACGTAGACAGGCGTGCGCAGCAATTTGGCGTTTGCTGTCGCGCGGTCGGTCTGCCGTCCCGCCAAGGGAGCGACCAGAAGCGAGTGCGTCCTGGCCCAGCCGGCGGCATTGCTCTTGTAGTTCTTCAGAGCGTCAAGGGGACTCGTGCGGTAGTAGTTCGCGTACATGTTGTTGCTGGTCCGCTGCTCGTACCATGTGGCCAGGTCCCACTTCTTGACCAAGGTCTCTGTGCGGAAATCCAGTTCCTGTCCCGCCCGGCCGCTGAACAGCTTGAGCACGATCCGGTCGCTGAACACCTCAAATTCCTTCGGATGCTGCAATGCAGCGTTGCGGCAGACGAGTTGCAGCCCGGCATCGGCTCCCGTGAGGATGCCGTAGTCGCCGCATTCCTCGCCTTCGAGGAGGGGCGGGGCTTGCTTCCCGCCAACTGCCGACACGACCTGGAAGTGATTCGAACCGTGATTGAAGTGATAGTGGGAGTCCTGCAGCATGTGAGCGGATGCCTTGTTGCCCGGCAGAGCGATGGTCGTGGTTCTGCCAAGGTCCCTGTGGTCCACGTTGAAAACAGCAGACGCATCCGTGCCGGGCCGGACCGCGAACTCCCACCCCGCCTCCTTGAACCACACGTCATTGGTATCCTCGGTGAGCACGAGAGTATGGCTCACACGTGCGGCTTGCTGTCCCGCAAAGCACTCGATTCGTGTGATGTGACGCGCGAGGTGCTGTCCGTCGTCCGTGTCGTACCATCCTTCCAGCCGCACGCATGCCGTTACCGGGCCGCGCGCCTCGATGGTGACAGTTTCTCCCTCCGAACTGGCTCGAGCCAGGCGTCCGCGCTGGTCCACGACATACAGGCCTCGTGTGTCAGCTGTTTCGGCGACTTCCGTCTGCCCCAGCCAGACTGCCCGGATCGGCGATGGCCCAGAGCCCAGCACGTAACGCGACGCGCCGGTGTCCACAAGGATCTCGTCGCCATTCTCCTCAACTCGTAGTGGCGTGTCGGGCGCCACGTCACCGGAGGGGGCCGACAGCTCGACAAAACACCCGCGGCTTGGTGTGACCAAGGCGTCGAAGCGCATCCACTTGATCGAGCCTTCATGAGCCCATAGTCCGGTCACTTCTTTCTGATGCGGGATGGGGGAGCCGCTGGCATCGACGACGCGCGTTCGGCTCATGTCCCACAGCGCGCCGGCAGGAAACGGGACTCCGAGAACAACGGGATAGGGAAGGGCGGGGTCGAGATCTTCGGGGACATCCATCTTCATGGCGATTCGGTCGCCGATATTGAGGGGATCCGAGCAGGTCTGTGCACTGAGGGCGAACCTGCCGGCGCCCGTGCGCTTCGAGCCTTCAAGGACTTCAACCACCAGTTCGGCCGCCTCGAGGCCATGGCGGCGCAGGTCCACCTCGATCCTCCCGTGGGACCGCGTCGGCGTGACGGTAAACGTCTCGACGGGCGTTGCCTCGGCTACGCGCAACAGTTGCCCACGCACGGTGGTCTGGTCGAGCGGCAGCTTGGGAGTGAGGCGGCAGTTAACCTCGATCCAGCGTTCCCCCGGACGCGCATAGGGGCGGTCGACGTGGACGCGGAGCGAGTCACCGATCACTGGTCGATTGCCAAAGGGCTTATCGTCTTCCGTGTCCCGTGCTGCTCCGCCTCCCGCTCCCTCAAAGCGGAAGGCGCTGCTCTCGACGTCACGGCGCTTTCCCCAAAAGCTGGGACCCAACCCCGGGCCGTCTCGGCCGACACTGACGCCCATCTGCCCCGGCCAGCCGGGCAGGTCGAGTTCTGCGGCCGGGATGGCGACCTCGACAGACCAGTGGTCGTCGTCACGGAATACGGCATGCTCAAAGTCTGGGTTGAATGGTTGGCCGTAGGCTCGGCTGAAGCGCATGCGGTGATCGTAGACCGAGTTGGCGGCGCTGATGATGAAATGGTACCAAACCCTGATTTTGCGCAACTGCGGCGGGCCCAGGCAGATCTCGATAGCGTCGTCACGCCATACATTGGAATCGCGGTCTCGCGGCGTTTCCTGCGTCTCTCGCCCAGTCTTCTCAAAGCAGGTGAACGCGAGATAGAGCTGGTGGTCGTCGTAGCAGGCTCTGACATTGGTGCGCGCTTCCCCCACGCCGAACGTGATCTCCTGGAGGCCGGCCCAGACGGCGTCGTCCGTCTTGCCGTTGATGACAGGCGGAGTCTCCGTGCGTCGGCATCCGTACGTTTTCTCGAATGAGCCTGCCCCGTGGAACTTGGCCGTGTACGGCTCGCGGAAGTCCATCCGGATCGCCGCGGCGCAGGCCAGCGTAGCGTGGAAGGTGAAGGTCAGCGCAAGCAGAATTGATGAACGTGAGTGCATCGTGTGGTTCCCGTTATTGCCCACGGGGCATTGCGGCGATTCGTGCTGCGTTCCAGGGCTGTTTCTTTCTGAATGGCAACTCATTGGCGGTCAGGATGTTAAGATTGGAACGTCCCTGGTTTGTAGTTCCGCCTTTAGGCGGTCTCCCTGGTACACGTTCGTGCCTGCCGGATTCCGCTTGAAAGCGGGACTACAAGCCTAGTTCCCGCCCGAGCGACAGCAATGTGGCAAGGCAGCAGCATTCGTGCCCATGTTGCGTTCTCAGAATGACACAGCCCTGGCTGCGTTCGGCGGCGGCTTGCTACTGATCCGGCCATGAATAGTGTTGCACATTGAGGTGTCAGGTTTCAGTATTCAGGTGTCAGGATCCGACCAGACACTGTCCAGTCCTGGAGAAAAGTTGACGGTTTCTTTTCTGACTTTCTTTGCTTCTTGAGGGCCGTTAGGCCCGGCCCC
>Ga0209045_1001321_pt1 | contig 23104 bp, 13 predicted proteins | sample SaaInlLV_10m_DNA_4_FD_184664 | JGI IMG/M metagenome (GOLD analysis project Ga0209045, IMG submission 184664) | Marine microbial communities from expanding oxygen minimum zones in the Saanich Inlet - Saanich Inlet SI072_LV_200m_DNA (SPAdes) (version 2) | ecosystem: Environmental > Aquatic >...
GAGGAACGAGCGGCTTTATGCCGGATCTGAACTTGCCCGGTAGCAAGCGTCATGGTAAACCACACCATTCTCCATACCGGCTCAGTCTCTCTTCATTGTTTTCATAGAACTTTTGACGCTACCAGTACGTACTCTACTTGCCAGCCGCTCCGATGGAGAGGAGTCGGAACTCCGTGCCGGTGCTTTCAGGGTGCTTCTCGGGCAGTAACTCCAGGCGGATGCGGTGCATGCCGGGGGCTTTCGCTGTCACCCGGACCATGTGTCTATACCCACCCCAGGTCGGCGCGAACCAGGCGTCCTGCACGGTCGGCTCCTGGCCGTCGATGGTCATCCGTGCTCTCCCCATGGGCCCGCGGATGCGCCAGTAGGCCACGAAGAAGATCTCGCCGGCCAGCTCGAACTCAATCGCGCTCCCGGGGATTGAGGCCAGCCAGGAATACGTTGGACGGCCCTTTTCCTCGTACGCCCAACCTGAGTTTTCCGTCGGCTTCAGTCCCTTAGCCTCGAGCAGGCGAGTTGACTGGTAGACATCGGTGAGAAGAGGTCCGGGTAGCGGCCCGCCCGCCGCGGGCCCGCCGTCCTTCTGGGGCGTTGCCAAAGCGACGTCCAGGAGCGACGTCAGCAATCTCCCCGCATACGCGTGCCCAACATCGTTCGGATGCACCTCATCCGGACTGATGTCGCGCCAGGTCATTCGTCCGCCCTCGATCTCGGGCCACAGCATGTCGCGGTAGCTAAGCATGGGCAACGCGTAGTGTCGCCCCAACTTGCTCTGCCATTCCTGGGCATTCCCACCCGCCTGGTTCATCATGAACAGCATCAGCACCGGCGGCTGTCGTCGGCTGGTCAGGATCTGTCGCAGCAATCCCTCGTAAGTCTCGGCGCACTCCCGAGTATTGCCGTCATTCACACCATACTCAGTCACGACGAGGTCAGGCTTCCTGGACAGCAGGTCGCGTTGGGCCCGCAAGCACCCGTAGTTACTGCCGGTTGCGCCGATGCCGGCGTTGACGAACCCCCACTCGGCCGCAGGGAAATGCTCTCGCAGCCACTTCAGGACATAGGCCGAGTAGTGCATGCCCCGGCTTGAAGCAGCCGCTCCGGCAGTGATGGATCCCCCGATGATGCCCACTGTGTAGCGTCCGCCCTTGACTGCCGCATCGAACAGGCGATGGACCCGGGCCAGGTCTCCCTGTGCGGTCGTGCCGCGCGTGACCAGTTCGCCTGACAGGGGCTCACTCAGCCGGGCCAGGACGCGTTCGTGGTCCCCATCCCGGCCCACCGTGACCTCGTCAAACCACGCTGTGCCGTTGCCATAGAGAATCAGGCGAACGGACATGGACACCGTGCCTTCGGGAACACGTGCCAGAAGGGAAACGTGCGTCCAGTCGCTCTGCGTACCTTTAACCTGGCCACTGGAAGAGAACGCTACACGTTTGCCCTCGGCACCCAGGTAGTCGGTGGCCACGTAGGCACACCGTTCAACGTCTGCTGTGCGGATCCACACACCAACGCGGTAGCACTGCCCCGGCTGGACCGGAAGGCGAGCGGCGTACGCCGGCCAGCTGGGCTTGCTCTCGCCTGTTACAGTCACTCGCACGGACGCCTTGCCGGTGCGGCAGATGGTCTCATCCCGCGTGAAGGCCACGGTCCGCATCCCGACCGTCTCGGCCGTCCAGTCGACTGCCTGCCCCTGCCCATCAGCGTCCTCGAACGAACCATTGGGCACCAAGTTGGGGACGTCCGCAGCGGAGAAAGCGGTCGCCAGAACCATGGCAGTCAGACCGGTAGGACAGCTCATAGGATCACTCCATGCTGAACGTGAAGTAGTGGGAGATTGCTTGCCGAGAGCGATGAGAAAAGTAGTGCTGGCGGACACCAGGCGCAAGGCTCTACACACCCAGCGTCAAGGCTTCGCCGGGAGAGTATTCTCCGGCATATCCTTGGCGGGGATGTGTGTCGAAGGCCCTGGAGACACGGACTCAAGGCATCTCCTCATGTGTTGTGCCCATTCCGGATCATGACCTTCCAGTTCCGGCGTGGCCTTGACGACATCCTGGTACCACACGAGGGCATAGTTCGGTACGTGCTTGGCGATACAGTCCACGAAATCTCCGAAGTCTCCTTGCCATCTGCCTCCCCCCGCCCCGGGGCTGGGACCGTAGGTCTCCAAGCCCCATGACGTCTGACTGCTCAGCGGCTTGAGAAGTGTGATATACATCTCCCCTCCCCACTGAAACGGCTGTCCCGTGGCTCCGTCATACTGCACTTCGACACGTTTGGTTGCCGCGTGCTCGGCCACAGCCCGGGCAGCCCGGGCGTTGTTTGGCAACCCCGATCCTGAGATCTGGAGTCCGACCGGGGTGCGCGGGAACGCGGCGACGTAGGTATCCACAATCTCGTTCACGTAGGCGACCCACGCGTCATGGGTCAGGCCGGCTTGGCGCCATTCTTCGGCCTTCTCTGTATCCCAGCCCTTCCAAAGGTCTGGGGAGATGATGGTCTCACCGTAGGTCCCGGTTCCCACGTAGACGAGTTCGAGGCCCGGCTCGCCGTCGTAGCGCCGTCCCAGCGCCATGATGAACTGCTTGTACTTCTCACGTAGGACAGGATGCCAGTAGACGGGGGTCTGGTACCGATATGCGCGCCCCGACGGCAGGTCGCGGATCCCCAGCTCAAACGTGAAGAGAAGCGAGCTATTCGGTGTTTTCTTCGGCAGTTCCACTGCGAATTCCGCCACAACCCGTTTCACCTTCGGCTCTCCCGCTCTACCGTCCGCATCATTCCATGGCGGGTGCATGTAGATACTCGGCTGCGCGATACCCCCGCAGGGGCGGTCACTACACGTTCCGAACTGTGCGCGTTGCCCCAAAGGACGCCTCTCGCCATCCACAACGATGTAGACGTTAGCGCTGTCGCACGCCTGTTGGAGATTCGAAACGACCTTCACATCGTCTGCAGCCTCCGTTAACGCGCCAGAACGGGTGGACGCAGCAACGATCCGCGGCCGACCCCACAACGCATTGTCGTAGTAAGCGCGCTTACCGCAGTCTGTGCTCAAACGGAGGACGACGTTCTGCCCCGCAAGCGAAGTGAGATCCATGCTGTGCGAACGCCATTTCAGTTCCCGATGCAGGTTCTGAAACGCCGCTTTGACCTGCCCTCCGGCCACCACGTCCACATAGAAATTGGTACCGTCCACGGGGTAAGCGCCCTCGAGTTTCGTGATCCAGGTAGCGCCAGCGTCGAAGACCCACTGTGGCACGCCCCCGTCTGGGATGATCGGGCTGATCATGAAACGCTTGCCGGCCGCCCCGATCTTCTGGATTGGCCGGTCGAGGACCGTCCAGTCGTGGACACCTTCCTGTGGCTCCAGAGCAGACCACCTCTTCATCAACTTGTGTCCGGAGAGGTCCGGGCATGCGAGCCCGTCCAAGTGGTCATCGTAGCCGCTGAGCTGGTACAATCCGCAACCCACAACGTCCTCCCGAATCTCAGGGCGCAACCGCATCTTCGGGGCTTCCTCCTGCCCGGGGATGTGCCCACACGGCATAGCCAACAGACAGACTGCAGTCCAGTAGTATCGTGATGAACGCATGATCACTCCATGCTGGACGTCACGCCTTGGGATGCCTGGCTGTCAGTGCCTTCCCGTGACGTGATGGCCTCTCCCAGGGCGTAGAGGCCGGGGAAGAAATTCTCTTTGGACGCGTTGATCCGGAGGATAGACTTCTCCTCACCCTTCGCAAAGAGGTGGAAGATACCGTTCTCCAACGTAGACCCGGAAATCTGCTCATAGGGCAACTCCCGCCACTCGCCCTTCCCGATCAGCTTGCTCTCCTGAAACCGCATGTTCTCTCGATGGAACGTGACCCCCGGGGTCCAGGACGCTTCTCCCTTTTCAGCCAGGTGGGTGAGCAGCTTCCGGCCAACCACCTCGGCGATGCACTGGCGTAAGAGGTCCAGATCGCGGTCCATGTTGCGGATGGTCCGCCGGAACGTGATCGTTGGTAGACCGGGTGGCGTCGTCTCCGGTTTCAGCTTCATGCTGACGTTTGTCCCGGTATAGACACCGTTGTAGTAATGGCGAGTTGACGCGTAGGAGAACATGGCGACATCCTTGTACTCAAGCCGCTTCTCCTTGAACAGCCCACGACGATAGACGCCCCGCTCATGGCAGCGGAAGCGACTGCGAAACAGGATTGCGGCAGCTAGCAGAAGAGCCAATCCAATCAGAAAGACCGCTGTCCCCAGGCCGATGATCAGCAGGATCCAGATGAGCGCCTTCGAAGCGCGGCGTTCGAACAGAACCCGCCCCAGCCCGTCAAGCTCCCTTTGCCTCGCCGCCGCACGACGCTCAAGCTCGATGTCGAGTACGGTGACAATGGGAGCAATGTTCGGCAACGCGGAATCCAGGCGGAAATCAGGGTGTTCCTGGCCGTGCCGCCAGATGCAGAGCTTACCTTCGTGCAACCCGGTTGCGGCAATATCGTCGACAGAGATGGCCTCCCCGTCGATGACCAGTTCGTTCCTGCTGAGCTGAACGCCCGGAGCCTTGGCTGTGCCACCGCCGGCAATCAACTCTCCGATCCGAGCCACAATCCGGTCCGTGATCAGCTCAAGGAGCTCCGCCAGACGCCCCTCCTCCTCAGTGTCCGCCTTGCAGAACACGTGCATGTCGAGGAAAGGTCTCTCGATCGGGTCCTCCTTGCGCCAGATCCGGACTTGCCGGTCCAATCCCGAGAACGTCCCGTTCGCGAATTCCTCTTTGACCACCTGCCCCAGAGCCGCAATCTCTTCGAAGCGACAGACAGACTTGGTTTGCCCGCGCTCTACGAGAAGGCCGTCATCATGGAGCGTTACCTCCCAGCCTCTCCCGCGGCGAACAAAGACGATCCCCCCTCCAATGAAGGACATCAGTACGCCCGGGGTGATCATACCGGCTACAGCCGCCACCGAGCCCTCGCAGAAGAGGACGATCGCTCCCACAACGACCAGGATGATCCCGATGACCACGAGCAGTTGCGTAAACGTCGTCCACAGCTTTGGGCGTACGACAAACGACTCACCCACTTCTTTCCCCAGCTCAGCCTGAGTTGTCATTAGCGGCCTCCGTGTGTCTTGACCCGTTTCGACCGCCCAAAGATAGCCTTTGTCCTTTCGCAGGTCGATGCTGGCGGACAGGTTTCTCACCCGTCGAGCGAACGCGATTGCGCGTTGGGCGCGATTGCCGTCGGCCCGCTCGGAGCTACGTTCGGTGGTGACCGAGAGACTTGGGTACCAGCAGTCCGGGCTGGACGAGCGTGGCTGAGATATGGAGTGATCGATGACGTCTGAGAACATTCTCTTCATCTTGACCGATCAATGGCCGTCGTGGGCCTTCAGTTTCCGCGGTGCCGACATCCCGACCCCGAACATCGATCGGTTGGCTGCCCGGGGCACGGTCTTCTCAAATGCGTTTACCTCCTGCCCCCTCTGCACGCCTGCCCGCGGGGCGCTGCTCACCGCACGCTGGCCCCACCAAACCGGCGTCTACGACAACCAATCCGTCGGCTACTCGCTGCAGGAGACCATCTCCATGGGCGAACAGACCTGGATCGACGAGGCGGCTCGGCTGGGCTACCACGTAGGCTACTTCGGTAAGTGGCATCTCGGCGCAAACAACCCGGAAGCCCGCGGAGCCCACCGCTTTGATCGGGATGTCGAGGTCAACTTCAAGCCCTACGATCCGGCAACCAACGCCTACACTTACGAGAAGATGACGGCCAAATACGAAGATCAAGGACGCAACTTGGTCCGAGGTCGGGCGCCGTTCTGGGGTGAGACGACGACGCCAAAGGAAAGGAAGCAACCGTTTCCCATCATGGCCAACGGGGTCAGATTCCTGGAGAAGTGGGCGACCGGTGAACGGGACAAGCCCTTCTTCCTGACCGTTTCCTCCACCCCACCCCATTTCCCGCATCACTTACCCGAGGAGTACGCACGTATTGCGGAAGGGCTGAGAGACACGGTCGAGCTCCCAGCCAGCCTGGAGGATGACTGTGTGGGACGCCCTTGGTTCCATTCCGCCCCTTGGTGGCCCTGTATGGACACGTCCGTCCTGGATCAGGATGAATGGCGTACGCTGATTGCTTACTCACACGCCCACATCATGCTTGTGGATGAGGCCATCGGGCGCGTGCTCGATACGCTGGAACGGCTGGACCTCGACACGACCACCACCGTGGTCTTCACGGCAGACCACGGGGACATGGAGGGAGCACACAACCGATTCGACAAAGGGGCGTACTTCTACGAGGAAGTCTGGCGGATCCCGCTCATCATTCGGTCCCCGGGAATAGCCCCCGCAACCCAGGAAGCGTTCGTCTCGATCCTCGATGTCGGTGAAACGCTGTTCAGTCTCGTCGGTTCAGAAGCAGATCCCGACCGGCCCCGCTTTGGGCGCGACCTCTTACCGCTCACCGGCGCAGGGACGCCCCCCGAACCGTGGCCTGCCCTCGCCTATGGCGTCTATGATCTCTACAACGGTATCAACTTTGCCGTTCGCGCCATCCGTGACCGACGCTGGAAGTACGTCTGGAATCCGCAGGAGATTGACGAACTTTACGACCTGGAAACCGACCCGCACGAGATGACAAACCGCATCAACGATCCGGCCGCGGCCAACATCAGGGCGCAACTGCGCGGGCAACTCCTTGCCTGGCTTGAGGAAATCGGTGATGGTCTCCCGGACCGGGCTGCTTCCCTCCCTCCCGCGGGAACGGTCATGGCCACCCGTAAGCCCGGGCCGTGAAGCAGCGACCTTGCCATCGATCATCCTGCTCAAACAGCATGTAGAGCAAGCCGGGACGACCCCGGACGAAGGTCTCATCTGGAACAAATTCGAGGGAACGCGTGTCGAGGACACCAAGCTTGGGGTGCCTTAAATGCTGAAAAAGGAACTTGGTCTTCTGGATGTGTTCTGTATCGCCGCGGGAGCGATGATCAGTTCGGGACTGTTTGTTCTCCCGGGCATCGCGTTCGCCAAGGCGGGACCGGCAATGATTGTGGCCTATTTCCTTGCCGCACTGCTCGTCATCCCCTCCCTCTTTGCCAAGGCCGAACTGGCCACCGCCATGCCGAAATCGGGCGGCACCTACTTCTTTATCGAGCGGAGCATGGGCCCACTGCTTGGCACAGTTGCCGGGCTGCTTACCTGGCTCTCATTGGCATTGAAGGCAGCGTTCGCGCTGATCGGCATTGGCGCTTTGGGGCTCCTGCTGGCACCGGGCATCGGCGAGCCCGGGATCAAGCTGATCGCCATCGCGAGCTGCCTCCTCTTCGCCGGGCTGAATTGCGTGAGCGTCAAGGGAACGGGGAAGGCTCAGGTGGTCTTTGTGCTCGGCCTGCTCGCCATCATCGTGATCTACGTCTTTAAGGGTGTGGGCGCCGTGGAACACGCCCGTTTCGCGCCCTTCATGCCGTTCGGCTGGCAGTCGACCTTCGCCGTTACGGGGATGGTCTTCGTTTCCTTTGGCGGCCTCACCAAAGTGGCATCGGTCGCCGAGGAGGTACGCCATCCCGGCCGCAACCTGCCTCTTGGGATGTTCCTTGCGTTCGCGATCGTCAGTATGCTGTACGTGGTCGTTGTGTTCGTTACAGTGGGAACGGTTGACGCGCAACGACTGGCCGGATCGCTCGTGCCCATCGCCCTCGGCGCGGAGACAAGTATGGGCTTTGTCGGACGAGCGATCATTGGCCTTGGCGCATTCCTTGCGTTTGCCAGCACCGCCAACGCAGGGATGCTTGCGTCTTCCAGATCTCCGATGGCGATGAGCCGAGACGGCCTTCTTCCGGCGTTCTTCTCAAAAACCAACAAACGCTTCAACACTCCCCACCTCGCGGTGGCCGTGACGGCAGCCTTCATGATTCTCGTCATCGGCCTCCTCCCGCTGGAGGATCTGGTCAAGACGGCATCCACCATGAAGATCCTGCTCTTCGCTTTGGTCAATGTGTCCGTCATCGTGATGCGGAGCAGTCGAATCGAGGGCTACCGCCCGACGTTCAGAGTCCCGCTGTGTCCTTGGTTGCCGATCAGCGCCGTTGTCCTCTACTCATTCCTCCTCTTCGAGATGGGGGCGGTCCCACTTCTCCTCACGGGCGGCTTCGCACTAACCGCCGCGCTCTGGTACGTGGGTTACGTTCAGCGCCGTATCGATCGCCAGTCGGCGATTGTCCATCTGGTCGGACAGATCACCTCCAAGGCAATGCGCCGAAGCGGGTTAGAGGATGAACTCCGACAGATATCGCTCGAAAGAGACGAGGTCGAGCTGGACCGCTTCGACCGCCTGGTTCAGGACGGAGTGACGCTGGACATCGACGAGTCGGTTTCCGCCACTGAGCTCTTTCGTCGTCTCGCGGTCGACCTGGCCCCAAAACTGGGAGTGAAACCGGATGCTTTGCACCGGCAATTCCTAGCCAGGGAACGGGAGTCGAGTACCGTCATCGAGCCCGGTCTGGCGATCCCTCATGTGATCGTCGACGGCACCGGGATTTTCGAGTTGATTCTGGTACGCTGCAAGGCGGGGGTCGTTTTCTCTGAACTCCACGAACCGGTCCGAACGGCGTTTGTGCTGGTGGGGTCGGCAGACGAGCGTAACTACCATCTCCGGGCGCTGATGACCATTGCCCAGATTGTTCAGGAACCGGGATTCAAGGACCGGTGGGCCCGAGCCACAGGAATTGAGCAGCTCAGAGATGTCGTACTGCTGGCAACGCGGACGAGGGAGGAGCAGACGTAGGGGGGGATAGCGTAGGCGTGAAAATCAATCACCGGAGCGAGGCGCACGACCGTAGGGAGGCGTGCTCTCTCGGATCTCCTCAACGCGCTCGTCCTCCGAGACCGGGAAATCGAACACGTCATCGAGGACCATCGCGAGTCCCTGGAGCGTGGGACTGGCTAACGTGCTGCCTGCGGCGAACACACTGTGAACGCGGTAGCTGTCACCATCGAGGAGGAGGACCTCGATCAACGGCGGGTAGGGCGTGACCAACCAGTACTCCTTGACCCCATACTTGGCGTAGAGGCTGAGCTTGAACGTGCGATCGTAGCTGTTGGTCGACGGAGAACCAATCTCGACGACCATGTCCGGAGCACCCTCGAGGTGCGTGTCGGTGATCTTGCTTTGGTCACAGACGACGAGCACATCGGGTTGAACAATGTCCGCATCAGACAGCTTCACATCGAACGGAGCCACAATCGCGTGGCAAGGCTTGCCGCGCAAGAATGCTCTCAGCTCCGTCCCGATTCCGAGACAGACATCCTGGTGTCGGAACCCCGGGCCAGGCGTCATCGCGAACGGCTGCCCGTCGATGAGTTCCCAGCGCTCGTCGTCGGGCCAACCTTGGTAGTCCTCCCAAGTGGAGTATTCGTATGATTGTGCAGGCTGTCCCATGGCAAAACTATTCATCAGTCGGCAGCATATGTCAAGGATCGGGATGGATCCATCATGTATCAGCCAGCGACAACCACATTCACCGCCCATAACAGCGAATCGCGCACAGAACTGATGACCCTACCGCAACACTGACGACAAGGAGAAGCAGATAGTGACAGACAGTGCAGACAAGGAACCCTCGCCTCGCCCGAAAGCCTACATCGTTGACACGTCCGCGAGTCCGGAAGCCGTGCTTCGTGGCGTACCGGTCGATGCCGTTCGTTGGACCAATGGCTTCTGGGGGCAGCGCTATCAGCAGACCTGCAAAACAAGCGTGCATGTGCTCTGGGATCTGCTTGCAGATGCAGATGCGGGACATGTCCTGCAGAATTTCCGGATTGCGGCCGGGCGAATGGCTGGCGAGCACGAGGGCACGGATTGGCAGGACGCCTGGATGTACAAGTGGATCGAGTCCGCTGCCAGCCTGTACAGACCAACTGGTGATGCATGGCTCGCGGAGCGCATGGACGAATGCATTGAGCTGATCGCGGACGCCCAGCAGGATGATGGCTACATCGCGACCCAGATGACAATCCCAGGGCGCGAACGTTACCAGGAACCCCGCAACCATGAAGTCTACAGCATGGGACACCTCCTCACGGCTGCGGTGACCCATCGACGCATGACCGGCAAGAAGGCGTTCCTCGAGATCGCCGTAGGCGTAGGGGATCACCTGTGTGAGGTGCTTGGCGTTACGGTCGATCCAGCGTTCGCTCACAACCCATCCGCGATCATGGGGTTAGTCGAGCTCTATCGCGAGACGGGGGAGAAACGGTACCTGAAGTGCGCGCAGACGATTGTGGATCAGCGGGGTCACAAACCGCGAGAGGGCTGGCTCTTCAGTCAGACGACAGGCGTCCTGGGTACAGACCAGATCCAGGACCGTGTGCCGATCCGTCAAGAACAGCAGGTCGTCGGGCACAACGTCTTCTTCACGTATCTCTTCACGGGTGCGGCCGATGTCCTTCTGGAGACTGAGGACACAGCACTGCGCGAGGCACTGGAGCGCCTGTGGACCGATCTGATGGGGCGCAAGATCAACGTCAATGGAGGGGTCAGCCCCATGGGGGTCGGACTGTCCAGGAGTCGCGATCCGGTGTGCGAGGCCGTGGGCGCCCCCTACTTCCTGCCCAACGCAGACGCCTACAATGAGACCTGCGGCCAGATCGGGCACCTGATGTGGAACTACCGAATGCTCTGCCGGACCGGAGCGGCACGCTTTGCCGACGCCATGGAGCTGGAGATCTACAACGGCATCCTGTCCGGGATCGGGGCTGAGGGTGACACGTGGTGGTATCGAAATGCGTTGCGCCGGCACGAGTCGGCACAGGGCTCGTCAGCCCACAACGATCACCCTGAGCGCGGGCAACCGGGGCGCCGGAGTATATGCTGCCCGACAAACCTGCTGCGGACAGTCGCCCAGTGGCAGGGCTATGTCTACGGCGTGTCCGGCGACAGCGTGTGGGTGCACCAATACGGTGCGAACACCGCAGCCTTGGCCCTCCCGGATGGCGGCGAGATCGAACTGAAACAGGTGACAGACTATCCGTGGGACGGCAAGATTGCTCTCGAGGTGAAAGCTGCCCCGACCAGAGAGCTTGCCCTGCGTCTGCGCATCCCGGGCTGGGCTGAAGGTGCCACTATCGCGATCAACGGAAATGCCCACCACGGCATCCTCGCGCCGGGAACGTACGTGTGCTTAGAGCACCTCTGGTCAGTCGGTGATGTGGTCGAGCTCGTTCTCCCAATGCCGGCTCGCCTGATGCAGGCTCATCCTAAGGTCGAGCAATGCCGTGGCCAGGCAGCCATCTTCCGGGGCCCGATCCTCTACTGCCTGGAATCAGTGGACCTGCCGGAAGGGGTGGACATATGGAACGTCCAGATCCCGTCGGATATCGCTCTCACTGCGCTCCCCGCAAAGGAGTTCCCGTTCGACGCACAATGCCTGGAGGGTGACGCGGTGCAACGCGCAGAACCAGGGTGGGGTGATTTCGAGCTCTACCGGCCGATTCAGGACCGGCCGATAGAGCCCGTTCCACTCCGCCTGATCCCTTACTTCGCCTGGGCCAATCGCGGCCCATCCGGGATGAGCGTGTGGTTGCCCGCGCTGCTGCGAGGGTAGACGCACGATCTGAAGGGAGGCGCGCCCTCTCCTCCCGAGCCCTGACCAACGGGAGGGGACATTCTCCTGGTGTCGTGAAGACCGCTTACGTTGTGCGCGGCTCGGACGGACTGTCCCGCTATGCGAACTCCGCGTGCATGCGGTCACAGTAGTAACGTACCGCGTCCCACTCGGCATCTTCGGGGCGGACCTGATCTTCACCCCACTGTCGCGAGAATGTTGTTGTTGGATCAGCACTCCCGCAGCGGTTCAGGTCAGCTCGAGGGGCATTCAGCCTGCCCTCGTCCCTTCAGGTCAGCGAGAATGCTGTAGGTGCATGGGATCACCAACAGAACAAGGACAGTAGACGCCATCATGCCGAAAGCGATGCTGACCGCCAACGGGATGATGACCTGCGCCTGAAGGCTCTTCTCGAACAAGAGCGGCAGCAGACCTGCGATCGTGGTCAAGGAAGTCAGGCAGATTGGCCGGAAGCGTTGCCGACTTGCCTGTGAGGCCGCCACGGTCACGGCACTCCCTTCCGCAATTCGGTTCTTCAGGAACAGGACCAGGAGGATGGAGTCATTGACCACAATTCCCGCCAAGGAGATGAAACCGATCAGGCTGGGCATACTGACATCAATCCCAACGATGAGATGCCCCCATACCACGCCGATCAGCGCCAGCGGGATTGCCATCATCACAACGAGCGGCTCGACGTAGCTCCGGAACTGAAAACTGAGCAGGACAAAAATCCCGAACAGACCGATTGTCATGGCCAGAGCCATGGATCGCGCCGTCGTGCTCCCCTCCTTCGCCTCACCCTCAAGCGAGACGGTGACGCCTGGGAACGTGGCCTTCAGCCTCGGCAGCATCTCCTGTTTGAACGCGCGGGTCAGTGCATTCGCCTTCGTGACTCGCGGATCAATATCCCCACGTACGGTGACCGTCCGTATCCCATTGACCCGGGCGATCCGCGCCCATCCTCGGGCCGTGTGGATGTCCGCCACTGCACCTATCGGTACCTGATCACCGTTGGGCAGCGTGAACCGGAAGTACTCGAGGTCGGCGACGCTATCCTGTTCGGCCTGACTCAGGCGAACATCGATCTCATATGATTCGGGCCCCACTTGGATCTCATTGGCCGTAACCCCTCCGAACGCGGCGCGCAACTGCCCGGCCATGCTTGCCGCGTCCAGCCCAAGGCCAAGCGCACCCTCACGCACCCGGAACCGCATCTCCGGCTTGCCCGGGCGCAAGTCGTGGGTCAGATTGCGCACCCCGTTGAACCCGCCGAACCACGTCACCACGTTGGTTGCCGCCTTCTCGAGGGTGGACAGATCCCGTCCACACAGACGCACCTCGATCGGTCGCCCGGACGGCCCGAAGCCGGGTTCTGATATCGACAGCGCTACCAGATCCGGAATGACCCCGATCTCGCGACGCCATGCCTCTATGACATCATCAAGGCGCGCGCTTCGGATCTCTGCGCTCAGCAGGTCAACGTTGACAGTGGCAACATGCGGACCGTTCTCGAAAGCATCTGAGTTGGTGTTGAACTCGACCGCAACGCTCCGCACGAGATCTCGGCCGTCAGGTTCCTTTGAAGCCATCGCGGCATTGACTCGATCAAGGGCATCGGTGATCCCCAAGACAACCGTTTCCGTGCGTTCAAGGGGCGTCCCGGCGGGCAACAGCAGACGGGCGGAGAGGACGTCCCCATCCAGGTCCGGGAAGGCCTGGAACTTGATGATCCCACCGGCGACCAACCCGAGGGACACAAAGAACAGACCGAGAACGGCGCCAAGCCACAGGTAGCGCCAGGCGAGAAGGACGTCGAGAGTGCGCCCGAAGAGCGTCTCACGGGTCCACTCTATACCTGCATCAAAGGCCCGACGAAATCGCCCCGCTTGCTTCGGATCGGCCCCATGGAGCGCGTGCCCCAAGTGGGCAGGGAGGATGGCAAAAGCCTCAACCAAACTCACGGACATGACCAGGATGAGAATCACCGGGATGACCTTGAGGACGGCACCGATGTCGCCACCGATCGTGACCAGCGGCCCCAGAATGCAGATGGTTGTAAGGAAAGAAGAGAAGACGCCGGCCTTCACTTCATTCACACCGCAAACAGCTGCCTCCATAGCCCCTTTCCCCAAGGCCAGGTGCGACGCAATGTTCTCAGCGATCACGATCCCGTCATCCATCAACAGACCAAGTGCCAACAGCATCCCGACCATGGTCATCATGTTGACTGTCAAGCCCAGCAGCGGCATGAAGAAGAAGGCTCCGGCAAAGGACACGGGCAGGCTCATTGCCACCCAGAATGAGAGTCTGAGGTTGAAGAACAGCCAGAGGGTTAGGAATACGAGAAGCATCCCCTGCCACCCGTTCTTGATCAACATCTGGAGGCGATCAACCACGAGTGTGGAACCGTCCCTGGAGATCACCAGTTCGACAGTGGGGTTGCGTTCGCGTTCAGCCTGCACAAACGCCTTCACAGCGTCAGCTACCCGGATGACGTCCTGGTTCTTTGTTTTCTCTATATGCAGCAAGCCCGCCCGATGCCTCCCCAACAGCACGTTGTCTTCGTCCACCTCGAACACGTCAACGATCCTGGCGATGTCTCCGAGACGGACCTCACCCGCCCCGGGTTCACCCCTGATGATCACCTCGGCAAGTTCTGACGTCGTCCGACGCTCATCGACAAGACGCAGCAGGATGTCCTGCTCGCGCGTCTCAATAGCTCCCGCGGGGGCGCTCACACTCTGTCGCGCGACGACATCAGCCACCTGGGCCGCGCTCAGCCCGTAGCTCTGAAGCTGTTCCGCCGAGAGCTCGATACGAAACTGATGATCGGAGAACCCCCGGACTTTGACCAGAGACACCTCTGGAAGAGCCTGCAGATCGTCCTTGAGCCCCTCGCAGTAGGCCTTGAGGTGGGCAGGGGGCATAGGCCCTGACACGAGCAACGCGATCGCCAGATCCGTTGTGCCAAGCTGTGTGATGATCGGGTCATCGGCCACAGCGGGGAAGTCACTGATTTTAGCTACTTCGGAATCGATGTCACTTCTGAAATCCGCGAACGTGCCTCCCGACTCCATCTCGACCGTGATGGTGCCGACTCCTTCCCTGGCGTCGGAACGGACCTCTTTGACAAACTTGACGCCATCAATTGCGTCCTCGACACGTTGACAGACCGCCTCTTCCGCCTCTTCGGCTGTCGCCCCGGGGTACAGGATCCGGACCTCTACTTCACGGGGGGTGATGTCAGGGAACGTCTCCCGCCGCAGCCTGGGGAGTCCGATCACCCCGAGGACCAGGAAGATCACCATAAGCAGGTTCGCGGCGGTAGGGTGCCGGACGAAGAAATCGATCATCGCACGTTCCCTTCGCCTCGCGCCTCGGCCCGCACGTGCTCAAGGACGCGAACATCCGGGATCGGCTCGACCAACATGCCCTCGACTGCTGGGACGGGTTCAGTCACCACGACGGTCTCGCCGGCCTGCAACCCGCTCTCCACAACGACGAACCCGGACTGGGCGAAGGCAACGGCGACCTGGCGACGAGCCAACCGGTTGTCCGTGCCGACCACATATACGCTGTCGCCGTTGCAGAGGGCCGTCCGCGGAACGATCACCTGGGCCGGCCGCGGCTTGCCGCGAAGCTCCACTTCACAGAACGTCCCCGGAAGTGGGGGCGGCTTCTTGCCCAGAACAGCACGCTCGTAGGGTCGGTCAACCGCAACAACGGCACCAACCGTGCGTGTCCGTGCATCACGTGCCTCACGGATACGGGCGAACCTACCAAGCCATTCCGCCTGGAAGTCCCCGCTCTGAAAGCGCACAATCGCCTCAATACTGAAGGCTTTCCGCAAGGCGTCCATATCCAGCCGCATGTCCGGCGGTTCACCAGGCTGGCGCAGGAGACGCCGCATGTGGTGCAACGCAACCTGGGCCTCCACCTCGATGGTGCCTATGCCGTGTGCTTCGAATAGGGCCTGACCGGCGCCAAGGAACTGTCCGGCCTCGATACTGACCGGGCCAAGGCGACAGTCAAACGGAGCGCTGATGACCGTTTTCGCCAAATCCAGCTTGGCAGAAGCCAAGGTCGCCCGCTTGGCGGCAAGAGTTGCTTCCGCAGATTTCCTTTCGCTGGGGATAAGCGAGAGCGCGCTTTCCAGAGATTGCACGGCCTGTCGTTGGGCGAGGGCCTTACGTTCTTCCGCGTCGACCTCTGTCCCGGAAACAGCGCTCGATTTGCGCAGGAGACGCAGGCGGTCGAGCTGCTTCTCAGCAAAAAGGAGTGAAGCCCGCTCGAGCTTCGCCGCCGATTCGTGGTTGGCTCTCTTTGTCTCCAACTGCTCCACTTGGCTCATAGCCTGCGCGATTTCCGCCGTCAATCGCGAGATGGCCAACTCGTACTCGGTCGGATCGATGCGTAGCAACACGGCTCCCTGCTTGACAATCGTGCCTGGTCTCAGCTCTGCATGCACTTCTGTCACCCGACCCTTGACTTCGGCAACCGCCTGCCACACACGGGCCGGACGAGCCGTACCGTAGCCGAGAGCCCGTGGCATCACAGCCACTTCGGGCGCCGCAATGACCCGTAGAGCTCTGCTCGCCTCCTGCTCCGGCACGCGGTCTGGAGTTGCGCGACTCCGCACAAAAACACCACACACGGCAACCCCGGCGATCACGGGGGGGAGGAAGAGAAGCTTCCGGCCAAGCGTCCGAGATACCTTTGGGACCTGCATTGTCATTCCCCTTCTGGGGTGCCGTGAGACATAAGAACAACGTCTACGCGAACTCCGCGTGCATGCGGTCACAGTAGTAACGTACCGCGTCCCACTCGGCGTCTTCAGCGATTCGATGGTCAGGGCAGGGGAGGTAGCCCCCCAGATCAATGAGGGGCTTCAGCCTCTCGATCTCGGCGTCTACAGCGCTGCGGCCGTGCGCGAAAACCCGCTTGTCCATGCCGCCAACGCCGAGAAGCTGACGACCGTACTGCTTGCGCCACGGCGCGATGTCCGCTCCCCAGGTACCGACCTCGATCGGGAACATGGTGTTGACACCGTTCTCGAACCACGTCGGGATCAACGCGTCTATCCACCCATCGCAGTCCAGGGACACAATGTCGATGCCATAGCTATTGACCAGTTCAGTGATCCGGCGGTAATGCGGGCCCACCTTGGCAGCAAATACGTGGGGAGAAATCAACGGCCCGTTCTTGTAGCAGATGTCCTCCCAGAAATGCGCGTAATCAAACTGAGCCCCGGACTCCAGGGCCATCTTCGTGCACTGATACACGACCTCGCCCACCGTCTCGATAATCTCATCAAACAGAGGTTCATCGTCGACCTGAAGATAGCAGGAACCTTCCATCGTCAGCCAGTTCCGGATGACGCCATAGAGGCTCCCGCAGCGTAGCCCAATGAGGCGATCCCGATCGCCCTGGAGGAACTCCTGCCCGCCTTGATCGAACCGAACCATCTCATCGCTGATCCGAATACGGCCACTGTTGACTCGATCAGGCGAGAACTGAAGCTTGGGCAGGAAGAGCTCTTCCCAAGCCGCACGGTCCTTCAGCAGGTGATCCACATCCGGTTGAATGGACTTGGTGTTGGGAACGCTTAGAACAACCAGGCCCTGCCCATTCTGCACATGCTGCGAGCCATCGTCGAACGTCCGAATGACCTTGGACTCGAATCCCGGCATCAGGCCCGAGTTGGGCGAAAGCAGCGTGTGGTAGTTGCAGTCGAAACCAAGCTTGCGGCAGAGCACCACGTCCCATGCGTTGCCGTCCCCATATCCCCGCCGTTCATCATCAGTGATGTGCCCCTCCTCACACCATCTGGTCAGAGTGTCCGCCAGGAAGCCAAAATGCACTACTGGCAAGGCATCATAATCTTGGTAGCGCAAGACGGCGAGTATGCGTTCGCGGTTTGTCATGGTCCACTCCTCTGTTCGTATCGGTGCTCTTCTGGATATCCGAGTGTAGATGTGAACCGCGCCAAGTCAAGAGGCCGGCCCCGTTCGGCAGCGCCCTGACCTACGGGACGGGACCGCTTACGCTGTGCGCCGGCTCGGACGGACACTAGCTGCCCAGACGCGGACGGCTGGCCACCACTCGAAGACAGTGAACCGCCGTGTTAGGGTAACACCACCTCAGATAACGCGTAACCCAAGCCATGGCGGAGCTTCGCCGCCCGGATGAACAGCCGTAAGGACACAGCAGGATGACCATGAAAGACACGCGTACGCCTTGGCCGGAGGATCGGGCTGTAACAGCATGTGATGGGGAACTCTCCGGGGCGACCCTCACAGAGCCGAGCCGTCGGATCCCGGTCGTCGGCGACTACGATGTCTGTGTCCTCGGCGGCAGCTGCACAGGGGTGTTCGCTGCCGTTCGCGCCGCGCAGACGGGCGCGCGAGTTGCGCTTGTTGAGAAGCAGAACGCCTTTGGCGGCGTGGCCGCATCCGGACTGGTCAATGTGTGGCACAAGCTGAGGGACAACACCGACACGCAGCAGATCATCGGAGGGTTGACTGAAGCAGTCGTGGACCGCCTGGGACAGATCGGGGGCGTCGATCGCGATGCGAACGGTGTGTTCTCACTGAACACCGAAGAGCTCAAGATCGAGCTGGACCGGCTGGTCCTCGAACATGAGATCACGCCGTATCTCCACACCGTCTACGCAGCCCCCAACATGATCGACGGCCGGGTTGCCGCTGTTTACATCGAGAACAAGGACGGCCGCCAGGCAATCCGGGCCAAGACCTTCGTAGACGCAACCGGAGACGGCGACCTGGCCAGGGATGTCGGCTTGCCCTATGCCATCCGCGACGGACTCCAGCCGCCAACAACCTGTGCGAATATCGCCGGACTGCCCGACGCGATCAGTGGGCTCATCGCGACGCACCGCGACGAGTTCGACCTGGCCCCGGATCACGGTTGGGGCCGACTGATCCCGGGTACGCCCGGAGTGAGGATGTGCGCCTTCACACACGTGTTCAACACCCTCGCTTCGGACGCGACAGCGCTCACCGCAGCCGAAATAGAGGGACGCCGCCAGATCCGGGCGTACATGGACATTGCCCGGAAGTACGGCGACAGGCAGAACGAGCCGGCGCTTCTGAACCTGTCCTCCTACATCGGGGTTCGTGAAACCCGCTCGTTCACCGCAAACTACACGTTGACTGAGGAAGACGTGATGACCGGAAAACGCTTCCCGGACGCAATCGCAAACGGCACCTACCCCATCGATGTGCACGACCCGCAGACCGGCAAGTTCAAGTTCAAACGTCTGACCTGCGATTTCTACCAGATTCCGCTGTCCACAATGCTGAGCAACCGAGCGGAGAACATCGTTCTGGCAGGCCGAATTATCTCTGCGGATCGCAGCGCGTTCGGAGCCATTCGGGTTATGGTCAATCTGAATCAGGTTGGCGAGGCCGCCGGGGTCACGGCTGCCTTGGCTGCCGGGTCAGGCATGCCCATCTCAGACCTGGATGCGGGGGCCGTCCGGAATCAGTTGCTCACCCTCGGGGCTAAGGTCGTGTAATGCAGATATCACTCCACATCGTGACACTTGTGGCGATTGCGTGTGCTGTGATCCCGGCGTCAGCCGAGGGCGCGCCCAAGCTCCCGGCCGGGACGCGAGTCGTCTTCGCTGACGATTACAGATCCGGGAAGCCCCCGTCACGATTCGCCGCCAATCCCGCCGTGAGAGTGATCGACATGCCGTCCGGGGCCGGCGGGAAGGCACTGCAGGTCGAGATCCCGGGAAGCACGTTGATGCTTCTCGGATCGTTTGAGGTGGAAAAAGGGGCGTTCTACCAAGTGCGGGTGCGGATGCGGGGCCTACTCCAACAGCCCATCGAAGTCATGTTGCGCAAGCTCGGGAAGCCGTATACCAAACTCGTTTCCAGCGTCGTCCATGTCGGCGAGCAGTGGCACGAACACGTCATTTTGGGCAAGACCTCAGAGGCGCTTCCCACCGGCTTGTTCCTCAAACTGCAGACCAACCTGCAACTGCTGGTCGACTATGCCGAGGTGACCTGTCTGCCGAAAGACTACCACCCCGATCCCGACCCTGTGCCACCACCAGGCAATCTCCTCCACAATGCCGGCTTCGAGCTGGACGATGAAGCCTGGTACCTCTATGGCCGAACCACGATCGAGACCGGACGTGCCCACTCGGGGAAGCGCTCGCTGCTCTTCCTTGAGTCATCGCCGTGCAGAATCAGTTCCACCTGGCACCCGGTAGCGATTGGCAGGCGCTACCGCCTGAGCTGTTGGGTCCATTGCGACTCTCCCGGTGCATCCCTGCGCCTGGCAATCACGTCGGGAACGCTACAGTCCAGGATGAGGATCGGGCACAGAATGTCGGAACGTGTCGCACTTGAAGGAACAGGATGGCAACGCGTGTCTTTCGAGACCGAGATTCCGCCATCCGCATCGGAGCGGCGCTTCTTTGCCGAAATCTCGCCGCTCTCAACAGAGCAGCCTGCCCTACGAATAGACGATGTAGTGTTCTGCCCGGTCGCCACTCCTGAGGCATTCAATCCCCGACGGCCGATCGAGATCCTGGTGCGATCAGATGGACCAAAGGGAGTGCATGTTGAGGGACAGACCATCAGCTTGGCGGTTCGTGCCGTACGCCATGACAAGGGGAAGCTTCCCGAACAGACCCGAGTCGTTTTCGCCGACGAACGGGGCCGGGAGACCCGCGAAATTGATGTGTCTTTCAACCCCGGCGGCGAGGGACGCACCAGGATCGAGGGACTTGCCTGCGGCTACTGGCGAGTTGAGACCCGCTCCGGACTGCCGGAAGGGCGAGTAGATGAAGCAGAGACCTTCATTTCAGTCGTGCCGCCGATGCCCAACGTGCCGTCCAAGAAGTGGTTCCTCGGCGGCCACATCAACACGCGGCCAAAGGACTTGGAGGCCGCCTGGCTATGCGGGGTCCACTCAGACCGTTTCCACGGCACGTGTCGGGTGGCCAATTGGGACATGGTCGAACCTGCACGTGGAGAGTTCACCTTCCGTGATGACGATGTGGACGTCAGAGTAGAACGCTCATTCTCAATCCTGGCCAACCTCGATCGGGCTCCGAAATGGCTGAAGCCCGCCTCCGGCCGCGCCGGCACGCCCATGGGCCTGTCGGGCGGCGAGGTGGCCCTGTGGGGGACGTACATCCATCATACGGTGTCCCATTGGAAGGACAGGATCTTCGCCTGGGAGATCACGAACGAGAGTCACGGCTACCACGGAGCCGACGGTCAGCGAAACGTGATCCGCAATGCTGAGCAGTATGCCCGTATCGCGGCCGAGGCAGCCCGGAGCATCCGGAAGGCAGATCCGACCGCGGTGATTGTCGGTCTGGGGGGAGTGAATTTCCGTTACCGTGACTTCTGGCCTGCGATCATGGCGACGGATGTCTTCCGGCACTTCGACGCGATTTCTGTGCACAGCTACGGGGCAGGAACAGACACCTGCAGCCGAAACATCAGTACCTACGTGAATGAGGTCGAGAAAATCCGCACACTGCTGAAGGAACACGGGCACAGGGCGCTGCCGATTTGGGACACCGAGGGCGGCTTCGGGGTCAAGAGCGCGAGCAGGAAGTACGGCGTCCCGCAGGTCTTCGACCCGTACCAGGCCGCGGCTCTATACGTCAAGATGATCTTGGCTCGGAAGGCGGCGCGGGTCGAGAAGTTCTACCTGTACTCCATGGGCGATCCACGTTACGCCGGCAACCGCAACCTGCCGTTCTACTTCGCCGTCAACAGTGTGGTCACACCTCCGGCTGTCTCGATGGCCGTCGCCGCATCACTCCTGCAGGAAGCGATCTTTGAGGAACTGGAAGAGACGAAGGACGTGGTTGACGTCCGGTTCCGGTTGCGCGGCAGAACGCTCCGCGCGGTCTGGAACACTGGCGGGATCTCCAAGGTCCCTTTGAGTCCCGGCGAGGAGGCAAGCAGCCTATGGGGACGGCGGATTGCAGCTCCGGACGACATCATCGAGATCGGGCGTGAGCCCGTATACATACTCGGGACCGACTAGCGCATGCGCCAGGGCATGCCCGTTCCGGCCAGGTCGAATGCTTGTGACGAGGGGAGTGCACCATGACCATGAAAGAGTCTCTCTGGATCGAGCGACTGGAAGCAGCCATCGCTGCCAGGACTCGCCGGGTCGGCACGGCTGCCGCCTGGGCCCGTTTACTGGTTCTGTTGCCCATCCTGATCCTGGCTCTGAAGCAGGTGGGAGCTCTGCCTGCGCGTCCCGGCCTCCTCGTTCCGCTGGTCGTAGTATACGGCATCCTCAACTACCTCGAGGATGTCCGCAGACCACCAGCGCCAGCCTCACTCGCCCACCGCCTGCTGGCAGGGGTCAGCGATCTGCTGCTCTGGTGCGTGGTTCTGGCCTGCTGCCGTGGGCTGGTGTCCACACCGCTCCTGATTGCGAAGGCGGCAATCGAGGTCCTGCTCCTGGCTCTGGTGACCGGCGGCCGGAACTCGGGCTCAACGCGTATCCAGGACGGGCTGCAACTGACGACGTTCCTGGGACTGCTCTTCATGTCCCAGGGCTTGCTGTCCGGCATGGTCACTCCACAAGCAGTTACCTATCTCCTGTGGTTGGATGTGATCATGCTCGGTACGATCGCGCTGATCAATCTGCGCATTCTTCAGAAGCGGTTCATCGCAGATGCATTGTCCGGCTGTAACCTGACTTGCGGCGCTTTCAGTATGGTCTTCGCGGCGCGCGGGCAGCTACCGGCAAGCCTGCTTTTCCTGATGTTGGGTGCGGGATTCGACGGGTTCGATGGGGCAGCGGCACGGAAGTTCGGGGGCACCAGATGGGGCGTCTATTCCGATGACATTGCCGATGGCGTCAACTACGGCATCGCGCCGGGTGTTGCGCTCTACCTCGTCATCGGTGGCTTTGAGGGTGCCGTTCTCGGGAGCTTCTTCACGGTTTTCACACTCAGCCGGCTGGTCTTCTTCACGCTAAGCAAAGGCGGCGGTGATCCAGAGTTCTTCTGCGGTGTACCGAGCACCGTCGGCGCCCTGGTGACCATCTGCTCGATGATCCTGTTTGCCGACCACGTCGCAGTGATTGGATTGATGGTGGGTATTGCGTGCATCCAGATGGTATCCTTCGACACGCACTACCGCCATTTGGGGCGCGCTCTCGCCAGCAATCGCCGGATTCTGTATGGCATGCCGGTCTTCCTCGTGGTCGTCCTCTCCGGACGCCACTTCATCGGCCCACAAGCACCGATTGCCCTGGTCCTCGGCGCGTCCCTCATCTACGGATTTCTGCCCACTGTCGCCCACTTCAGGGAAGTCCTTCGCGGACGGTCCGCGTGATCCGGACAGAGAGAAGCTCGAAGAGGCCCTGGCAACCAGTGGTCCTGGGCAGCCACGGTCTTGCGCCGTGGGGCCACGTCTTCCTGCCTACATGAAGATCCCTCTCCCCCCGTCCTCTCCTCGGCCAGAGTTTTGGCCGAGGAGAGGACGGGGGG
>Ga0209045_1001322_pt1 | contig 23093 bp, 21 predicted proteins | sample SaaInlLV_10m_DNA_4_FD_184664 | JGI IMG/M metagenome (GOLD analysis project Ga0209045, IMG submission 184664) | Marine microbial communities from expanding oxygen minimum zones in the Saanich Inlet - Saanich Inlet SI072_LV_200m_DNA (SPAdes) (version 2) | ecosystem: Environmental > Aquatic >...
GTTGCCAGGAAACAGAAAGGCCTCATTCGTCGAATGATGAACGCCGAGCCAGGAAACAGTGCCCGGCCTACGGCTTACCGATCCCTGGCGCGGGAGCATTCCGGCCTCCTCGGTACGTACGTCTGTACGCACCAAGGTGCCCGAAAACTCCCACATCCAGGCATCAGCAAGGGGTGGGCCCGCTATTCGCGCCCACCGCCACTAGGGCTGAGCGGATGAGAGCAACCGAGCGAGACACCATGGTCTCCCGGGGCTTTCTTCCCGATGGCCGTCAGGCGCTGAGAAACGGATAGATATGGCAGTTGAACACGGTGCAGTACCTTCTCCTCCGGTTGAGACGATCCGGACGGTCGCGATCATTGGCCTGGGGCTCATGGGAGGCTCCCTCGGACTCGGCCTCAAGCGGAGGCGACCGGACTTGCGTGTTCTGGGGCAGGCTCGCCGTCAGGAGACCATTGACGATGGCAAAGCAAGTGGCATGATCGACGAAGGGAGTGTCAACCCAGCGGACATTCTGGCTGAGGCAGACCTGACAATTCTGTGCGTCCCGATCAAGGTCACCATCGACTTTGCCGTGGAGAATGCTGACGTCTGGCGTCGAGGAGCGATTGTGACAGACGTCGGGAGTGTCAAGGGGGCGATCGTGGATGGGGCGCGACCTCCTCTGCAGGCACGCGGTGTCCACTTCATCGGTAGCCATCCGATGGCCGGGACGGAGAAGTCCAGCCTGTACAACGCCAAGGCGGATCTCTACGATGATGCGGTCGTCTTTCTGACCGAGGTTGAAGCGGACAGCGATTCGGCGATTGCGACAGTTGGGGCATTCTGGGAATCGCTCGGGATGGAACCCCACCGAATGCCTCCCGGTCCACACGATATGCTCGTGGCACGAACGAGTCACGTCCTCCACCTACTCTCCTTTGCCGCGGCCCGGGCTTACTTGGCCGACCCCGGCAAATCTGTGCTTGCAACAGGGGGAGGCTTCCGGGACTTCACGCGCATCGCAGCCAGCTCTCCGGACATGTGGACGCAGGTTTTCCGCCACAACATCGGTAACGTCCTTGCGGCATTGGAAGAGTTCCAGGGAGAGATCGATTCGGTCCGGGATATGTTGCAGGACGGGCGGTGGGAAGAGATGTGGGATTACCTTGCCGAGTCGCGGGACAGCCGGTCTGCGTGGTTCGACCAATGGCAGCAGAGGCGAGGGAATGAATCGTGACGGAACGCTCTCTGCTTGAAGCCATCACACACCCCGAAGATTTGCGGAAACTGCCGCTGGATCAGCTCCCGGAATTGGCCTGTCAGATCCGTGAGGAACTCCTCGACGTCGTTTCTAACAGGGGAGGGCATTTGGCCTCCAACCTCGGCGTCGTTGAGTTGACTGTGGCGCTGCTCCGGGCCCTTGATCTCGATAACGATTCTGTCGTCTGGGACACGGGACATCAGGGCTATGTCTTTAAAATGCTGACCGGGCGGAGGGACCTTCTGCATTCGCTGCGCCAGGACGACGGCTGCTGTGGCTTCCTCCACCGCGACGAGAGCGTCCACGATGTCTTCGGGGCAGGACATGCCGGCACCGCGATTTCTGCCGGGCTTGGGCTGGCTGCTGCACGGGACAGGTCGGGAAAGGCCGGAAAGGTCGTGGCTGTCGTTGGGGATGGAGCTTTGGGGACAGGGGTCTCTCTGGAAGGGCTGAACAGCATCATCGAGACGACTCAGGATTTCGTGCTGATCCTCAATGATAACCGCATGTCGATTGCTCCCAATGTCGGAGCATTGTCCCGGTATCTCAATCGAATTATCGCCGGCGAACGCTACAACCGGATCAAGCAGTTCGTTCGGGATCTCGTTTGCCGGATTCCCCGCTTTGGCGACAAGATCCGACGGCTCGTCCAACGTGCGGAGGAAGCCACCAAGAGCATGATCGTTCCCGGCGTCCTGTTCGAGGAACTCGGGTTGCGGTACATCGGCCCTCTTGACGGGCATGATCTGAGTCGTCTCGTCCCCACGCTCGAGACCTTGCTCCGCTTGCGTCAACCCTTGGTTATCCACGTGCTGACCGAGAAAGGACGAGGCTACCCTCAAGCGGAAAGTGAGCCTGAAGTCTACCATGGTCTGAGTCCCTTCGATGTTGAGCAGGGAGTCAGCAAATCGGGACCGGTCGATGCACGTGCCGTGACGTTCTCCGCCTGTCTCGGAGACGTTCTCAGTACGGCCATCGCGCGCGATTCACGAGTTATGGCCATCACGGCTGGTATGTGTCAGGGAACCGGCCTGAATCCCGTGCGCGAGAAACACCCGAAGCACTACTTCGACGTTGGGATTGCCGAGGAACATGCGGTCGTTTTCGCGGCCGGGCTTGCAGCCGCGGACTGTCGTCCGGTGGTAGCCATCTATGCATCGTTCATGCAGCGGGCAATGGACTATGTCTTCCATGATGTCTGCCTGCAGAATTTGCCCGTGGTCTTCTGCCTGGATCGGGCCGGAGTGGTTGCGGACGGGCCCACGCACCACGGCATCCTGGATATCGGGTTCTGGCAGACGCTGCCCAATCTCTCAGTCCTCCAGCCGGCTGATGAGTGGGAGCTCCAACTGATGCTTGACGCGGCCTTGGAGCGCGGTGCGCCTACAGTGATTCGATACCCCAAAGGCAATGCTGAGGTCCTTCCCGGGGACTCGAGGCCTCCTGTTGAATGGGGCAAAGCGGAAACGTTGCGCGACGGGGGAGACGTGGTCATCTGGGCCTCCGGTCGGGAAGCGGTGCGAGCTCTCGATGTCGCGGACGCGCTTGCGGCACAAGGAATCGAGGCCGGAGTCGTCAATGCCCGATTCCTGATGCCGATGGATGGCGCTCTACTCGCCACCCATCTCGAACGGGGAACGCCGCTCGTGACACTTGAGAACCACTGCGTTGAGGGCGGTCTTGCCACCTTGGTCGGGACGGAGGTCCAGAAACATGGCATGCCCACGAAGATGCTCTGCAAGGGGTGGCCGAGGGCGGTCGTGCCCTGGGGCAGTGAGGACGGAATCCGCAGGAAGTTCAGATTGGATACGGACAGCCTTGCGGCTGATATCGCCGATTTCGTGAACGCGTAATCGAGATCCAGGAGCCAGGAGGAGACGGACGATGCGTATTGGTTTGGCCGGTTGGGCGATCAACAGACGATTCCGGGACGAGAAGACCCCGCTGGCGGCACTGGAATTTCCGCGTGTCGCCCGGGAGGAGTTTGACATTGATCTCATCGAGTTGAACAACGTTTTCCTTGCCTCCCACGAAGACGATTACCTGAAGGAACTGGTACAGAGCGCCTGGGACCAAGGCGTCGAGATGCTGGGGATGGCCGTGGATGGCACAGGCAACCTGTCTGCTCTTGACGCGGACGAGCGAGCCGAAGCGGTCAGGAAGGCGATGGTCTATTTTGATGTTTCGGAGAAGCTTGGGTTGTCTTACTTCAGGGTAAACACCGGGGGCAGTGCAGACGGTCCTCCGGAGATGCTCTCTGCGTGCGTCGACTCCTTCCAACAGCTGGCTCAGGAAGGCGAGAAGCGCGGCATCAAGATTGTAACGGAGAACCACGGGGGACTCTCTACAGACCCGGCGATGATGGTGAAGTTGTTGGTCGGTGTTGATAGTCCGGCCATGGGATCCCTGCCCGATTTCGGCAACTTCCCTGAAGAGATTGTCCTGCCGGGGATGGCACAGATACTGCCCTTCGCTGCAGCGGCTCATGTGAAGTGGACCCGCCGTGACTCCGACCGCAATGTCGCGGATGGGAAGCGCGATGTGGTTGCCTTTGTGCAGCTCTGCCGTCAGATGGGCTTTGACGGAGCGTTGTTCATCGAGGATGGCGGAGCGTGCGACCATCGGGGTGTACTGGAACTCAAAGGCGCTCTTCTTGCAGCGATCAACAACCGTGGGTGAACCACTCACACCACGTTACCACTGAGGAAACACGATGGCGGAGAGCATTGGCGTCGGCATTGCCGGGTACGGTTACGCGGGACGGTCGTTTCATTCGTATCTGGCAGGACTTGCGGACGGGCTGCATGTGCGCGGCATCATGGCTCCTCGATCCGAGCAGCGTCAGCAGGCTGCGCGCGAGCACAGCTGCGCAACTTACGCACGTTTCGAGGATGTACTTGCGGATGATGGCGTCGGGCTCGTGGTCCTTGCCACGCCGCACGACACCCATTGTGATCTTGCGATCCAGGCCATGCAGGCCGGCAAGCACGTGGTCACGGATAAGATCATCTGCATGACGGTGGAGGAGGCGGACCGCATGATGGAGGAAGCGGAACGCCAGGGCGTGCTCTTCAGCGTCTTCCACAACCGACGTTGGGATGGAGATTTCCTGACCGTCAAACAGGTCATGGGCGAGAGCCTGCTGGGGGACATCAACCTCGTGGAGCAATGCGTCTATGGCTACAATTCCCCGCGCACGTGGAGGGGAGAGATTGGTCGCGTTGGCAGCTTGCTCTACGACTGGGGTGCCCACCTGGTGGACCAGGCCCTGCTGTTGATCCGGGAACCTGTGGACCACGTACTGGGGACTGCTCAGTTCAGGCGTGAGGGGCAAACGGTTGAGACTTGGGGGCGCTGCCAGATCACCTTTGCCGGCGGCACCGTGTGGGTGGTCGAGCAGAGCAATATGGCGCTGGCGACGAAACCACATTGGTTTATCCTGGGAACGACCGGAAGCTTGGTGAAGCATGGCGTCGATCCACAGGAAGCATACATGAAGCGCGGCGAGATCGAGAATGCGACCGAGAACCTGGCCGAGAGAGCTGTCGTGACCACGACGATGGAAGGGGAGCGGTCGACGGTCGTTCCTGAGACGATTCGTGGGGACTGGCGGGCCTACTATCAGAACATCGCCGATGTGCTGTTGACCGGGGCCGAGCTGGCCGTCAAACCGGCAGAGTGCCGCCGCGCGCTTCGGGTTCTCAACGCCTACAAAGAGTCGTGCCGGACCGGCATGCCGGTCATCCTGGATAACGATGTCGTCGTGTGAATACGCGGAGGGGATGCGGGGGTGCCGTTTGGGCCAGGGGAGGCTGACTTACGTGCCTGGGGGGTAGCCGACCGGTTGGGCCAGAAGCACCTTCTGGTCCGGCATGAGATCCAGAATATCAGTGAGTTCTTTCCGGTGGATCAGTCCAAGAACGACCGTAGAGAGCTTCTCTGAGGCAGCGTACAGATAGACATTCTGGCCGATAAACCCAACGTCTGTTGCGGAGTAGAACTCCCTGTCTTTCCGGCTGGCATTCTTCATCTTGCGGAAATCGGCGACATAGATCAGAATCACGGGGGCCGCTTTCGGGAAGGGCTGGATACCGATGGCCGGGCGGATGTCATCTTCCAGCACGCGGTTCAGTGCATGCGGGCGGGCCTGATAGAGGTAAACACCGTCCTTCATGGCTACGTACAGATCAATTTCCTGCCAATTCACCGCCGAAGGAGCCGTTCGCCTCCCGGAGCCTCCTCGATTGACTCCACACGCAGCCCAGAGCAGATTTGACAGCACTTGGCGGGAGAGTGCCCGGCGACTGAATGATCGCGATGAATGGCGCTCAGCCAACGCGGCCATCAGGGGCATCCCGCCCTCCTTATCCGGCTCAGGAAGCTCAATTCTGCCGTCGTCCTGAGCGTGAGCCGTGAGGATCAGGAGAAGTGCGGATCCAAGAGCAAGGACGGCGGTGCGCGCCTTCTTGGTGGTCATTGTATGCCTCTCGGTGTCACATTCAGGGAGCGGGCGTTTTGCCCTGCCGACTCAGGCCGTCAGGCATAGTTGCCTTCACGGCGCCAAACGTCAAGCATGAGCTCATAGCGTTCAAGCCGCATGCCGGTATAGATGCAGTTGCTGGTAGAGAAGATGTACCCGCCGTGAGGCATGCCATGGCGCAGAGCGTAACGTGCTGACTCGACACATTCCTCTTCGGTGCCGGTATCGAGGAGACCGCAATTCACGTTTCCGATCAGGCAGACTTGGTCACCGACGAGGCGCTTCACTTCAGCGATGTCTACACTGCCCTGTGGATCCAGAGAGTGCAGGGCGTGCGGCGCGGCCTCGAGGAGCTGGTCGAGAATGGGCATGATGTTGCCGTCGGTGTGTTTGATGACGTGGAACCCAGACTCACGGTACCCCGCGATCAAGTCGCTCAGGTAAGGTGTGACGAACTCACCGAATTGGGCGGGACTGAGGAAAGGCCCCGTATTGAAGCAGTAATCGGAACAGAGCGCGAAGCCATCGAGGACGCCGTGCCTGCGGTACTCTTCCCCACTCGCCAGAGCGGCGTCTACGCGTTGGGCGGCCGCGTCCTTGAGGGCAGCAGGTTCATCGGCGATGCGATAGGCGAATTCGGCAAGGGCATTCCCGTGCGGCACGGAGTACGTAGCATCGCCGTGGGTCATGAGGAAGTAGCGGTCCCCGGCTTTCTCGCGAATCAGCTCCGCAAGTCGCAGCGTCTCCGGCAACGTTCGTGGGTTCGGATGAATGAAAATCGCGCTGTGCTCAAAAGTCTCAGCAACAGCGATATGCAGGTCGGCGATGTCGTTCCGATGCAGATCCTGCTCCGCCGATTCCATCTGCTCCCACTGTCCATAGTTCCGGTGGCTTGGGTGGACTTTCCCAAACGCCTCCATAGTCAGGAAGAAGACGAGCTCGAAATGCGGAACGCGGCCGGAAAACTGCCGGCGTTCGAGAGCGGCTATAAAACGGTCTCTGGGGAGCATGACGTTTCCTGGCGTGTACTGTCGGTCAACCTGTCAGTTTCTGAAGAGCTTCGATGGCGATAGCGCTCATGAAGCGAATGCCGTTCTCAATGGCCTCGTCCCTGAAGTTGAAATGGGGATTGTGGATCGGGGCGCAGTCCTCTCCCATCCCAAGCCACACCATGGCTCCGGGGGTGTCATCGATGTAGTAAGCGAAGTCTTCGCCGCCCATGCATGGCACATCAACGTCGATCCACTGATCCGGCCCAAGATGTTCGGTCACGACGACCTGCGCCAGCTCAACCATGGTTTCGTCGTTCACGGTTGGGAGGTAGGCCGGTGTGTACTCGATAGTGGCGTTTGCCCCCATGGCTTTACAGGTGCCGTGAACGAGGCGCTCAATCTCCGTTGTGATGGTCTGCCCCACTTCCTGAGTGAGGTAGCGGATGGTGCCTTCCAGCTCCACACTGTCCGGAATGATGTTTCCGTTGGTGCCTCCCGTGAATCGACAGACGCTCACTACCGCGGCATCGAGGGCACTCACCCGCCTGGCGACGACGGTCTGCAGGGCCTCCACAACACGGGCTCCCGCCAGAACGGGGTCGACGGCGGCTTCGGGTCGTGACCCGTGGCCGCCTTTCCCCTCGATCCGGATGGTGAAGAACCCTGCAGCTGCCATCAGGGCGCCCGGCCGTGACGCGATCGTGCCCACGGGGTTGCCTGGCCAGGCATGGAGTGCGAAGGCGGCCCCCTGCGGCGGGTTCTTCAGCGCTCCCGCCTCCACCAAATCCCGTCCGGCAGCGACCACCTCCTCGCCTGGCTGGAAGACAAAACGAACCGTTCCCGGCAGTACATCTTTCAGCTCGTTGAGTACGAGAGCCGTCCCAGCGAGAACGGCCGTATGTCCATCGTGCCCACACGCATGCATTGTCCCGGGGGTCTCAGACGCGTATGGGAGACCAGTGGCCTCGCAAAGGGGAAGCGCGTCCATGTCAGCCCGGAGGGTGACGCACGGGCCGGAGTTCGGGCCGCTTAGCAAAGCGACGACATCGGTCTCCAGAAAGGGAGGAAGGACGTCGGCTGCTGTTTCGGACAGCAGTTCACGCACAAGAGCGGACGTGCGGCGCTCCTCAAGAGCCATTTCAGGATGGGCGTGAATGTCGTGGCGGAGAGCCGTCACTCTTGGGAGAATACCCGAAATGGCGGCTGCGAGGCGTTGTCTCGTGTCCATAGTGCTCACCAGAGGGCGCAGCGAGGCGCGTTTGTGGTTGGTTGACGGAATCAGTCGCAGACAGTAACGTTAACTATATAAGATTGCGAACGCGCAATGGTCCTCCTCGAGGACGAATGCTGTCCCAGTGCTCCGCCAAGCTGTCCGTCCCTGGCGAAGCAACCCGGCTGGAAGGAGATGACAACGTTGAGGCGTGCCCCACTGCCAAGACACCCAGTTCTCGGCCGCCGGATAGCGGGTGCGGTTGCTTTGGCAGTGGTTCTGTGCCTGTCGGGCGGCATTGCCACGGCCGCTTCGGCGGTCTTTCGCCGAGTGGAGCGTCGCCCGCTTCCGACCGGCTGGACCCAGCCCGAGCTGACAAGATCACCGGCCACCGGACGCCTGACATACAAGCCCTCAATTCCAGAGGATTTCGAGGAACGCGAGATGGGGGGACTCTTGGATGTTCGTGCCGTCACGGTCCATGTGAACTCTGTGCATGGGCGCATACCTCGGGCAGGACCTCAGTTGCGTCTGATTGGCCGCAACGGCCAAGGGGTGGTCGTTAAGGCGGGCATCTGGACGCCAGTCAACGGACGCTTCCTGCGCGTCATTGTCGAGGATGGACGATACATCCTCGAGTCCATGAGCCCTCGCCGCCGATGGCGGATGATGCGCGTCCGCCAGTGAAAGTCGACGATGGCTCCTCCTCTTTCCACTTCCTGCCCTGACGACGTGTTGTCTGTACTCCGCTATCTACGCCAGGCCGGTCATGATGCGTTCCTCGTCGGCGGCTGCGTCCGCGACCATCTGCTGGGCATTCCGCCCAAGGACTGGGACATCGTCACCGACGCTGTGCCTGACCAGGTCGAGGCCCTTTTCCCCCGAACAGTGCCAATCGGCAAGGCTTTTGGCGTAATCTTGGTGGTAGGCAACGAGAGGGAATACGAAGTCGCAACATTCCGAGGCGACGGGGAATACCATGACGGTCGCCGCCCAGAGAGTGTCCATTTCTCCTCGGCGGAAGAAGATGCTCGACGGCGTGATTTCACAATCAATGCCCTCATGTATGACCCGTTTGAGGACCGTGTGATCGATTACGTCGACGGGCGAGCGGATTTGGCGGCCGGCGTCATTCGGGCGGTGGGTGTCCCCGAGCAGCGTTTCCGTGAGGACGCCCTTCGGTTGCTCCGAGCTGTTCGCTTCGCCGCCCGCACGGGTTTCCGGCTGGAACCGGCCACGGCCGCCGCTGTTGAGGGCCTCGCCGGCACGATCAACCGCGTGAGCTGTGAGCGCGTTGGGGACGAGATTAGGCGCATGCTCAGCGAGGGTTCTGCGCGGCCATCCCTTGAGCTTCTTCGAGGAACCGGGCTCCTCACCTGCGTTCTGCCCGAAGTCGCAGCGATGGGCGGGGTTCCTCAGCCGCCGCAATTCCATCCTGAGGGAGACGTTCTGACGCACACGCTCCTGATGCTGGGGCATCTCGACAAAACCGTGTCGCGATCGCTTGCTTGCGCAGGGGCGGCTGATCCGGAGCGGGACGACCTCTGTTGCGGAGGCATAGCCGAGGCGAAGCAGAGGTTCCTGGTCCGGCCGGAGAGCGCCGGTGGTTTGGTGATACACGATGGACATGACCGAGAAGCCCTCGCCTGGGCAGTTCTACTCCACGACGTGGGGAAGCCGGACACGCTGACCTTCGCCGATCGCATTCGGTTCAACGGCCACGACGCGAAGGGAAGAGAGATTGCGGAGGCGGTCCTGGCCCGTTGTCGGCAGCGAGTTAAGACCGCGGGCCTCGCGTCTGAACTGATTTCCGGGCATATGAGGTTCGCTCACATCCAGAGGATGCGCGAAGCGAAGCGACGGCGTTTCCTTCAGAATCCAGCATTCCCACTCCATCTCGAACTGCACCGCCTTGACTGTGTGGGCAGCCATCAGGACTTTGCCCATTTTGACTTTGCCCTCGAAGCCTGGCATGAGGAGGCCATGCGCCCCGTTCCGCCGGCTCCCTTGCTTACAGGCCGAGACCTGCTGGAGATGGGCTATGGCGCAGGACCCCGTATGGGGGAGATTCTCCGCGCGGTGGAAGATGCCCGCCTTGAGGGAGCTATCGCGGATTCAGCCACGGCCAAGGCATGGGTGAAAGCGCGGTACGACGTTCAGGCGTGACGCCTACCAATCGTAGGATCTCTCGGGGAGGGGGTCCTGCGAGTCCGCCAGGCGGTCCGTGAGTAGGCCCATCATGTCCTGCCTCAACGTCCCGTAGCCTGGATCACGCCATAGGTTCCGGAACTCTCCCGGATCATTGCTCAAGTCGTAGAGTTCGCCAAAGGGGCGCCCCGGGTAGTGGATGAGTTTGGTGTCAGACGTACGGATGCCGATCTGTGTGATCGATTCCGGCTGCAGTCCACGCGCCGCGAGGTCGGGGGCCTCACGCTCCTGAATCAGAACAGACTCCCGCCCAGCCCCTGCCTCAGGCTCCGCCAGGAGTGACGCTACTGAATGCCCTTGCACACCCGCGGGGATGGGAAGCTCACAAAGATCAAGAAGGGTCGGCATCACGTCCACACTCTCCACCATCTCGGCCGTTTCCTTCCCGCGGCCGCCGCCGCCCGGGACATGCCACATCATGGGCACATTGATGACTTCATCGAAGAGGAAGGGCCCATGGCGCCACTGGTAGTGATCGTTTAGGGAGAGACCGTGATCTGCGGTAAAGAGCACAATGGTCTCTTCCCAGATGCCAAGCTCCTTCAGAGTCGAAACGACGCGCCCGAATTGCTTGTCAATGAAGCGCATCTGGTCGTAACTCGACGCAATGTGGCGACGCAGAGCGGCTTCGTCCGGCTGGCGTCCACGAGCCAGATAGCCTTCGTAGCATTGCCGATAGAACTCCGGTCGGAGATCCAGATCATCCAGATCAAGTATGGGTATCGGCACATCCTCCGGGGCGTAGTGATCGGTATATCCCAGAGGCGGCGTTGAAGGCGGGGAAAGCTCATGAAACGAACAGGAACAGAAAAACGGCGTGCTATCGGAGGCGCTGCGGCGAATGAAGTCGATCGTCTGGCTGACCGTCCAGTGAAGCTCGTGAAGTTCCTCCGGTACATCCTTCCGTTGTCTGACGAGTTCAGCCTGTTCGGGGGCCTGTTCCCGCACCCAGTCGAGGTATTCATGTCCCAGTCGGTTCTCGCTCAGATGGACCTCGTCAAAGCCATAGTATGGTTCACTGATGGCCGGGCAGAAGCCATCGGTGTAAGCTTGCTGAGGCTCGAAGTGGATCTTACCGGCGGCCGCGGTTGCGTAGCCGGCCTCTGAGAAGACCTGTGGAAGCGTTACTTCCGTTTTCGGGAGCGGGAGACCGTTGGCCCAGACGCCGTGGACGTGGGGGTAGCGGCCTGTGAACAGCGAAGCGCGAGTCGGCATGCAGACGGAGTGCGTGCAGAAGGCGCGGCGGAGCAGGACAGAGTCCCGGGCAAAGGCATCAATCCGGGGTGTCTCCAGCAGCGCGTTCCCATAGCAACCGAGCATATCCGTTCGGTGCCCATCTGTGATGAACAGGACGACATTCTTCGTCTGCATCGGTGTGCTCCTTCCGCATCCGCTGTATAAAGAAAGGCCCCCTGACTGTCGTAGGGGAAGAGGGGGGGGGAAGTAAGACAGCCAGGGGGTTATACAATTAAGGTACGATGCGCAGCCGTCGGAATCAAGGGCAGGGCGTTCCTGTTTTTGCCGACATCCACTTGGGCCGGCTGACTTGCAGGCCCGAGTGGATCGCTCAGGCCACAGGATCACGAGGCCGTGTCAACGGCGTTCTCCGACTCGTAGAGTACATACTCGACCGAGTCGACCAGGGCTTCCCAACTGGCCTCGAGGATGTTCTCGCTGACGCCGACAGTGCCCCAAATATTCTCACCGTCCCCGGACTCAATAAGCACTCGCGTCTTTGCCGCAGTACCGACAGCACCATCAAGAATGCGGACCTTGAAGTCGCGCAGGCGGACGTTCTCTACCGCAGGGTAGAACTTGGTGAGTGCTTTGCGCAGGGCCAGATCAAGCGCATTGACCGGACCATCGCCCTCGGCCGCGGTGATCTCCGTCTCGTCTTTGACGCGAATCTTGATCGTTGCTTCTGAAAGGCAGGGCACATCGCTGCCGCGTTTCTCGACAATGACCCGGAACCCCTCCAGCTCGAAAAACGGTTTGTGCTTCTTCAGGGTCTTCTGCAGAAGCAGCTTGAACGAGGCGTCGGCGGACTCGAACTCATAGCCTTCGGCCTCGGAACGCTTGAGCTCAGAAAGGATCTCCTTCACCTCCGGGCTTTTGGGGTCCAGTTTTATGTTATGCTCTTCCGCTTTGAGCATGATGTTGCTTCCACCGGCCAGGTCGGACACGAGCACACGGCGATGGTTTCCGACAGTCTCCGGCTCAACGTGCTCAAATGTGTGCGGGTTTTTGGCGACCGCATTGACGTGCATGCCGCCTTTGTGTGCGAACGCACTTGCACCAACAAAGGGCTGGTGACCATTCGGGCGCATGTTGGCAAGGTCGTATACGAACTTGCTCAGTTCGGTTACGTGGGTGATTGCGCCGGGGTTCACACAGCGGCGGTCAAGCTTGGTTTCCAGGTTTGCGGAGATCGCGCACAGGTCGGCGTTGCCGCACCGTTCGCCGATACCGTTAAGAGTGCCCTGGATTTGGGTGCAACCGGCCTCAAATGCCGCCAGCGAGTTGGCCACTGCACAGGCAGTGTCGTTGTGACAGTGAATACCGAGTTCCGGACCTCCCGGGAAGGCGGCCTTGACCTCCGTGCAGACACGCGAAACGATGCTCGGAAGCGTTCCCCCGTTTGTGTCGCACAGGACGAGTGTGGTGGCGCCGGCCGCCGCTGCTTGACGCAGTACATCCAAAGCGTACCCAGGTGCATCCAGATAGCCATCGAAGAAGTGCTCGGCATCAAAGATGACCTCCTTGCCGCTGTCTTTGAGGAAGCGGCATGAGCTACTGATCATCTCCAGATTCTGATCCGGACTGACTCTGAGAACGTCATGTACGTGGAGGAGCCAGCTCTTGCCGAAGATCGTTGTCACGGGGGTTCCCGCCTGAAGCAGTGTGCGCAGGTTGGGGTCATCTTCGGGAGCGAACTGAGCACGGCGTGTGCTCCCGAAAGCAGCGATCCTCGCATGACTCAGGGGTTTGCCGCGCATCTCCTCGAAGAAAGCCATGTCTTTGGGATTCGAGCCCGGCCAACCGCCCTCGATGTAGGAGACTCCGAACAGATTGAGGCGTCGTGCAATGCGTATCTTGTCCGTCACCGAGAAGGAGACGCCTTCCCCCTGCGTTCCGTCGCGCAGGGTGGTGTCGTAGAGTTGGACATCCAGATTCTGTGCTTTTTCGTCGTTCATCGATCTTATTCCGATCAATGTAGAGCCCGTTCTTTCGGGCAGATTGGATCATTGGGCAAGGGACGGAGGGTCAGCCGAGATCCTCGATCCGGATGACCACAGGTGGCTCGACCACTTCCTCGAGCTCTCGCATCCTGTCCAAGGCGGCCTGCAAATCGGACTCCCTGGCCTGGTGGGTGAGAATGATCATCGGCACGGAGGCCTGTGATGTCTCCTGTTGCGTGACGCTCGCAATGCTGATGTTCGCCTGGCCAAGAACGCCGCTGATGAGAGCAAGCACTCCTGGTTGGTCTTTGACTTGCAGGCGCAGGTAGTAGCGAGTGGCCACATCCGCCATGGGGACAATCGCGGAGTAGGCGCAGTGAGGGCGGAAGGCGGGCACGCGGTGATGCGAGCCAAACTTGAGGTTCAAGCCAACGTCCATCACATCTGCCACCACGGCACTCGCCGTTGCTTCGCGCCCGGCGCCCCGGCCGTAGTACATGGTGCCGCCAACCGTATCACCTTCGACCCACACAGCATTGAATACGCCTGAGACGTGCCCCAGCAGGGATGACGTAGGGATCAGAGCCGGATGGACCCGCATCTCTACGTTGGCGTCCTCTTGCTTGATGATGGCCAACAGCTTGATTCGATACCCGAGATTCGTCGCGTACTCAATGTCCTGCAACGTCACGTTCCGGATTCCCTCGACGTGAACGGGGTCCATGCCAAACCACTCCCCGTACGCCAGGGAAGCCAGGATGGTTGCTTTGTGAGCGGTGTCGATGCCATCGACGTCGAACGACGGATCCGTTTCGGCATAGCCAGCTTCCTGAGCGGCAGCCAGGACGTCGTTGAAATCTGCCTTCTCCCTTTCCATTCGGGTCAGAATGTAGTTGCAGGTTCCGTTAAGGATGCCCACGATCTCAACGATGCGATTGCCCACCAAGCCCTCACGCATGGCCTTGATCACAGGAATGCCGCCGCCCACACTGGCCTCATAATAGACGTCCGAGGACGATCCCTGTGCTGCCTGGAAAATCTCTGCCCCGTGGTGCGCCAGCAACGCCTTGTTGGCCGTCACAACGGGCTTGCCATTTGCGAGTGCCTGCAGGACAAAATCCTTGGCGATCGTCGTGCCGCCCACCAATTCGACCACCACATCTATCGCGGGGTCGTTCAAGAGACTGCTCGCGTCGGTGGTGAGGGTGACATCGTCGGGCAGGGAGATGCCGCGGTCGGTTGTGATGTCGAGGTCCGCGATGGTGGCGATCACCGGGCGCAGTCCGCTGCGCTCAGCAATCAGGTCACCGTTCTGGAGGACGCATTCGACCACTCCAGCACCAACGGTTCCGAAGCCAATCACTCCGATATTCACTGTCTTCATGGTATATGCCTCGATTCTCTGCCATTGAAAAAGCCCTTCCTGCCTCACCGGCGAGAAGGGCTCAAGAAGATACCTGATGTGCTCGTGCATCTCCCTAGACGCGAAGGGTGCCCTCCTGCGGCTGGGGTGTTATAATTCGTGTTCCGAGATGCAGTTTCACGGCTATCAGCTCTCCGTGGAGTCACGCGTAACAGGCGGCTGCGAGCCTCGCAGCACTGTCGTGTAACATACTGTGAGGGGGGCAGGATGCAAGAAGTGCGCCAACCGCGTCCGGGGGTTGGGATGGTGTGTTTATGACAGTATTGTCCTCTCAGACTCAACCTAGAAGACAGCATGATCGTTTTGGCGAGACAGGCAGGAGTGCAACGATGAAGATTTCGGTAGGGAACCAGATGATCGCGACGGCCGGAACGGCTCTGGAGCGTTTCGAGCTTGCGAAGCAGGCCGGACTGGATGGCGTGGAGATTTGGTTGGGGACGGCCGATGCGAACATGGAGAGTAGCGATGACGATATCCGTCAACTGGCTGACACGATAGGTGAAGCGGGGCTTGCCTGCTCGTCAGTAGCGTCCACTCTTGGCTGGCAGAACCCCATCACGTCGTTAGACGACAGTGTGTTCGAACAGGCGTTGACGGGTGGTAGACGGCAGATCGAGGTGGCACGCCTACTCGGGACAGATGGGATCCTGATCGTTACCGGGCGCGTTTTGCCTGAGGCACCGTACCGCCAGGCCTGGGATCGTATGGTGTCGGGGTTCAGGTCCCTATGCGCATTCGCCGCGGAACACGGGGTCCGGATCGGGGCCGAAACGTGTCCCAAGCTGTCCAAGAACCTGATGACGCCGGGGGAGTGTTTGACGTTCATCGAGGCCGTAGACCATCCGGCGATCGGGATTTATCTGGACACCGCCAATGTCACCTACAGTGGCTATGCACAGGATTTCATCCATGACCTGGGCGACCGGATCGTGCGCATCCATGTGAAGGACTTCACGGCACCGGACGAAAAGGGAGCCTACCGTGGAACATGGCCGGGCAATGGCACAGTGGGTTGGGAAGCGATAGCTGAAGCCTGCAAGGACACGGGGTATAACGGCTGGGCCGTGCTTGAGTTTTCACCTGTCGAGGGTGAAGAGAAGGGGCTTGACTTGCTGAAGACTGCGCGGAATTCGACGGATTCCATCTTCAATGGGTGATGGGAGTTGAGGGTCGAGGTCGAGACGCTTCCGGTGATGCTCTCCCTATTCCGGTGCCGCCGACACAAGGGCCGTGCAGCCAAGCTCCCCTTCAGGGCCAAAGAAGCTTCATCATCTCGGCGCGAAGTTCCTGAGCGAGCGACTCCGTGTCCTCACGCCTTGCCAGGTTGTGCCATTCGTGGGGGTCAGTCCGGTGATCGTAGAGCTCCTCTTCTCCATTGCCGCACAGCGTGTAGCGATGCGTCTTGGAGCGAACGGTGTGATGGACTCCCGTATCGCCTCGAACCGATGTGAGAGCGACGGGAGGGCCTTCCCAGGCGTCTGCCGCGGGCGTTCGCAGCAACGTCCGAAGGCTTTTTCCTTCAAGCGCGATTCCGCTTGTTCCCGTGTGTGGTTCGAGCGCTAGACCGCAGAGGTCATTCAGGGTCGGGTAGACATCGATAAGTGACACGGGCAGGCGGCATTCGCCATTCCTTGCCGAAACGCCCGGGGCACTGATGACAAGTGGCACCTGACAGGACTCTTCCCACAGCGAGTCTTTGAAGATGTACTCCTTCTCCCCCATGTGGTAGCCGTTGTCACTGGTAAACACGATGATCGTGTTGTCCCGATAGGGACTCCCATCCAACGCGTCCAGGATCTTACCCAACTGATCATCCATGAAGGCGACGCAGGCCAGGTAGGCCTGAAGCCATTCTCTCCACACCGCTTCGCCTCGCTTAAGCAATAGACCGTAAGTGAGAAAGCCGTAGGGGCGATGCTCAATGAGAGCACGTGCACAGTCTGCCAGATCGTCCTTCAACTGGGGAGGAAGCTCGATCTCATCCAACGGGAATCGGTCGAAATACTCTTGCGGCGCATTCAGCGGTGTGTGCGGCTTCATGAACCCGACACTGAGGAAAAAGGGGGTGTTGTGGTCACGTTGGAGGACGTCGACGGCCCACGCTGCGCTCTTCTCGTCCGGCAAGAGATCACGATTGCTGTCATCGGTGTAGTGAAAAGGTTGCTGCCTGCCATCGACGGCTTCGTCAATCTCCCCCGTGAACACATCCGCCAGGGGACCGAAACACTTCTCGATGTGGTGGGCGATGCGTCTGCCGTTGAGGAAGAAGCGATCGATGCCTTCGTATCGCCTGACGTAGGAGGCAAAGGGTTCGCCGTCGTAGAGCCATTCGCGGTCCGGGCGCCCCACTTGTGCGTTCGCATCGCGGTCCCAGAGCATCGGACCGTAGTCAGGGCCGTGTCCGTAATCGGTCCACCAGCTGGGATCAACCACACCTTCGTGGAGGACCTTGCCGACACCGTAGACGGCATAGCCGTTGTCCTTGAAATGCCTGGGCATCATGACCGCGTCCCGCAGAAGCGTCTTCCCCCAGTTCGGGTGTGTGTACAGGCCGGTTGTGGCGAGGGGAGTGCTTGTCCGCCAATGGTCCCAGAGGGTGAAATGGCCGGTCGTGTGCGGATAGAGGCCGCTGAACAGACTGCTGCGCGAAGGCAGACAGATCGGGCTGTTGCACTGCGCATTCGGGAAGCGGACGCCGGCCGACATGATCCGCTCGAGATTCGGGGTCGGGGCAGAGGGGACGCGTCCCATGTTCGTGACCGCGTTGTTGAGGTCATCACAGATCACAAATAGAACGTTCGGCCGTTGGTCTGGCGGAACTGGAGCTACCGGCATGTCGCGGTTCCTTTGAGGAGCATGGGTTCAGGCTGACGCCATGGGGTGGCAGCAGTCGGCGTCTCGTCTTCCGGCGCTTGTCACTCACGGGGCATCACGGCTTCCCCGAATCACGCCCGGAAAGCCGGTCCATGTGGTCATCCCACTCAATCGGGAGACGATGGGTCTTTGCGCTGTTACACGCCTTGCAGCAAGGCACGACGTTGCCTCTGGTTGAGAGTCCTCCGCGGATCACCGGGACAACATGGTCCATGGTGAGGTCACCAGGATGGAACCGCTCTCGGCAATAGTGGCACTGTCCCCGGCCAAGAATGTTCTTCCACCACTGGGACTTCCGGAGTTTGCGGGCTCTCGATTTCTCCCGCTTCACGTGCTCCTCGTCTGCCGGCACGAAGTAGTCATCAAAGTCAATATTCTCAGCCATGAACGTTTCCGGCTAGTCTGTTTCCCTTCAGGGCAGGAAGGGGAAGTAGTCTTTTGTCTGGTCTGCCGGGAGGCCGCGACCATACTGTGAGACCATCACGGTTTCGGCAGACATGACCTTACTGCCGTGTTCCTCACCGTATAGGCGCACCAGTGTCTCCCGGGCAGCATCTGCCGTGTGCCTGAATCTCGCCTCGAGCTGTTTGCGAAGCCATGCCCTGCGTTCGGCATCGCTTTCAGGGACCTGGTCCAGGCGTCCGCCATTGTATGGCAGCCACTCGTAGACCTGGGATACATGGCAATGGGCCATATCCACCTTGCGCTCGAAGACGTCGTCCGTATCAATGGCGATGGTCGGTACATAAGGCGTTGGCAGCTTGAAGCTGTCGAAAAAGTAGCCGACGACCGGGGCTCGCTCGAGTGCAGGGGTGAGAGCCGCGACGTTGGGGACGGTCACCGTGTAGGCGGCATCCTGCACGACAGTCCCGACAGCCCGATGGTCGGGATGGTAGTCATTGGCCCGGTGGCAAAGGACGAGGTCGGCTTTCCACTCGCGCATGATCTCGATGGTCAGTTTGCGGGTTGCCACATCGGCTTCCAATTCCCCGTTGTGAATGTCCAGCACATCGTAGACAATGTCAGCGATTGCCCCGGACGCTTTGGCCTCTGCACACCGGCGCCTGGCAAGAGGGCCTCCTCCCATGGAGAAGTGGCCGGTATCGCCATTGGTCATGGACACGAATTTGACCCGATGCCCGAGGGCCCGGTACTTCATCGCTGCGCCGCCAAAACGGAAATCACAGTCGTCTGGATGGGCACCGAAGCAAAGAACGTTCAGGGGCTTCTCGAGCATGGTGTTGGCCTCCTCTTCGCCGCAAGCTGCGACTTCCTTTCCTGTGCAATCTGACCGTCTGGCAATGATAGTGCAGGATGCGGACGAGGGCAATACGGCAGGGGCAGATCACAGCAAGTAAGGGTGGGGCACGCCGCGCCCTCTCTCGCCGGCAAAACTGATGGCATTGGTGGCAGACAGCCCGTGAGGACTTGACAGATAGTGGTTAGGCGTGGTTCAGTTCTACAGGGGCAGGAACAGCGCCCCCTTGTCAACCACTGAGGTGTCACCGGCTTCCAGCCGGTTGAAGGAAGGAGGCCATCATGCAGTCAGATCGGGTCAAACTCGGCTTCGTCGGCGTCGGAGCCATGGGACAGTGCGCCCATTTGCGCAACTACTGTGACCTGCCGGTCTGTGACGTCGTGGCCTTAGCCGAACTGCGGCCAAAGACGGGGCATGCAGTGGCCCAGCGCTACGGCGTGGAACGCGTCTATCGAAGTGCTGAGGAAATGCTCGCCTCCGAGCCCCTGGACGCGATTGTCGCGAGCCAGCCGTTCGACCGACACGGTGTGCTGCTTCCTCAGTTGCTCCGAGCCGGTAAGCCGATATTCATCGAGAAGCCACTTTCGAGTTCCCCCGACGCGGGACAGGCAATTCTGGGTGCTGTTCAGACAAGCGGCACATGGGTCATGGTAGGCTACCATAAACGGAGTGATCCGGCGTGTGCCTATGCTCTGGAGACGATACGGGAACTACGAAATTCCGGGGAACTCGGGCGAATGACATACATCCGGATCCTGATGCCTGCCGGAGACTGGGTGGCAGGTGGGTTTACCTGCTTGATTAACAAGGGGGACGCAGCCCCGCCCCTTGAGCGGGAGGCCGCAACAGTTGATATGGACGATGAGACGCAACGCGCTTACACCACGTTCGTCAACTACTACATCCATCAGATCAACCTGCTGCGGTTCTTCCTTGAAGAGCCCTATCATGTGACCTATGCGGACCCGTCGGGCGTGATGCTGGCTGCCGAGAGCGAGAGCGGCGTCCCAGGTGTTATCGAGATGTCGCCGTACCACACATCGATCGCCTGGCAGGAATCCGTTCTTGTCTGTTTCGAGCGGGGGTACGTCAAGGTTGAGCTACCGGCTCCCCTGGCTCTGAACCGTCCGGGGCGAGTTGAGGTCATGCGGGATCCTGAGCATGCGGCCAACCCTGACACCACGTCGCCGCACCTGCCGTGGGTTCACGCGATGCGCCAACAGGCCATCAACTTCGTGGCTGCGGTTAAAGGGGAACGTCCCCCTGTCTGTAGCGCGGCCGAAGCGCTGGAGGACCTACGCGTTGCACGGGACTACATCCGCCTGCTAAAGGGCCAATAGAGCCGGTTGGTGATTGTGAGTGTTCGGGGGTACAATGGGCATTCAACTCGGGCAATAATGGAGATTCTGCAGTGAGCAAGGTGCAAATCAAACCAGTGCGCCCAGTCTTCCCGTCCCCTGCGGGACTCGTCACCAGCGTTGACGCGGAGGGCCGCCCCAACATCATCACGTTGGGAGAGATCTTCAACATCAGCATCCGGGAACCGGTGATTGTCGGCATTGCGATCGCCAAACCACGGTACTCCCACGCCCTGATCAGTGCGTCGAAGGAATTTGTTGTCAACCTGCCAACCGCGGACATGGTCGCGACCGTCGACCACTGCGGGATGGTGTCCGGACGTAACGTCGACAAGTTTGCGGCTTATGGACTGACCGCGCTTCCGGCCGCTGAAGTCGCAGCTCCCCTGATTGCCGAATGTCCGGTCAACATTGAGTGTCGGGTGTTGAGCGTTCAGGAGATCGGAGACCACGATCTGTTTGCCGGCGAAGTGGTGGCAGTCCACGTGGATGAAGACGGTGTGACCCCGGACGGCACGGTCAGTACCAGCTCGGTTGACCCGCTTTGCTTCATGAATTGGGAATACTGGACCACAGGGCAACCCCTCGGACGGATTGGATTCACACGGAGAGAATAGAAGATGAGGGACCGGCCGCGGCTCCAGCGCAGCTACCGGCTTATCCGGGGAGACGAGGGGTGAGATGAGACACTCCTGATCACCGATTCCACGACACGCGGCAATGGTAGCGCCCTGAAAGGGACAGGTCGATGATGAACCGTCGTGACTTCTTGGCAGACATGATTGCAGGTGCAGCGGCTGTGGCAGTTCTGTCCCCTCGTGAAGCGCCGGCCCAGACCACTGCCCCTCGCCCCAATGTGCTGTTCATCGCGATCGACGATCTGAATGACTGGATTGGCTGCCTCGGCGGGCACCCGCAGGTCAAGACGCCAAATCTGGATCGTCTTGCGGGGCGGGGTGTCCTCTTTTCCCGCGCCTACTGCTCAGCACCTGCCTGTAATCCGTCCCGGGCCAGTCTGATGACGGGCGTCTTGCCCTCTACATCCGGCGTCTACCTGAACGGGCAACCGTGGCGCCCCGTGATGAAGGACGTGACGCCGCTCCAGGAGTCATTCAAACGGGCTGGTTACGACGTCCTCGGCCGAGGGAAGATCTACCATCACGGGCGTGGTGAGGAGTTTTTCACGGAGAGCGGCTGGGACACGTACATCCCAAAGAGTGGAGATCCACTGCCACCCACACGGCCGGTCAGCGGAATCCCCAAGACCAGTCACTTTGACTGGGGACCTGTCTCTGCCCCCAATACTCAGATGGATGACACCAAGGTCACTGACTGGTGCATCGAACAATTGAGTAGGTCCAGACAGAGACCGCTCTTCCTTGCCTGTGGTCTCTTCAGGCCGCACTTGCCCTGGTACGTGCCTCAGGAGTGGTTTGACCTCTATCCGCTTGAGGACATCGTCCTGCCGACCGTCAATGACGATGACCTGGCTGATATCCCGCTCGCAGGTAGACGGATGGCGCGTCCCGAACGCGACCATCACAACGTGAACAAACACGGACAGTGGCGTCAGGCCGTTCAGGGGTACCTGGCGAGCATCAGCTTCACGGACTGGAATGTTGGGCGCCTGCTGGATGCTCTGGACCAGAGCCCATACAAGGACAACACGCTGATCGTCCTGTGGGGTGACCACGGATGGCACCTCGGGGAGAAGCTGCACTGGCGTAAGTTTGCCCTCTGGGAAGAGGCGACGCATGCCCCCCTCATGTTCGTAGTTCCCTCCCTCACCCCGGTCGGCCGCGTCTGCCAACGGCCGGTCAGCTTCGCCGATATCTACCCAACCCTCAAAGACATCTGCCGGCTCCCTGCACCCAGCCAAGAACTCGAAGGCGTCAGCCTCAGGCCACTCCTGGCAGCCCCCGAGGCGAGCTGGGAACGACCGGCACTGACCACGCATGGTCGTGGCAATCACTCCGTCCGTTCCGAGAAATGGCGGTACATCCGTTACAGCGACGGCTCTGAAGAGCTGTACGATGAGGAGAAGGATCCCCTGGAATGGACAAACCTCGCGGGGGAGGCGGAGTGGTCCGAGGTGAAGGTAAGACTGTCGGCCTGGCTCCCGAAAACCAACGCCCCGGATGCTCCGAAAAAGAAGAAGGGGAAAGGGAAGAAGGGGGGGAAGTAGTGCGAGCCTGAGGCCGCTGCCGGCAATGCCGCAGTTGTGTGTGCGGAAAACTCCAAGATGGCTCGACGGAGTCTCGCCCTCCAGAGATTCTCGGGCCATCTATCTGTGTCCGATGGAGGGAGAGACTCCCTCGAGCCGCCTCACGCAACCGAGGGGTTGCCGCTGCCGCATCCGGATGCCTGATTCAGTGCCGCTGGGTTCCCCCACTCCCCGCAGGCTCTTCAGTGTGAAGGATCAGTGTTTCCGGAAGAGCAGCATAGCGAACCGCGTCTTCCCGGTGATGATCTCTCCGGTCACCTTCAGCGACTTCCCTTCCAAGGCCAGTTCGCGCACGAGCGCCTGAAGTTCGGCAGGTGGTTCTACCAACTCGAGCACGCCACTGAACTTCCGGCTTGTGCGCTTGACGTCTGGCGAGCCCTTTTTCTCAAGCTCGACACCATCCCCGAAAAACTCCGGATCGACGCCCTTTGGGTGAGTTTCCAGATCCCAGACGTCCATCTCCTGCTCGCTCTTGACGCTCAGATTGATGACAACTTCGTCGACTCCCTTATCCAGAGTGAAGATCTCGTCGTTGCTCTTGATCCGGCGGTCAAGCAGCAGTTCCGCAACCATCCCCTCGATGTCTCGCTGGAGTTCGGGAGCCACTCGGAGGAGTGTGAAGCCGGCTGCGTGTGTGCCCTCGG
>Ga0209045_1001326_pt1 | contig 23023 bp, 20 predicted proteins | sample SaaInlLV_10m_DNA_4_FD_184664 | JGI IMG/M metagenome (GOLD analysis project Ga0209045, IMG submission 184664) | Marine microbial communities from expanding oxygen minimum zones in the Saanich Inlet - Saanich Inlet SI072_LV_200m_DNA (SPAdes) (version 2) | ecosystem: Environmental > Aquatic >...
TCTTTTGGTTTAATAAAGTGGACGTTTTTATAGCCATAAGATTCAAGTTTTTCTAATTCTAAAATTTGAGAATTTCTTAGATTTTTCAGATTAGGATGTATTCTAACGTAGAAAATAAAATCAGTATTATTTTTAAATTCGTTAAATATTTTGAATAATCCATTATTGTCGCTTTTATATATAGGGTTATCCCAACCAGGAAATACTGCGTATTCATCATTAGAGGAATTAAAAACAGCAATATTTCTTTTTGTGAGATTGAATCCTTTTGGAAGTAAAGTTGTTACTTTTTTCTTAATATTAGAACTCATTTTATGGGGCATTTGTTTAGGATATGAATTTGTTTTGTTTAATAAAAACCATTGTTTAGTAATTGTATTTTTTTGTTGATTTTCGGATGCCCACTTTTTATTTATTGTTTCTTTTAAATAATCAACACTATGAAAGTGTTTGTTTGCAGCCAAGAAAAAGGAATCCTTAGATGCTTCATATTGAATGAAGTTTATTTTTAAGTTCTGACATGCCATTGTTGCTTGTTTGGAAATTGGTATTCTACCGTTGAATATATAAACGAGATCAGGATTTATTTTCATTAATTTTTTTACGAAATCATAATAAAAAGTTATAGATGTTTTAATTATTCTATTAATATATTTTCCGTGTAATTTAGTATTAAAATTGTGATCTCTAAATTGACTTACAAGTATTGAGGCTATGCTTTCTCCTATTTTTGAGTTTAATGGATTGAATTGTTTCAAATCTTCAACGTTCTTGAATAGTTTGGGTTTTATATTTTTCCAGACATTATTTTTTTCAAAGAAAATAATATTTTGTGATGGAATTTGTAACTGTTTTTTTGCGCAATTAAAATTGGTTTTGCATTCTATACAAAGAGATTTTTTGTTGTCTAGGTTATATAGACACCAATTTAGTTTATTTGTACATGTGTAAATAAAGACTTCATCTTTATGTTTGATGTGTTTCTGAATTAATTCTAGCTCTGTTCTGAGAGCGGCGAACGATCTGTTTAACGTGAGAAGGATAAGTATTTTCATTATTATATATCGTTATTTTTTACAATTTGACACATGGTTTTAAATTGTTTCATTGAGATATTTTGATGGCATGGTAGTAAAAGACATTGTTTATAGTTGGGATTATTCATATTTCTATTAATATCTACATTATAAATTCCCGCAAGGAATCCATTCTTTTTAAGAGAGGTGTCTGTTTTTTGTAGATTTTTATTATCTTTTCCGAAGTATGGCAATGCAAATGGAATTATAATTTCCTTACTATTCCAAAACGTGGATGGGATAGATTGCTTTTTAAAAAACGATTTAAAAAACATTACTCTTTCCAATCGTATTTTTCCTATTTGACGAATCCCATCGATGCTTGATGGGAAACCTTCCAGATTGGATAAATTAGGATGAATAAATGTAGAAAGCAATTCGTATACGCTATCTAGAAAAACCGAAGAGGTCGTTTGGTGGGGGAAAGAATTAGCAACAACTTTTTGCATCCATTTTCTGGTAGGAGTATCTTCAGCCGGATAATTACTAAGTGCTAAACGAATTTTTTTAGCAGTATTATTATTTGGCACGATTAATCCGCCAGCAAGTCCTTTTATAGGAAAAAATTTTGGTAATGAAAATATTCCTACTTCACCAAACCATAAGCGTTTTCCAGAATTTGGCGTTGAGAAAAAAGAATGTGCGATATCTTCAATTATCAAGTTGCTTTTAGGATTACATAGTTGAGGAAAGCCATATTGATGGTATAACAAAAGTCCGTGACTTTCATAAGAGTTTTCGATAGGAAATACATTTTTAGTTAATGTATTAAGTACACACCTAGAAAGATATTTTGGAACATGCAATTTATGTTTATATCGATTATATTTTTTTTGTTGTAAGTAAAGATGTATTCCGCTTCTTCCTGAGGCTAAGAGAATAACAGGTAACCCGAACCATTCTTCTAATAATTTTTCACAACTTAAAATATCTAAGGGGAAAATATTGTTTTTAGGTTTAAATACTGGGTAGTGGGAAATAAATCCAGATGCTGGGTGTTTAATTTGCGTGTTAAATGGTAAGTTTTTCATTTTATTCAGTTTTGTACCATATTTTCTTTTAGAGCGGTTCCTTGCTTTATGTTACAAGTAGATTTTTGTTTTAAAATTTTTTCAAAATGTTTTGGTGCTAACCCATAACCAGGTCTTATTATTTTAATGTTGTCTTGGGAAAAAACTTCCCCTTGCTTTATCTCTTTTGACGCGTAAATTGAGCGTCTAAATTTTAATGATTTTTTTTCTTTTAATGTTGGTTTATAATTTACTATGCCAAGAGATTTCCAAGCTCTATTTGTTTCTTCTACCAGAGTTTTCATTTCGTGAGGTTCGATTGAAAATACTGAATCAACTCCCCCTTCTGATCTAGAAAGGGTAAAGTGTTTTTCAATAACAGTTGCACCAAGTGCAATGCTTGCTACAGATGTTCCTATGCCAAGAGTATGATCAGATAAACCAACTTGGCATTTAAATAAATCTTTCATGTGAGGAATGGTGCGTAGATTTGCTTCTTCTGGCGGAGCGGGGTAGCTGCTTGTACATTTTAATAAAATTATATCTTTGCATCCATTTGTTTGAGCCGTTGTTACAGCTTCTTCTATTTCTGAAATGGTCGCCATTCCTGTAGACATTATAATTGGTTTTTTTGTTTGGGCGATTTTTTTTATTAGTGGAATATGTGTTATTTCAAAAGAGGCAAGTTTGTAACATGGAACGTTAAGTGCTTCTAAAAAATCAACAGCAGTTTCGTCAAATGGTGTGCTAAAACATATAAGACCTAATTCTTTGCAGCGTTCAAAAATTTTCTTGTGCCATTCCCATGGGGTATGAGCTTTTTTGTAAAGATTATAAAGAATTTGTCCTTGCCATAAACTATTTTTGTCTGTTATTTGAAAATCTTTATTTGTTGAATTAATAGTTATTGTATCAGCGGTGTAGGTTTGTAATTTAAGTGCATCGACTCCTGTTTTTGCAGCGGCTTCAACTATAGCAAGAGCTTTTTCAAGAGATTGATTATGATTACCAGACATTTCTGCGACAATGAAAGGAGAAGATGTTTTTCCTATTTTTGTTTGTTCTATTTTCATCATAAGGCACCTTGAATTTAATTTAGTTTATTTGAATTAATCGTACTTGAGTTTAAAAACATTGCCAAATTCTTTTTTTTCCTTGTTTAATATTTTATAACCAGCTTTTAAAAAACTTTTTATAGATGAGATGTTATTTTTTCTAATGAAAGCGTTAATTATCGATTTTTTGTGTTTGGTAATAATTTTATTTGAAGTTTTTTTGATTAAAATATAAGCGAGTCCTTTACTTCTAAATTTAGGCGCAATGCTTATGCTTATAGTATATTGTTTTTTTGATGTTTGTTCAAATCTTACTTGGCCTACTAAATTTTTTTCTTTATTTCTAATAACAAAAAAAACATGGTCTTTATCATTAATTTTTTTATTAAACCATTCGGTATGATTTTTTAAAGTTACAATAGCTGTATTTAAAGAATTTTGTCTTACAATAGGATCGTTTGTCAATTTTAATATGTCTCGACAATCACACTTTTGGGCCAATTTAATGCTTAGTTTTATTTCAGTAATCTTTTTTAAAGTTGCAATATCGTTTTTGAAGTCACATAATTTATTTTTGAAAGATTTTTCTGTTTCTATAGAAATAAAAGATTTTTCAGGAATTAATTTAAATATTTCTTTGAAATTGAATGAACCTTTTTTAATGTGTTTATGCTGATCCAATATTCCTTCTATATTTCCATCTGTTAAATGAAACATTTTAGGATCTAATTTTATAAATTGTTTTAAATAATCTAAGGAATTAATATTTTTTGCATTTGCGGAATAAATAGCATGTCCTATATCTAAACAAAATCCAACATTAGTTTTTTGTATTATAAGTTTTATATCTTGAGGTGAATGTCCGTTGCAAATAAGATGTTTCCCATCTTGTTTAACGAGAGCATAATATGGTTTATTTTCAATTAGTATTCTATGATCATTAAGTATTTTTAATTGTCTAACGGTTTCTTTAATGTCACCATCTACTCCTGGATGAAAAATGATTTTCGACGCTTGTAGTTCGTTTGCAAATTTGAATGTTTCTCTTGCAAGCTTAATATTTGTGTTTAAGTTTTCGTGTTTTGCTAGGTTTAGACCACAATAAAAATGTGGCGCGTGAATAACATATGGAATTTTAAGATTTTTCCATTTACTTATAAATTTATTAAAAGAATTTGGAACAACGAAAAGTTCTATGTATTTGTAAACATTTTCTTCGTATAGTTTTATTGCTTCTGTAATGTATTGTTTGTTAGTTGACCAAAGTTTAAGTCCATATTTGTACATTGTGAATCCATATTTTTTAAAAGGTTGTTCTTTTCTAAAATATCAGTTGCTTCTTTTATAGTTTTAAATTTCATTTTTGATTTACTTGCGATATCTAGAGTGCTATTTGTTCCGTCCGCCATATTTAAAGTCCACATCAATGCATCTTGAATTAAAGCATTGTTTTTTTGACTACCAAGAGTTTGGTATAAGCCTCTTTTTCCTAATTGAGGTTCGCATTTTGAATTTGTGTTTATGTAAGTTTTGTTATTTTCAAGAATAAAAATTGTATCAAGATATTTTTTAAAAGAGTCTTCTAATGCCTTATGTTTTATAAAATCTAAATTATCTGCAGAAGTATGATATTCGGGAAAATTTCCATAAAGAGTTCTTACTAAAGATCCAATTGGTAAATTAAATCCAGGAGAGCAAAATTGTCGTTCGTCGCTTCCTGAAGGAAAAAAATCAACAATTTTATATGGCTGTTCAGAATCAATTAATACTTTTTCAACGGCTTTATCTATTAGGGTATCTCCTATTCTGCTTTTTTTATATGTTGAGTTTCCAGGATCACCAACACACGTTGCGACAAGGCCATGTTTAATCTTATGTACATTCTTTTCATTTAAACTAAGCCAAGTTATTGCGCCGATAGTTTCAGGAATAAATAAAAAACGATAAGAGTATTTTAATTTTTGTTTTAATAAATATTTTGCTAAAAAGGTTAGAAGTGAAACACCACTTAAATTGTCGTTGCATAAGGAAGGGTGGCAGAGATAGCAAGAAAATAAAACTTCATCTTTAGTTTCTCCCTTAATTAATAATTCACCAAAGGTTAGAAGGCCATCTTTTAATGATGAATCGATAAAAACTTCATATGTATCATCATTAAGATTTGTATATTGATTATGTGTAAGACAAAAACCCCAACGTTCTTTATAATATGATGTTAAGTATGGTATCCAATCAGGATATTCGGGAAGTGTGTGGAGGTGTGGTTTTAATTCTTTAAGTGACATTTTTTTATGAATGGGAATGCTGTAATTGAGTACATGTAAATTTGATTTTTTAAAATCTACTATTTTTTCCCCTTTAGAATTTTTAATATAAGCTTTTTTGATATTCCATTCCTTTGGAATTGTCCAATCAAAAACTTGGGTTCCAGATGGTATTTCTTTGATTACTATAGGTATGTTATTTTTAATGATTTTTAATGTTTTACGTACTCCATTTCCTGTTATGCTGCGACATATTGGAAACATTTTTTTTATTAAAGAGTATATTTTTTCACCGGAATCATGATTTTCTATTTTTTTAAATTCCATGGTTCTTTCAATAAAAAATTGATATCTTTTTTTAGAAGATTTTTTACTTCCATAAAAAGATCATTAGCTTTCACACTTAAAATTATGCCGTTACCAATATTAACTTTTTTCATCATTTTGTTTTCTAGCAAATGTTTCTCTAGTTTTGTTGTATCTAATTCTACATTTTTATCAAGTTTTCTTACAAAGAAAGTACACGTATTTTTTTGTGGTTTATTGTTTGTTTTTATAGTTCCTGTAAATTTTTTTAGGTATCTATAAGGGACATTAAGTTTTTGTTCTATGTAATGAAGGTAAGTACAAGACAGGAAGGGGGCTCCCAGAAATACTATTTTTCCGTTCAATTTATGAAGTTTGGCGAAAATCGAATCTTCGCCAAAAGAGTCGTTTCCTATATTTGTAAATTCGTTTTTATATTTTCCATAAACTGCAGACGAAAAAATAGGGTGATTGCTTCTTAAAACTCCTGTTTGGTTTCTAAAGTATTCGCTAAGTATGCCGACTGTGGATTTGGTATTTTCTATATCAAAAATTTCATTTTTACAAAAACTATAAGTAAATGTAGGCATAATAATTGTTCCGTTTTTGTCTACGCATTCTTTTAAAGATAATAAAAAAGAGTCTAGTAGTTGTTTTCTATCGAATAGGCATAATTTACCAAGCACCGATATATCTGAGTGTGCCCAAACTATATCACCAGGTTTAATTAATTTTTTAAGAGCTTCTTCGATATCGATGTAAAATATTTTTTTGTTGTCGTATTCATATAATGGAGTGTTTTTATATGATTTTGACGGTTCCGATACCTTTAAGTACGCATTCATTTTGATTTCTAAACATTTCTACTTCAATTTCTAAAAATTTAACCGATTCTATTTTTTTAATTATCGTTCCGTGAACAGTAATTGTGTCATTGATAAAAAAAGGATTAACGAAAAAGATTTCTTGTTTTATGCATATGGAGTTTCCACCAGGAAGATATTCACCGTATAATTTTGATAAAAAGCTTGTAAGTAGAAATCCATAACCTATTTTTTGTTTGAATAGTGTTTTTTCGCAAAAATCGCTATTTGCGTGAATTGGGCTGTAATCGCCGCTTAATTTTGCGAAGTCGCTATGAAGTTTTTCTGTGATTTTTGTATAAAATTTTACACTTTCATTTATAGAAACGGAATCAAACCCTTTGGGTTCATTTTTGTGTTGTTGGAGTAACATTTTTTTCCTGCACAATCTGTTTCAGGATTTGATAATTTTTTATGTTTTCAATTTCTTTCATGGAAAGAGATATATTCATTTGTTTTTCTATTTCACTTATAAGAATCAAATGATTGAATGAATCCCACTCCATTGATGTATTGCGTTCTAATTTTTCAAGTTTGTTTTTTTCAGTGTTAAAAACATTGCAAACAATATTTTCTAATTGATCCATGATTATTCTCCCTGCAATTCTATTGTTTTTATAAAATTAGGAGTGAAATATTCTTTTTCTAAGATATAGGAATATTTTTCTATGCCAAGATTATTTTTTTTATCGAGCATAAAACCATTTTCTTCGAAAAAGTTCTTTGCGGGAAGATTTTTTTGTGTTGGGATGAATGTTCCCGTTATTTTTTTTACGCCAGATGTTTTTGCTTGTTTTATAATGTAAGCAAGCAAGCTATTTTCAACTTTTCTTCCTATTATGCGACAACTTAATAAAAATGAATCTATGTCCCAATGATTTTGATTCTTTTCAATTATAGCGACTCCAGTTAGACCATTGTCACCAAATTTATCTTCAACTTTTATTGCGACGATAATTTTATTTTGGCTTTTTGACATATTTTCTATTTCTAACTGGGAGTATCGCTTTGTTGTTACGTTGAATTGATTTGTTTTTTGCGTTAATTGAGCAATTCTTGGAATGTTAAATTGGTTCGGTTTTTCTATTGTAATTTTTATGTTTAACGACTGTAGATAATTTGTAAGATTGCGAGCTGAACTTTTAAATTCACTTCTTTTTCTTTGTGCTGCATAAATCGATCCTCTTTTTTTGTCTTCTTCTGTGAGTTGCAAAGTGTTGAAATCATTTATTTGGTGAAGTGTTTTGCTATAAAAAGATGCGTCTTGTGGTAATTCAGGAACTAAAACACCTGGTAACGATTCTCTAACCATTTCTCGGTTTAAGGGATCGTCGTCAAAAAATACCATACTATCTATGCCAATGTTTATTTCTTTGGCGATGGTTTCTATGTTTGAAATTTTATCGTTCCAGTTTATTTGTATAGATGCAAAATGTTTTTCTTTTAAAACCATATAAGGATGTTTTTTTATTGCTTTTAGAGCATCTTGAGAATTGTTTTTACTATTAACGGCCAGTATTATTCCTCTATTAAATAGTGCGAGGAGATGTTTTTGAAATTCCCAAAATGGACTACCTTCAGGTGTTGGGCCTAATTTAATTCCTTCAATTCCGTCTTCTCCTATGATTCCTCCCCATAAAGTATTGTCTAGATCTAGAACAATGCACTTTTTGGAAATGGACACCAGAGGTTTTATATATGCTAAATATGCGTCGCATAGTGGTAAAATGTGTTCGAAGTCAATTTTAATGTCCCCAAGATAGTACAGTTTTTCATTTGTTATTTTTGATTTTCCTATGTAAGAACAAAATGCATTATAATCAAAAACGAGAACACGATTATTTTTTTTAAATGTGTTTCTAATATTGTTGTTAAGATTTTCTATAGATTCGGCAAAACCAAATTCTTGTTTGTTTTCCAGTATGCCAAGTGGCGAATAACTTGGAATTTCGAGGTTATGTAGGAGGATAGTTGCCGATGTATTTTGTGTTAGTATATTTACCAAGTTGTAAATTTCATTTTCTTTTGTTTTGACAAACGTTTTACGGTTGATTGCGTTACTATTGTATGGAAAAAAGAAATTTTCTCCCAGGATTGTTTTTGTATCTATAAATAGCAAAATTAAACTTGGGTCAAAACTGTAAAGGTTGCTTTGTGGATTAAGTATCTCTTGAGTATATTGTTTATACTCGCATTCATAAAATTCTACGTAGATATTTAAATTGGAACATTTTACGGTTAAAACTTCTTTAATTCCTTTTGTTGTAAAGCTTGAAAGAAGTGTGATTTTTAATTTTTTGGAGAAAAAGCTCTTTTTTTTAGTGCATATTTGTTTGTATTGCTTGAAGAACTCAAGAATGGAAATATTATTTTTTTGGACACTCATAATTTTTCAAATTTATTATCTGATTTTAAATAAAGATTTAAGCGTTTTACAATCAAGTTGTTGCTTGAGGGAGTTTTGTTCGATTGTTTTTTTTATTAAACATAATACTTCTTCATAAACTTTTAACAAATAATTAATATCCTTGTCTGTATGAGAAAAAGTTATATTATGAGTTCCTAGCATTAAAATTCCTCGTTTTAGCATTTCTTGCATAAGAAAAGTTTTAATTTCTAGAGAGGAATATTCTTTTGTTTCTTTTATATTTAAAAATGACCAGCACGGTTGTCCTGAGATTTTAAATATATGCTCAAGGTTATATTTTGTTATTAATTTTTTTAAATCTAGTACAAGTTTTTCCCCGCGTTTTTTTATTTTGTCCAATACTCGTTCTTTTTGTATTTTGTTTATTGTTGCAAGGGCTGCTGCTAATGAAAGAGTTTCCCCTCCGAAGGTAAAAGAAAAAAATACTTCTTCTAGTAATTTCATGATTTTTGCTTTTCCTGTCAAAACAGATAAGGGATAACCGTTTGCAATTGCTTTACCAAATGTTGCTAGATCAGGAGTAACTCCGAACAGTTCTTGTGCTCCACCAAGAGATAATCTAAATCCTGTTACGATTTCATCAAATATTAAAAGAGAATTATTTTTGTGCGTAATTTTTTTTACGGATTCTAAAAAGCCTTTCTTTGGCGGAGTTATATTTGTTGGCTCCATAATTACAGCTGCTATTTGATCTGGATATTTATCAAATATTTTTTCCAATGATGTTATATCGTTATACATAAATGCATGCGTAAGGTTAATTGTTGATTTTGGTATTCCCAAGTTTCTTGATGTTGAACCAATATACCAATCATGCCATCCATGGTAGCCACAAACTGCCACATGCTCACGTTTTGTGTAGGCTCTAGCCAATCTAATAGCACCAGTTGTTGCATCAGAACCGTTTTTTCCGAAACGAACCATTTCTGCACATGGAATTAGCGCGATAATTTTTTTAGCGACCTGGTTTTCTATAGGATGAGGTAATGAAAAAATGGGCCCATTTTTTAGTTGTTTTTTTACCGCTCTTATAATATCAGGATCATTATAACCTAAAAGAATTGAAGCGAGACTACTTACAAAATCGATATATTTATTTCCATCTATATCCCATACTTTACTACCTTTTCCTTTTTGTATGAAAAAAGGGGATGCGCCGTATGGATAATGAACTTTGCTTTTACTGAATGTTTGAGTTCCTAGAGGAATTGTTTTTAATGCTTGTGCAAGCATTTTTTCTGAATTTTTATAACGAGAATTCATTTTGTTCCTAGTTTGCTTATAAAGTCTTTATTTAAAGATATTTTATATCCTTCGTTGCGATTATATTTATCGTTGATTTTTCTTAAAGAAGGTATTTTTTTTATAAGATGTAAAATATCTTGAGTATCGAATTTAGAATTTTTTGGATATAAATGGTCATATACTTTTGTTACAAAATCAAAATCTTCTTTCTCATCAACAGTCCATCTTAAATGAGACAAATCTATTTTGTTTTTAAAATTTCCAATATTAAAAAGTTTTTTATTTTTGATTATAAAAGGAGTTACGTGTTCTCGTTCTGAAGGTAAAGATGCTTTTTCCCATGATGTTTTTAAAGATTTTTTATTAAAGATCTCTACGTCTAAACCATCTGGAAATGTTGGTGTTATTGTGTTAGAAACATAATCGTAGTTTTTACTGAAGTATAAATTAATAACGTTATCAATTACGGATGGGTCAATAAGTGGACAATCTCCGCTTAGTCTTACTATATGTTTGGCTTTAAATATTTTTGATGCTTGATAAAACCTATCAAGAACATCGTTTAGGTTGCCGCGAAAACACGGAATTTTATTTATTTTACATAAATTGTAAATTTGTGTATCAGACCGATCAGTGCTTGTTGCGACAATTAATTGATCTATATTTTTAGCGTTTTTAATTCGCTCTATTTGTCGTATAAGCATAGGCTTTCCAAGGATTGGAAGAAGCACTTTTTGGGGTAAGCGTGTAGATGTTTGTCTGGCTTGTAAAATAGCTAGTATCATTTTGTTTTTGAATTAAGTTGCCATAAAAATGGATTTAATATTTTTTCATTATTACAGGAAAATTTTTCAAAGTCTAAAGATATCTGAAATGGGAGTGACTGTATGTTTTTGTCTATTTCATATAATTGTTTACTTGAGCAGACGCCAATAATTATGTGATCTATTTCATCAATATTGTTTATAAAGCTTAGTGCTCCTTGGATTTTTGAAAGATTATTTTGCTCGATTGTATCAAAGTATTTTTTTAATATTAGTTTGTATTTATAAAAATAATCAGGAAGTTGATCGGTTGGCATTAAAAGTAACCCCTGTAAAAAAACGGATCGTGCATGAATTTCTATGCCGTTTAGTTTTAATTTTTTAATGAGATTGCTTTTTAGTAGTCGTTGATCAAGCACATTAATAGGAATTTGAATTATATCTATTTCAAAAGTATTAATAATGAGATCTATTTGATTTTTTGTGTATGCAGAAACGCCTATTTTTTGGACTAATCCATCTTTTTTTAATTTTTGCATTGATTGCCAAAGAAGTTGGGAATTGTTTTTTAGAAGATCGTCAGCATTGTGAATCATGAGTCCGTAGACACAGGATTGTTTTAATTTTAAAAGAGACTCGTGAAATGATTGTTCTAAAAAAGCGACATCTTTTTGAGTGATTGATTCAGAAAAAGTCGGAGTTTTCGTAACTATTTTAAAAATATTTTTTTTGGGAAGAATTTTTCCAAGTGTTTCTTCACTTGAACCGTAAGAGGATGCAGTGTCTATTATTGTGATTTCTTTTTTTGCGGCTAGAGATATAATTTTTTTTGCTTCATTCACCGATGTTTTTCCTTGTCGATTTGAAACACCGTAATCTAAGCCAAATTGTGCAGTGCCAATTCCTATTTTCATAAACATAAAGCCTTGATTGTATTAACGATATATCTGACATCTTTTTTAGTTAATTTGAAATACAAAGGTAAAGAAATCGTTTTTTGATAATATTTTTCTGCGTTTGGAAAATCACTTTCTTTGAATCCAAGTTTTTTGTAAAGAGGTTGTGTATGAACAGGAATATAATGGACCTGTAGATATAAACCGGCCTCTTTTAATTTTTTAAATAGTAGTTTTTTATTTAGTTTGATTTTTTCAAAATGTATAAGTAATGGGCATAGGTGGAAAGATGCGCTTGAATATGATTTTTCTTCTAGTAACGAAAATCGTTCATCATCTGCAAATGCGTTTCTATACGCTTCAACAATTGTTTTTCTTTTTTCTTTAAACTTATCTAATCGTTTTAATTGAGAAACTCCTAGTGCTGAATGTATATCGCTAAGTCTGTAATTAAATCCAAGATAATGTGTTTCGTAATACCATGGGCCATCATTTTTTGTGAGCAATTTGGGGTTTTTCGTTATTCCAATCGTTCGCAGTGCAAGAAGTTTTTCATAAATGTCTTTATTGTTTGTTGTTATTGCGCCACCTTCGCATGTGGTAATTGTTTTTACTGGATGAAAAGAAAATATTGTCATGTCCGAATATTTACAAGAACCAACTTTAGTGTTTTTGTAATTAGATCCTAGTGCATGTGCGGCATCTTCAATAATTTTTAAATTATGTTTTTGTGCAAGCGCATATATTTTTTCCATGTCGCATGATTGCCCTGCAAAATGAACAGGAATTATAGCTTTTGTTTTTGAAGTGATTTGTTTTTCAATTTCATTAGGATCGATGTTTGCGGTTTCTGGTTCAATATCTGCAAATTTAATTTTTCCTCCAGCATATAAAGCGCAATTTGCGGAAGCTAAAAAAGTAATAGGAGATGTTATTACTTCATCATTAGATTGTAAGTTAAGACATATGGCTGCGAGGTGTAGTGCGGCTGTTCCGTTAGCAACCGCAACAGCATATTTTGCACCGGTGTATTTACATAAATCATCTTCAAAAGTTTTAACTTTTGGGCCTTGTGTAAGCCAAGGTGAATATAGTATTTTTACAACAGACCAAACATCTTTAAAAGAAATGTGTTGTTTGCTATATGTGTATTTTTTTTTACTATTTATTTTTTCCATAATACATCTAACCTGACAATGGTTTTTCCTCCGAAGCCATTTTTAAAAGTGTTTATGTCAAATTCTTTTTGAGTTTTGTTCGGGGAGTTTGTGGGAAATAAATGTTTTCCTACTTCAAAATATTGACAGTTGATTTGTTTTGCGTGAAGTATAGCTTTCCAGACAATGGCGTGAGAAATAGGATTGTCAAAGAAGTTTCGATCGGAAGCACTGACTCCATAATAACAGTATTTTGAATTATGATGATAGAGTGAGGCTGTAATTACTTTATCTTGATTTGATCCGGTTATAATGAATGCTTCGTTGTTAGTTATCATTTCATATTGAATTTCCCATGTTTTTTTCGATCGTGTTTCTTTTTTTGCTGCATTGATATGGAGATTTCGAAACAATTCAATGTCTTTAGTGGTAATGTTTTTGTGATTTAAAATTTTTATAGTTAAATTTTTCAATCCCCAGTTAATTAAGCTTTTGTAACTTTTACGCAGCGTTTTATGTAGTTTTTCTTGCGACATAGATAAATCTATAATTGAAGTAAAAAATGGGATAGCATTTGCTTTTTTATCTAGAAGCATCTTTCCTAAAAAAGAAAGCTGATTTTTGAATAAAAAATCTCTGTATTGGATAGATTTTATTGAATATTCATCTACTAAACTAAAAAAATATTCTTTAAATTGTTTCTTGCTTTTTTTAAGTATCGTTTGGTTTGTGTTTGATGATTCTAAGTAGTAAATTGGCGTTCCAAATCCAGAGAGGCTGGTATTTAAACAAGAACAATTGTCTACAGAGAGGATAGCTCCCATTATCGGTTGATTATTATCTAGAATTATAAAAGAAAGATCTTTAAAGGAATGTTCGATAAAATATTCGATATTGTATTTAATATGCAATGGTGAGTAAAGATTATATTGAATACAATCTTCTTTAATTAAATTATTCCAGAAAGTTTGATTTTTTAGGTCTAATGTTTTAACAATGTTCATTACAATTTTAAAAAATACTTATTAGAAACCATTTAAAGATTATTAATCATTTTTTTCATTTGTTCAATAGTAAGCCATTGAGTATTGTTTCCACTGTTATATTCAAAATTAGGCACAACTTTATTGCCATTAAAATTTGGATTGGTTTTATATGATATAGATGGTTTTATGACGTAATAAGAATCAAATTCGTATGTATATTGTGCGTCTTCTTTTGTAATCATAACCTCATGTATTTTTTCTCCTGGACGAATTCCAACTTCTTGTAATTGAGAGTTATGTTTAATTGCTTTTGCAAGTTGTGTAATTTTCATGGAAGGAATTTTTTTAACGAATAATTCTTCGCCTTGCATGATGTTTAATGCGTGGATAACCATGTTGACAGCATCTTCTAGTTTGAGCCAAAACCTGGTCATGCGTAAGTCAGTTATTGGTAGAGTTGTGTGATTGTTGGCTACAAGATTTTTAAAGAAGGGAATAACAGAACCACGGCTTCCTGCAACATTTCCATAGCGAACAACAGAAAATTTTGTTGAATTTTTGCCAGAATAAACATTCCCTGCGATAAATAATTTATCTGAACAAAGTTTTGTTGCGCCATACAGATTTATTGGGGCGCATGCTTTGTCTGTACTTAATGCGACAACTTTTTCTACATTTTTATCTATAGCAGCGTTTATGACATTTTGTGCGCCAATAATGTTTGTTTTTATTGCTTCGAATGGATTATATTCGCACGATGGCACTTGTTTTAATGCTGCTGCGTGAACAACAATGTCCACATCTGTAAATGCTCTGTACAATCGTTCTCTATCTCGAACATCGCCAATAAAAAAACGCAATTTTTCATTGTTTTTAAATTCTGGCATGTTAGACATGTTGAATTGTTTGAATTCATCCCTAGAGAAAACGATGACACGTTCAATGGAATGGTATTTTTGCAAAATAGTTTTAATGAATTGTTTACCAAACGATCCTGTGCCACCAGTGACAAGAATTGACTTACCTTTTAACATACAAGTGTTCCTCTTGGTTGAATCGTATTAAAATTTATTTTTTTTATATTATTTTTGTACCAGTTGTAAGTTTTTTCTATTCCGGTTTCTAATTTTATTGTGTGTTTCCATCCGAGCGAATGTATTTTTGATACATCAAGCAATTTTTTTGGTGTTCCATCAGGCTTATCTGATTGATATTTTATTGAGCCGCCAAAACCAACAATGTTTTTAATAAGTAATGCTAAGCTTTTTATCTGAATGTCTTCACCTGTCCCAATATTTACAAAAGGATTGATGGTTTGATGGTTGTGATTTTGCATTAGGGAAATACAGGCTTGTGACAAATCATTAACGTGTAAAAATTCTCGATATGGGTTTCCTGTTCCCCATAATTCGACAGTGTTTTTTGTTATTCCCAAAAAATTAAGGGTTTTAATTATTTCATCATTTGATTTAAATAAGATTTTTTTTGCACAAAGGGTTTGAGATTTAATGTCAAATTTAATTGCTTCAATATCGTTTTGTTCCAATAGTTTTGCTAGATGGAATTTGCGTATTAGTGTTGGTAAAACGTGTGCGGTTTCTAAATTGAAATTATCATTTGGACCGTATAAATTTGTAGGCATAACAGAAATAAAATTGGTTTTATATTGTTCGTTATAAAATTGACATAATTTGATAGCTGCTATTTTTGCGATAGCATACGGTTCATTTGTTGATTCAAGTTCTCCTGTTAACAGATATTTTTCTTTGAGTGGTTGTTGAGCAAATTTTGGATAAATACAAGACGACCCAAGATTCAATAGCTTTTTAACGCCAAATTTGTATGCAGCGTGAATTACATTTGAAGCAATCATTAAATTATCGTAAATAAATATTGCTTTATAAGTATTGTTGGCATGTATTCCTCCAACTCGTGCGGCAGCTAAAAAGACATATTCTGGTGCTTCTTTTTTAAAAAAATCATTTACCATGGATTGATTACGAAGATCAAGTTCTTCAACGGTTAGGGTGATAATATTTCTATATCCAGCATCGTTTAATTGTCGGATAATGGCAGAACCAACAAGACCGTTATGACCGGCGACATATATTTTTTCTGATTTTTTCATAATTTTTTTCCCGCATAATTATATGTTGTTGTGTTATAATTGTTTTCGGGTTACAGAGGAAGTAACCATAGATTCGTTTCTAGGTAAATTGATCTTCTGTATGGAACCTGTTTCAATTTTATAAACAACATCGCATTTTTGAATTGTACTTAATCTGTGTGCTATTACAATTAAAGTTTTGTTTTTATTGGTTTCATAAATTTCATCCATAATTTTTATTTCTGTTTTATTATCCAAAGAGGATGTTGCTTCATCAAGAACTAAAATTTCAGGGTTTGAATAAAGTGCTCGTGCAATGGCGACTCTTTGTCTTTGGCCTCCACTTAAGCGAATTCCTTCTTCTCCTACTTTTGTATGTATTCCATTTTGTGTTTGAAGAAATCGGTACAAATTTGCTTTTTTTAGGACATTTATAATTTGAAATTCATCATATTTTCTTCCAAAAACAATATTTTCAGCGACCGTTCCATCAAATAAGTAAATTTGTTGAGGAATATATCCTATTTTATATCTCCACGATTTGATATTTTCTAAAGAGAGTTTTTTATCGTCGATAAAAATTGCCCCCTGTTTTGGGATATAAAGCCCCATTATAATATCGGCAAGAGTGCTTTTTCCTGCACCACTTTCTCCTATGAAACCAACTTTTTTATTTTTGTGAATGGTCAAAGAAATGTTTTTAATAACATGGTTGTTTTCATCATAACTGAATGTTAAATTTTCAATTATTATTTTTTGTTTAAAAGAAACGTTTTCACTTCCAAGTTTTTCTGTTTGATAAAATAAAGGATTAGATTTATCAATTGTGCTTTTGGCGAAAGTAATTTGATTATAAAAATTTAATATTTTTGTGACCGATGGCATAAATCTGTAGAAAGCTAGCGCATACATGGAAAGAATAGGAATTATGTATTCCGGAGTTGATATTTTATGTACAACATACATAACAGCACCGATCAAAAGAATGAACCCCATAGTTTCTAAAAAAAGTCTTGGGGTGTTTTGAAGTGTTGTGTTTATGGTATTGGCTCGTACTAATTGATAATTTGCTTTATTGAATCTAGAAAGTAAGCCCTGCTCATTAGAGAGAAGTTTTATGATTTTAAAGTTTCCAAAAGATTCTCTGAAAATTTTTTGTATTTCTATAGTGAATTGGCATACTTTTCCACCTTCTTTTTTTAGCCTTGCAGAAAAAGTTTTTAATAGGAAAGTTATTTTTGCCAACAATAACATTGTAAGAATTATAGTCATTTTCCAATTGATATAAATAAGCGATATGTAAATCAAAAAGATAGTAAAAACTTCAGAAAATAAAAAAAGAGATGCTGATATAATGGCTGTCATTTGTGTTGCATCATGAAAGATTAGTTTATTTATAGTAGAGGAGTTTTTTGATGTGAATTGTTGAAAATTAAAACTAAAATAGTTTTGAAAAAAACGAAATGCTATAGCGTGATATCTTGTTTGAGAAAATTTACTTAAATAATATGTGTAATAAAATGATATTGCGCATCTAAACAAATAAAAAATAATTAATAATGTTCCTAATAATATCAGAGCACTAGAAGGCGTAATGTTTATAGAAAAGTTTGAAAGAAAAAGTTTATTTAAATTGATGTAATGTTTGTTTATATGTATTTCCTTAAAATTGGTGATGACTGTGATGAAAAACATAGTTGATGTTAGAAAAACAATTTCTAGAAGTGAAATTAAAAATGTTGTTGGAATAAGTAACAATAAAATAATTTTGTCTCTTTTTGTTAGTAGTATTCTTAGTTTTTGAAATAAGTTCATAAAAATCTCTTAATTTTAATTCCAATTTCCTTAGTTTCTATTAAGGTAATTCGAAATACCCTGGTTTTTTTGTATTAAAATATACTTTATTTATACCAAAAAATTTGTTTTTTAGTATTGGAATTTTTGTTTCAAAATAATCTTTAATTAAAAAACGGAAGTTGTTTACAGGCGTAAGATCATTAGGGACAACGATATTTTTTTTAGGCAAATAAACTGCGTTTAGGATATCTAATTGTTTCTGAGCTACAATGTTTCGTAATTTAGAATTGTTTTGTGTTTGTTTTACAAGATTGTGAAAGTTAGGGTGAGAGAAGAGTGGTGAGTGATCTCCTTGTACAATTATTATAGGTAGTCGACTTGATTTGTTTAAGATCGTAAGAAAAATATCCATAATTTTTTTATTAATAAATTGTAAGGAATGACAATATTTTTCCTGCTCGCTTAATTTTGTATCTACAGGAAGATCCTTTCCTTCTTTATCAAAAACATATGGGATATGTGGGCAAGTAAAATGTGCATATACAAATTTAGGATTTGAAATTTTATAAAGATTTTGTAATGAATTAAGTTTTGTTTTTATACATGAGCGGGATTTTTTGTAGAAATATTCATCTATATTTGTTGATAAAAATCTTTGTACCATGTTGCGAAACAAAACACTTAATATTATATGTTCTTGAATGACTGCGTGAAAAAAACTTTCCCAACCATAAAAAAAATCTTTTATTTGTTGTAAAAGTATAGATTTTTTGGGTTGTAAGTTCGTTTTTTCTGAATGATAAACATCGACTCCTAAATTAATAATTTCATATCCAAGGCTTTTAAAAAAAGCATATGTGTTATTATTTTTCCACATATAATTTGTTGGGCAAGGAGATATATGACTTGGTAAGTAGCACATATTAAGTGTTGCAGGTAAACTACGCATTGTGTATGGATAATTGCTACGACCGTCATTGATAACTGTGAATCCTATGTTTTTTAGTTGTTGTGTAAATTGAGAATTATTGTAATTGTACATTTCAAGCAAATGTTTATCCGAAGCATAACTATCCAATATAATAAAATAAATATCGGGTAATTTTTTATTGTTTATTTTTCTTTTTAAATTAAGCGCATGTTTTTTTAGTGAAATTCTAAATGGTTCATTTTCAAGTTTATATTGTTTTATTGCTTGTTGCTTTTTGTATGTGTTTGTGCCGATTTGGATAAGAGTTACAGAATATAATGCAAAAAACGGAATTAAGAAAATTTTGATATGAAAGAAGTTGATTTTTTTTGTTTTGTACAATAGTACGGTATAGTAAACAGCAAAAAGAAGAGAAAGAGGAAGTAGAATGTAACTAATTCTGAAGACTCTTATTCCATAGAATGTTTTGTTAAAAAAATGCATAGAAATTGGAATAAATATGTATTTAGATAAATAATGGAAAACGTGAATTGTTATAAAAAAAAGAATCGTGAAGAAAGATCCTTTTATGTAGTTTTTATAAATTAAACTTGAAACTATAAATAATATCAAAACCAGGAGAGAAGTTATAATAAGTGCAAGTAGTAAGTGAATGACTGGTATAGATTCAATATTAAATAAATATATGCGTATTATAGGATAAGTAGTTGTGATGAGTGGTGTTAATATGTAAAAAAATTTAAATGAACCTTTTTCCATTTTCTCCCTAATCTTTATTAATATTATTTCATTGAATCCAAAATTGTTTGTGCTGCTATTTCGGATGAATTTCCGAAATTAAGAACATATTTTTCGCGTAACATTCTTATTTTATTTTTACTTTTGCTTTGATTGTTAATCAATTCAGATGCAATTTTATCTATATCGTCGATGTTATCAGGAGGAACTATTTTCCCAATTTCAGAGCGTATTGATAGTTCAAATGGATCTACTTTTAAATCTTTGTAATTAGGATTTTTTATTTTTAGAGGAAGGTCTATAAAAATAACTGGTCGTTCTGTTCCAAACGCATATTCAAGAGCGATTCCTGAAAGATCTGTAATTAAAAGATCTGCGGTTAAAATAGAAGTATCAGTTTTAACCGAAGTTTCTAATGTAAAGTTGTGATTGTTTTTAAATTTTAAATTATATTTTTCAATAAGCTGAGGGTTTCGTTTTGTGATTTCAGGATGCGGTCTAGCAATAACTACAAATCCACTATCAAGTAATTTTTGAATAAGTTGTTGCCCGCATGTTGCAAAAATATTATGTTGCCCCCAAGATGGAGCGACTAGGACGGTTTTTTTATTAGTAGCAAGGGTGTGATTTTGAGCTGCTTTGTATATTCGTTCTAATCTATAATAACTGCCAGGAACTAATTTTTTAGGCTTTAAATTATTTTGTTTTTCTCGCAATTTGATTTCTTGTATGTGGTGATTACAGGGACAAACAATAATATCATAATGATCAAATGATCCTTCTCTGTAAATCATATGTGTACTAACTAAAGCATGGAACAAATAAACATATGTAACAGGATGGATGGAACGTTTCAAGTTAAATTGATTTAAGTCAGTTAACGTCATAACGAACACATCAGTATTGACAAAACGCATAAATAAACGAAGAAGTTTATTTAGATAAAAGCTTTTGATATTGGGATTGTCGGTTTTTAGTATAGGGTCATTTTTGTCAGATGTAATATAACAAATTGGTTTGTTGCGTTTCTTAGTTAATTCCGTAACGACCCCCTCAAAGTATGAATAATAACTTTCGCGTTCCGAATAAAAAACAATGGATCTACTAGCTTTAGGTGTCATAAAGAAGTTGTAAAAACTAACAACTTCTTTAAAACCAAAACTTCCAATTAATGTGACTATTATTGTTCCAAAAATTAAACATTTCTTGATAGAACGTTTCATTTATTCTTTTTAAATATTTTTTTATAGAAACTTTTTATTTGTTTCCAATAAACTTTTACTACATAAGCTATGACAACGAGTCCTGCAATTAAAAATTGAGTTGAATAACTCCCCGTTTCAGGATCTATGTATGCATGCGCTGTTTGAGAAAAACTATACAGAAAACATAACGCCAAAGACACCTTACTATAAAACTTCATAACATTCTCCTATTTATTTAATGATGCATAGTAATTATTTGTTTGTTTCTATTTTAATCTCAGGAATTATATTTTCTTTATGGTTAAAAAAGAAAAACTTATCTTTTAGCAATTCTAAATTGATATTAAAATAATGGTTAAAAATAAAACGAAAACCGTTAACCGAAGTTAAGTTTGGATTAACATCTTCCTGTTGTTTGTTGGGAAAGTGGCAAGCGAAAAGGATTTCAAAAGGGAAAGACGGATTTTTTTGTATCATAGAATTTGCTTTTTTAAAATCTATATCTAATTCGGCAATTGTAGAAGAACAGATAGAAGCCCAACCAGAATGATCTCCTTGTATCATTATTATTGGAGGGTTGGTTGATTTTGCCAAAATTGTTTGTATTATTTGAGGTATTTCTTTGTTAATAAATTTTACTGATTGAACAAATTGTTCTTTTCCTGTAAGTGAAGAATTGCTAGATGAAAAAATATCTCCATTTTCTGTGAAAATATGCGGGGTATGCGGACAAACTAAATGCATGTATATAAATTTAGGTCCAGCTTCTAGCGGTAATTGCTTTAAAATAGATAGTTTTTGTTTGATATTGAAACGTAATGTTTTTTCTGAGGTTGTTTTTATTTTCGCTATAAATACAGCTTGAGAGAGAATAGCATTCCATTGAAAAAATCTATGTACGAGGTTGAAATTTCCAAAAAAGAATTCATTTAATTCTTTTTTTAAATAACCAACAAAAGAGATTTTTTTGTGTGATTGGCTGGGAAATTGATGATGGTGTTTATAAGAAATTGTTTTATATCCCAATTCTTTTAAAAAAAATTCCACGTTATTATTTTCCCACATATGTATTTGCGTTATATATTCTATGTTATCTGGCAGATAATTCATATTTAAGATTGATGGAAGAGAGTAAAGTGTGACATTATAATTACTTAAACTATTTTGGAGAACGTTAAATTTTAGCTTTCTTAGTTTATTTGTAAAGTCAGAATTATCATAATTAAAATATTCAAGTAAATGTTTATTTGTAGGATAAGCATCTAATACTATGAAATATATATCGGGCATATTTTTTGTTGCTATTCTTTTTTTTATGTTGCGAGCACATTGAGATAATTTTTTTTGAAATTGTTCGTTTTGCTTATTGTATCGAATGATAGTTTGATTATGTTTGTAGGCTATTGTTCTATATTCTATTATTACCTGGATTATTGTTATGGAATAAAGTGTTGTTAAAAAAATAAATAAAGTCTTGGTGCGAAAAAGTTTAATGTTGTTCGTTTTGTATATTTTAATTGCAACAAAGATCAGAATTAATAAAGAGATAATCAATAAATGTTTTACTCTAAAAATATCTAATATTTGTATGTTAGTTTTCTTGATAATTGGTTTTAATATATGTCTGATAGCAAGATCGAGCGAATAAAATGATATAAAAAATAAGCTTGTAAAAAAAGAACCTTTAGTAAAATTTTTATAGATCAAACTTGTTGTGAAAAACACTAAAGAAGTGATAGCCAGTATTGTAATAAATGCAAAAAAAAGATGCAATATAGGAATTTCTCCAATATTAAAAGTATAAATTCGCATTATAGGAAAAAAGGCAATAAGAAATGGTTGCAAAAGATAAGGTAATATTTGTTTTATTCTCATATTAAACCAAATTTTGTTTCGGTGTGTTTCGAGTACTTCTTCAATTACCGGTTCTAGAAGTATTATATAAATTTTTAAAAATTTATATAAAAATTTTGTTTTTTCCTTTGTTGTAAAACGCTTACAATTTTTTCTTCAAAATCATTTTGATTTTTTGTTTCAAAAATAGTTGTTTCTTTTGGCCTGGTACTTGCACTGCTTGCAACAACCGGGATATTAAAAAAAAGGGCTTCCTGAATGCTTATTGCGTATCCATCACTTAATGTTGGACGTACAAAAAGATCTGCTTTTTTAAAAAGAGGCCAGAGTTCTTTTTGATT